>Ga0194113_10000338_pt1 | contig 60018 bp, 56 predicted proteins | sample TA2MahC200mmetaG_FD_146193 | JGI IMG/M metagenome (GOLD analysis project Ga0194113, IMG submission 146193) | Freshwater microbial communities from Lake Tanganyika, Tanzania - TA2015017 Mahale Deep Cast 200m | ecosystem: Environmental > Aquatic > Freshwater > Lake | place: Tanzania: Lake...
TGCGCCGCGATCTGGGCGCGTGCAAGGCGTGTCACACCGACATCACGCTCAAGGATGTCGAGACGGTGCAAGGCGATCCGACGCGCGTGCGCGAGTGGGTGAAGCTCACGCGGCGGGTGATTGATGAAGTGTACGGATAGGTGATCCTCAAAGATGCTTTCCGGTTCGCGATTTTTCTGGTAGAATGTTGCTATCTGGGAGTACACAGAGTACTGGTTGACACAGGGAACTGGAAGAGGCAAAGCAATGGGCGTTCAGGTCATGGTAACGTTGCCCGATGAGGCTTTCCGTCGGGCAGATCAGTTGGCGCGTTTGACTGGCCGCGCTACGCCGGATTTGCTGGCTGATACAATCGTCCTTTCGCTGCCGACACTTGGCTCTTCCGCCGAGGCCTTCCGGCCGATTTCTTCTTTGCCGGATCGAGAAGTGCTGGCGTTGGCTGATCAGCAGATGAACTCGATCCAGGATCGCCGGTTGAGCGTGTTGTTGAATAAGCAACAGGCCGGTGTGCTGATTGAGGCTGAGCGAGTCGAACTGTCTGCATTGATGCAGGTATACCAGGAGGGCTTGCTGCGCAAAGCGCAGGCGCTCAGCGAGGCAGTCCGGCGCGGCCTGCGGGAACAGGGTGTATGGATGTGATGGAGGATCTATGATGGGTATTGACGTACTCCGCGTCCAGGGCTATGGGATGCTGGCCGATCCGCTCGCCATGCTCGGCTATTCCGACATCCCGGAGACCGAGCAGCTTTACGGCGGCGGCGCGCTCAACTTCCTGAAGCTGGCCGGCGCGGCTGGCACGCTGTACGAGCGGCCGATCGTGACCTGCGAGACGCTGGTATGGCAGGGCCGCGCCTACATGACCACCCCGCTCAAGTGGCGTGTGGGGATTGATCGGCTGTTCGAGGCGGGGGTCAACCAGGCGATCTATCACGGTTTCCCCTATCATCACGGGGCGTTCCTGGCTCCGGGTTATCATCCTTTTGCCTCACCGCATATGGCGATGATGACCTTCTCGACCGACATGAGCGACAACGATCCGCTGTCGGCCGGCGCCGCGCCCGCGCTCAACGCCTACGCGGCGCGCGCGCAGTATCTCCTGCAGCGCAGCCGCACCAGCACACGCATCGGCATCTTCTATCAGCTTTTCGACTACCCCAACGGCAACTACATCCGCGAGGAGTTGGTGCAGGGCGTGCTGGACGATCAAGACGCGCAGATCCCGAAGGCGAACCGCATCGCGGCCATGATCATGCCCTCCCGCACCGACGTGACCGGCGACCGGCAATGGGTTCAGGCGACCGCGGGGCTGGCGGCCGAGTTGACGGCGCACGGCCACTACCCGATCTACTTCAACGAGGACCGGCTGCTGCGGGCGCGTATCGAAGGCCAGACGGTCGTGATGGGCGAGGCGGCGTTCGAGGCGCTGATCCTCTACCGCGAGCCGCATCTGACGGTCGCGGCCGCGGCGAAGCTGCGGGAGATCGCGGGGGCGGGCATCCCAGTGTTCTTCGTCGGCGGCCGGCCCGACCGCGACCCCGGCTACTGCGACCACGCGGCGCGCGACGCGGCGGTGCGTGAAGCGGTCGCGGCCATCTCCGGCCCAGACTGCGCGGACGCCGCGGCGGTGCTGACGGCGGTGCGGGCCGCGGGGGTGCAGGGTGAGGTGATCTACGATACGCCACAGCCCCACATCGGCTTCATCCATAAGGTGGATCGGGAGGATGGCAGCGAGTTCTTCTTCTTGCGCAATCGGACGCGGGAGGAGCGGGCGGTGGATGTGACGCTGGCGGCGGCCGGCCGGATGCCGGTGCTGCTCGACCTGTGGACGGGGCAAATGCTGCGGTTGGCTGGGGAGATTGCTTCGCAAACGGCGCTCGCAATGACGCCTCGCTTGACGTTGTGTTTCGCCCCCTACGAATCCAAGCTGATCTGGCTGGCCGACCCGGCCGCGGCGCAAGACTTGCCGCTGGCGCCCGCGCCGATCATGGCGGCCGACCTGGCGCCGGTGCTCACGGTAGACGGGTTCAGTTTTGCCGCCGATCAACATCTGGCGAATGGGACCAGCCACCGCATCGAGTTATCGCTGCCCGCGCTGAAGGATTGGCGCGATCTGCCGGAGCTGGCGACCCTGGCCGCGGCCGGCGAATACACCGCCGCGTTCACCCTGGCCGGCCTCGACCCGGCCCAGCGCTACTTCCTCCAGTTCGACCGCGTCTGCGACCGCGCCGACATCGTGCTCAACGGCCAGGCGCTCGACCCGCTGCTGCTCCCGCCCTGGCGCTGCGAGATCACCGGGCTGCTGCGCGCAGGCGAGAATACGCTCAAAATCGTCGTGACCCCCACGCTGCGCAACCGGCTGGTGGGCTACGCCAATGCCGGGAGCCGCGATTACCGGCAATACAAGGGCGGCGCGACCATGCCATCGGGTCTGATCGGCGCGGTGACGGTGTGCGCGCTGCGATGAGGAACACACATGACCACACAATCTACTCAGTCTTCCTTCACTCTTTCCGCGTTCGGCGATGAGATCGTCGCCGATCTCGAGGGCCAACTCGAGGTGCTGGCCGACCTGAAGATCGGCTATCTGGACTTGCGCGGCGCGTGGGGCGTCAATGTGCTGCGCATGGACGACGACATGGCCGGCCGCGTGCGCCAGCTCTGCGACCAGCGCGGCATCGGCGTCGCGTGCATCGGCAGCCCCATCGGCAAGTCGCCGATCGCCGACCCGCCTGAGAAGGAACAGGCGAATCTGGAGCGCATCTTTCGCGTGGCCGAGCGAGTTGGCGCGCGGCGCGTACGCATCTTCTCCTTCTACCCGCCCGCGGGCGCCTCGCACCAGGAGTTCGACGGGTACGTCGAGGAGGTGGCCCAGCGCCTCACCCGGCTTGCCGAGATGGCGGGGCAAGAGGGTTTTGTCCTCGTGCTGGAAAACGAAAAGGGGATCGTGGGCGACACTGTCGCGCGTTGCCATCGGCTGCTCGGCCTGGTGAACAGCCCACACCTGCGCTTCGCCTGGGACCCGGCCAATTTCGTGCAAGAGCGCGAGGCCGATGTCACCGTGCGCGGCTGGCCTCTGCTCGGCCCGTACGTCGCCCACGTTCACATCAAAGACGCCAGCCTGGCCCACGGCAAGATCTGTCCGGCCGGCGCAGGCGATGGCCAGGTGGTTGAGCTGCTGGCCGCGCTGCGCGACAGCGGCTACCAGGGCTTCTTGAGCCTGGAGCCGCATCTGCTCATCGCCGGTCACTCCAGCGGCTTCAGCGGGCCAGAGGGGATGGCGGTGGCGGCGAGGGCCTTGCGCAAGCTGATAGCGGAGATAGGGTGCGAGGAGGCGCATTGAACCAGGATGTCTCAGTTGTGTAGCGCTGATGGGTGAACCACCCAGGCTCTCTCATACGGCGATTGCTGAGGCGCTGCACATCCACTCCGCACGAGACCGCTCCCGGCCGCGCGTGATCCATTTCTGGCTCAGGCCATCTACCCCTTGACCGCGCCGGCTGCCAGTCCGGTCACGATGTCGCGTTGGACGAAGATGGTCAGCAGCAACGTCGGCAGCGTCACGATCAAGGCGGCTGCGGCCAGCGGGCCCCAAGACAACTGCTCATAGGTCATGGAGTTGAAGACTGCGACGGGGAGCGTGCGCGTCTCGCGGCCGGCCAGCACCGCGCCGAAGATGAAGTTGTTCCACGATTGGATGAAGGCCAGGATCGCCGCGACTGCGATGCCTGGTCGCGCCAGCGGCAGCGAAACGCTTACGAAGGCGCGCCAGATCGAGCAGCCATCCACCAGCGCCGCCTCTTCCAGCTCAGGATGGATATCCTCGAAGAAGCTGATCATCACCCACACGATCATGGGGATGGTGATGACCAGATGCGTGATCGCCACCGGCGCCAGCGTGCCGGTCAGTCTGAGGAAGCGAAAGAGGGTGAAGAGCGGAATCAGATACGACAGGCCGGGAGTGATGCGCGCCAGCATGATCAGCATGCCCATGCTCATCGCCTTCCCTTTGGCGATGCCATAGGCCGCTGGAACCCCTAACACCAGCCCGACCAACGTCGCCGAGCCCGAGACGATAATACTATTTACAGTATACAGACCGAACGGGCTGCGCTCGAACACCTGCCGGTAGTTGGCCAGGGTCGGCGGATTGGGGATCCAGACGGGCGGATAGGCGATGTTGTCAATCTCGTTCTTGAAGGCAAGCGATAGCATCCAGAGCATCACAAAGAGCGCTGGCGAAATCACCACGAACACGGCGAATGCCAGCGCCGCCTTGTTCGTCAACTTGCGCAAGCGTAGACCCCATGCTCCGTTGTTCGTCATCGCGTCCATCGCAACCGCTCCCGGGCAGCCAGCAGGATGATGGCAAGCGCCACAATGATAGCAAAGAACACCACCACCACCGCAGACGCGTGCCCCACGTTGAAGAACGCAAAGGCCTGCAAATAAAGATAGATGTTGATCGTTTCGGAGGCCGTGCCTGGCCCGCCCTGCGTCATGACGAAGATAATGTCGAAGCTTTTGAGCGCATCAATCGTTCGGATGATGACCGCCACCATCAGAAACGGCATGACGAGCGGCAGGGTGATGAAGCGAAACATATCCCACCGGCTGGCGCCATCGATCAGGGCCGACTCATACGGCTCGGTGGGCAGCGCAGCCAATCCTCCCAGTACGATCAGCATGACGAGCGGCGTCCATTGCCACGTCTCGACCAGGACCAGCGCCGGGATGACGGTGTTCTTGTCATAAATCCACAACTGCGCAGGGATGCCGATCAGACTGAGCAGGTAGTTCAGGACGCCGAGCTGCGGATGATACATCATGATGAAGATCAAGGCGATGGCGACCGGCGTGGTCATCATGGGGAGGATGTAGACCCCACGCAGCAGGCCGCGCAGCGGAAAACGTTGGTGGAATACTTCCGCGGCGAACACGCCAAAGACCAGGGGCGCCACGACGCTCAGGATCGTGAAAAACAGCGTGCGCGGGATCGTCTCCAGAAACCGGGCGTCGGTCGCCAACTTCTGATAGTTGGTCAGCCCGGTGAACGAGCGTGACATCCCCATCTGCCAGTCGTTCAGGCTCATCCAACTGGTGAACAGCCAGGGGAAGATGATCACGGCGAGTATAGCGATCAGCGCCGGCAGCAGAAAGCGGATATAGATTTGTCGACGCGAGTAGCCGCCGCGCCCCGACGCCGCGGCCCCGATCGGCGCACGCGACTTGCCAACCGATGGCAGCATCGTCACCTCCAGGATGTCGACGACAGACCCTTCGGGTTTCCGAAAACCCGAAGGGTCTCTGGTATCAGCCCTTCTCGCTCTTCTCGTAGATCGGTTTGAAGTCGGCCGTGGCCTTCTTCAGCTCGGCGGCCGGGTCGGCGCCGCCGATCATGTTGGTCAGCGCGATGCCGAAGATGTCGCGGAACTCGGTGACCGGGATGATCTCGGGCAGACCAGCGCGCAGGATCTTGCCGGAGCCCTCCAGGCACTCGAAGTACTCGCCGGGCATGGTCGAGCCCTTGGCCCGGTCCGGGTTGCTCAGCGCTGACGTGCGCGGGGTGACGGCCGCGCCAGCCTGCAGCACGCGCAACTGATTCACCTTGTTGGTCGCCCACAGACAGTAGAAGTAGGCCGGCCCCTTCTTCTTGCTGAACGCCGAGACGCCGATGCCATCGCCGAACATGGCCGAATGATGCGCCTTGGGGCCCTTGGGGAACACGCCGTAGCCGACATTGCCGAAGATCTTCGACTTGGCCTTGTCTTCGAGCGGCGTGGCGAAGCCGATGCCATCCTGCCACATCGCGGCCTGGCCGAGGGCAAACGCCGACTGGCACTCGTTCCAGTTGAACCCGCTGGCGCCGGCCGCCGAGTAGTTCTTGAGCAGGCTCTGGTAGAGCTTGGCTGCTTCGATCGCTTCCGGCGACTCGGTGTTGAAGTTGCCCTTGGCGTCAATCGGGTCAACGCCCCAGCCTTGCATCAGGTGCGTCCACACCGGCACGTTGGCGTTCTTGAGGCCGCGCGCCAGGTAGCCCACGATATTCTTGCTGGGGTCGTGCAGTTTCTTGGCTGCTTCGAGCATCTCCTCGAAGGTCTTGGGGTAGGCGATCCCCTTGGCCTTGAATAGCTCCTTGTTCCAGTAGAGCATCCAGAAGTCGATTTTGATTGGGATCGAGCAGATGCGACCCTCGACGTCGGTGGCGTAGGCCTTGGCGCCGGACGAGAAGTCATCCCAGTCGAAGTCCGGCGGGGTCATCGTGGGATCCTTCAGATACTCGCGCAGATCCAGGGTCCACTTGTTCTTGGCGAACAGGCGCTTGTGTACGTGGTACGAGTAGTGGCAGACATCGAACGAGGTCGCCCCCGAGTTGAACTCCATGACCTGCTTCTGCCGCGCTTGCTGTTCGGGAATCTGCTCGGCGCCGACGGTGATGCCGGTGAGATCTTCGAACTCCTTGTGGTTCTTCATCACGACGTCCACCATGTTGCCCATCGTGAAGGTGACTTCGATTTTCTCGCCCTTGAAGCGCTTCCAATCGAATGCGGCCGGCGCGGCGGCTGTGGGGGCTTTGGCCGGCGCTGCCGTCGGCGGTGCCGGCTGCGGCGCCGGGGTGGGCGCTGGCGCGCAGGCGGCCGCCAGCGGCAGGGCTGCTAACCCGACGCCCACTGTCACGGACTTCTTCAGGAATTCTCGACGAGACACGGACGTGATAGCCATTGTGTTCCTCCTTGTGAGTTAGAAGTGACTACTACAACAGACTTCCACGACGCAGGATTTCCGCGATCGTTTCTGCTTCCGCGGCCGTACAGGCGCGCAGCGGCGCGGCCGGTGGGCCAGCCTCGACTCCCAGCACGGTCAGCGCGGCCTTCAGACCCGCCAGGAAGCCATCGAATGGCCCATCCCCAGACGCGACGCGATAGATGGCCTTGAGCGCGCTCGCCTGCGCCTGTATTGCGACGCTGCGTTGCCAGTCGCCTGCCAGCGCCGCTTCGTAGGCCCCGACGATGTAGGGCGCAGCAACGTTGCTCAACGACGGCACCAGGCCCTGCGTGCCCAACATCACCGCCACATTGCCCAACACATCCGTGCCCAGGAACAGGCGAAAGTCCTGTCCGCCGCCCCTCAGCGTCAACACCATGTGGTGGAACTCGGTCACATCGGCCAACGAATCCTTCACGCCCACTACGCCGCGGATCCTGGCCAACTCGACATAGGTGGGCAGGGTGATGGACGCCTTGACGATGCCTGGGTACTGGTAGATGATGATGGGGAGCGCGGTCGCGTTGGCCAGCGCCTGAAAATGCCGCACGATGTCCGCCTGACCGGGCGGAATGTAGTAGGGCGCCAGCGACACGATAACGTCCGCGCCCAGACTCTCGGCCAGCCGCGCCCGCGCCACAGCGCCGGCCGTCGAAGGATGGCTGACTCCAGCGTAGAGCGGCGCGCGGCCGGCCAGAGCTTCCCTGGCGAACCGCACCAGCCGCGACCACTGCTCGTCATCCAGCGCCCATACTTCGCCCGTGGTGCCGGCGACGAAAACGCCATGCACGCCTTGTGTCACCAGGCGTTCCACAAGCTGATGCACGCCAGCCTCGTGGACCGTAACGCCATCGGCGCACAGCGGCGTCACCATGGGCGACACAACGCCCCCAATTTTGGATCGGTCTATCACCCACCCTCCTTTCTCACCGCCGGCATCCACATAGCCGGTTGCCGGCCGTCCTGCCTCTGGCTCGCGCGGCTGTTGCAGGCCGAACGCGCCGAGATAGCTTTCTATGCGCGAAGTATACCATAGCGCGGCCTCCTGCCGCAACCGAAGGGCCGGCCGCTTTGGTGCGCGAAGTATACCATAGCGCGGCCTCCTGCCGCAACCGAAGGGCCGGCCGCTTTGGTGCGCGATGTTCTGGTCAGGCGCGCCATCGTTTGCTGCCAATCCCCTTGAAGAACGTATAGACCTTCCAGGCTCTCCAGTTTCATCACCTTGACAGACTCATGCCATCCGCCGTATACTTGGACTGTCCACAAGAAAGGTGAAGCGAAGATGATTGACCCCCAACTCGCGAATCGGGTTGTCCTCATCACCGGCGCCAATCACGGGATCGGCGCAGCTACTGCACAAGCCTTTGCCAGTCAGGGAGCGAGGGTTTTCATCACCTACTTTCGCGGCGCGAGTCGCTACTTGGACGAGGAATTGAAGTGGGCGCAAGAAGCGGGCGTCGGCGGCGATGCGCTCTATCGTGCGGGCCAACAGCGTTCGGCAGAGACGCTCGTGCAGCGCATTCGGGCGCAGGGCGGCCGCGCTCATGCGCACGAGGCTGACCTGGCCGATCCGAGCGCCATTCCGGTCCTCTTTGACCTGTGCGAGGCGCAATGCGGGCCGGTTGACGTTCTTGTCGCCAATCACACTCACTGCGTCGCGGAGACTTTCGACCCTGCGCTGACAACAGAGGAAGGCGGCGGCGTCTGGCTCACATCGGCTGCCAGCATTGACGCCCACTTCGCCATCAACGCGCGCGCCTGCGCGCTGCTCATGGCGGAATATCTCGAACGCTATCTGAGACGGAATGCCCGCTGGGGGCGCATCATCAACATCAGCACCGACGCCGCCCATGCCCATGTCGCCAATATCAGCTACGCCGCGAGCAAACACGCCATCGAATCGTACAGCCGCTCGGCCGCGGCGGAACTGGGCAAGTATGGGATCACCGTCAACGTCGTCGCGCCTGGCCCGATTCAGACCGGCTATATCACGCCGCAGGCAGAGGCGGCAATCGCCGATGGAACACCGCTGCGCCGCGTCGGTGCGGCCGACGACGTCGCCGATGTCATCGTTTTTCTGGCCTCTGAGCAGGCTCGCTGGCTGACAGGACAACTGCTCTACGTCGGCGGCGGCTGGCGTATGCATCAATAGCCGAGGTATACTGCCATGCTCTTCCGCAACCAGAAGCTCCTCCTGGGGCTCATCATCATTGCCGCGCTGGTCGTGACGGCGGTCGTCAGCGATGCGCTGACCGATCCCGGGTTGCGCCGCACCGGCAGCTTTCTGCCCAAGCAGCCGCCAGGGCCAGGTGCGCCGCTCGGCACCGACGGCCTGGGACGCAGCATCGCAATCCAGATGAGCGAGGCGATTCTCAAATCGCTGCTGGTCGGCCTGATCGCGGCCGCACTGGGTACATCGCTGGGCGCGCTGATCGGCTTCTCAGGCGGTTACTTCGGCGGGATCGTGGATGCGGTCCTGCGGCTGCTCGTGGATGTGTTCCTCTCGGTGCCTTCGCTCCTCTTTCTGATCCTGATCGCCTCGCTGGTCAAAGGTGTGGGCGTGCCAGCCATGGCGCTGATCATCGGCGCGTTCGCCTGGGCCTCGCCCGCGCGCCAGAGCCGCGCGCAGGTCCTCAGCCTGAAGGAACGCGCCTTCGTGAAGCTGGCGCGACTTTCGGGGATGCCTCCCTTGCGGATCGTCTTTGGCGAACTGATGCCCAACATGCTGCAATGGCTGGGCGCCAACTTCGTCAACGCTTTCATCGCCGCGATCCTGGCCGAGGCAGGGCTGTCGCTCCTGGGCCTGGGTCCCCAGCGCGAGATGACCCTGGGGATGATGGTCTACTGGGCGCTCAGCTACGGCGCGATCTTGCAGAATCTCTGGTGGTGGTGGCTGGCGCCGGTGCTGGCCCTGATGTGCTTGTTCCTGTCGTTGTATCTGATTCACCTGGGGCTGGACGAGGTGGGCAACCCCAGGCTGTCGGAGCCTCGCTGAATAACCGCGTCCCCCAACACTTCGACCAATGGATCGGCGTCTTCCGCGCAATAGCCGAGGTGCAGATGCCGCGTCCAGCCTTCGGCATGGGTGAACGTCGCAGACTGCCGGCCCACCTCTTCCGCCATCTCCTCCATCGCCCGCAGATACGAGCCGATGCCCTGGCTGGCATCCAGCCATTCGCGCTGGCTGCGGTGCAGCGTCAGCATCGCGGCCTTGACCGGCAGCACATCGCTGATGTTCACGAACAGCTCCGGCCTGACTCGGCGGCGCAGGGGATCTCGCAAGCCGTAGGGCAGCGCATGATAGATGGTGGCCGGCTGCGCGGTGATCGGCTGCGGCGGTTCGACCGGGAAGTTGGTCATGCCGCGCGCAAACACGGCAGTCAAGGCCAGCCGCGTCGTGTTTGTGTGGTCTTCCATGTATTCCTGGAGCGCATGGGTCAGGACGATCTCGGGCGCGACCTCGCGCACGACCGCGGCGAGCTGGCGAAGGGTAGCGCGCTCGTAGAAGATCTCCAGGTCGTTCACCAACGCCTCATGATAGATCGCGCCCACTGTCTGGGCCGCGGCCCGCGCCTCCTCTCGCCGGATGCGGATGATGGTCTCGGCGTCGTGCACGTTCGTGCCGCAACTGCCGTTGGCCAGGGTCATGTAATGCAGCTCACACCCGGCCCGGCCGAGCAGCAAGAAGGTCCCGGCCATCATGAATTCGATGTCATCCGGGTGCGCAGCAATGGCAAAGACACGTCGCGTCGTTGTCGTTCTTCTCGGTGTTTCATCCATGGTTGGTCGTCAAACGTCAAACGTCAGGTGTCTTTCAATGCATCGCCACATCGCAGACGCCGATCCCGGAGCGCAGGAAGTTGAACTGCACGTTCGGATGATCGGCCAGGAGCGACATCGGGACGGCGCTGTCAGGGAGGCGCTGCGAGATCATCAACGTCGTCAGCCTCATGCCGAACGGGTTGTCGTGCTGTCCGGCGTGCCAGATCGAGACCTTCTCAGCCTTCCAGGTCTCCACTGGCCCAACGGTGATGGCCTGGGTTGACACGTTCTGCACCATGCCGCCGCCCGACGTGCGGGCGTTTTGGATCAGCGTAATCGGGTGCAGGTCCACGACGCGTGTGGTCAGCTTGCGATACTCCTCGGGTGGCGGCGGCGCATCCACGTACATGCCTTCGCGTCGAGGCGGGTCATTGAACGCCCAGTGCTTGACCTCACCCTGACCGCCCTGCATCACGACGCAGCGAGCGCGCTCCCAGCTCGCGATGTACCCGATGGGGTCCACGGCCGGGAAGTGGATGTTCGCCGCCGGCATTCGCAGTTCAGGCCGGATGCGGTCGAAGCAGAGCGCCATGTCGGCTCGTGCAAAGCCGAGCGGGAAGTCCAGCCCAGCCTCCTTGCCGTCCACCACCCACTCGTCCATCCCCCAGAAGTGGGCATGGCGCAGGTCAAGCTCAAGCTCGTTGACCAGCCTCGCCACCAGCGGAAGCTGCTCGGTTGGGCCGATGGGGCCGCAGATGCCGGCGGGCTGCTCTGGCGTGGCCTGACGCCAGGCGGTGATGTATTCGAGCGCCTCGGCCAGGTAGAAATCCTCGACCGTGTCGTAGAACACGACGCGAAAGCCGGGCCGGCTCAGCCGCAGCAGGTCGTCGGCGGTCAGCCGCGCGGCTTCATCCAGGATCTCACGGTCGAGCGTGGTGTAATCCCACCAGCCAGCCGCGATCTTGCTCAGTGGTCGCATCTTACCTCCTATGCGCTTGGTTCAGTCAGGCAAGAATGGGACGGGACGCAGATCGACGCAGATACACGCTGATTCTCGATCTTCATCTGCGAAGATCTGCGTTCATCTGCGTCCGGGTCTCAATCAGCCCGGCTGCGCCGCATCCATAGGTTAGCGATCCAGCAGCCAGGCGGCCGCTTGGAACAACAGCCGCTCATACAGTGGGAGGCTCCATACGCGCTCGGAATGCCCCAGTGCGATGTGCGCCACGCGGCCCGCTCCCGCCGTCTTCGTCCAGACCATCGGGTGGGCGATCCCGCGATCCAGCGCGATCATGTGGATGTCCACCGAGGGATCATAGCGCTGGATATAGAACTCGTCGTGGACGGTGAAGGCCTCGATCCCTGCCGTGATTGGGTGCTCACGAGAGAGAGGATAGACTGTGAACGCGAACTGCGGCGGGTGCGAGATGAACGCGCCGCCGAGCAACGCCTCGTAGGCTGGGTTGGAGTTTCCGACCACCGTTGCAGAATGGACCGCCAGGAGACCGCCGCCCGCGCGCACCCAGCGCGTCAGCCCGTCCACCTGTGCATCGGTAAGTCCCTCGGGCGTGGTGTCGTTCATCCCTTCGCGGTGCTTCGACAAGCTGGTGTAGCTGACCACCAGATCGTAGCCGCCTGCGGGCAGGCGAGCCAGGCTGTCCAGGTCGTAGGTGCTCTCGACTATGTAGCCGGCCGGCTCGAAGAGCGCCTTCGTGAAGGCGGCGAACCCCTCGAACGGGTGCCACAGTCCGCCGAGAGGAATCAAGACGTGTTTGAGGGTCATGCAAGTCTGCTCCGATGATGTGTCAAGAAACCACACGTGCTCGACCGTGCGCGCCGACGATCACCGAACTGACGACTGGCTGCTCCAACTCAGTTGCGCCACTCGGCGCAGCCAACGGCCACCCCGCGGCGCAGGTCGGCATGGCACTCGTCGCAGCTCACGCAGACCACGATTTCGTCCTGGCGTCCTTCGCGCACCTTGATCGGCCAGTCGGGGTCGGCGATCAACCCACGGCCGACAGCCACCAAGTCGGCCCGGCCGTGCTCCAGCACTTCCAGCGCCCGCGGCACGCGGTCCAGGCCGTTGACCGCGATGACGGGCACGCCGAGCCTGGTGAAGGGCGCCGCCCGATCTCCGGGAGCGCCCCCGCTTGAAGGCGAAAGGTCGAGGATATCCACACCGGCTGTGACCAACGCCTCCGCCAGGATCAGGCTGTCCGGTATCCCGTAGCCGAAGTCATCGCGGAGCGGCGTGTGGCGATAGAGCACGAGCATCCCGGCCCGGTCGGCGATGGGCCGGATCGTTTCGACGATTTCGATTGCCAGACGCATCCGGCCGGACAGGTCGCCGCCGTAGCCGTCTGTGCGCTGGTTGCGGACGGGTGAGAAGAACTGGTTGAGCAGGTAGCCATGCGCGCCGTGCGGCTGGATGCCGTCGAACCCGGCAGCCGCGCAGATGTCGGCCGCCAGGCGATATTGCGCCAGAAGCCGGCTGATGTCTTCTGGGGAAAGATCGGCGGGGGCGGTTGACTGGCCGCGGCGGAACGGAAACACCTGGATCGCTGCCAGCGCGCCGCCGTCGTGGATCGCCTCTACGAGCGGCCGCAGGTTGCTGCCGGTGAGTTCTTCGCCGAAGAGGATCGAGTTGGTCGCCTCGACGATCACCAGGCTGACTCCGCCTTGGGCGCGGCGACCGTACCACTCGCAAGCTGCCGGCGTCGCCAGGCCACGGTTGACGACCATCGGCGGTAAGACGATCCGGTTCCGTAAGGTCTTGTGTCTGACCTGAAGCGGGGCAAAGAGCGGTGCAATGCTGTTGTTCATCGGGTGTGCCTTTTTGTGGTATGTGGTCATCTGTCGTAGTGGCGACTTCAGTCGCGCATCCACACGAAAACGACTAAAGTCGTCACTACTACCTGAAATGTGCAGCTCATAGTCTGATTCTCCCTTCCTTCGGACCTTTCACCTCTGACCTCTGTCTCCCGCCCCCTACCCTGCCAGCGCCCAAATGATCTCCTGGCAGAACTCCGGCAGATCGTTGGGTACGCGGCCCGTGATCACATTGCCATCGCGCACGGCCGGCACATCGAGATACTCGGCGCCGGCGTTGATCAGGTCATCCTTCACCGCGCTGACGCCGGTGGCGCGCCGGCCGCGCACCACGCCGGCCGAGATCAGCACCCACGGCCCGTGGCAGATCGCAGCCAGCAGCTTGCCCTGCGCGTGGCATTCGCGAGTGAGCGCCAGGGTGGGCGCGTGGCGGCGCAGGAAGTCGGGCGAGAACCCGCCAGGAAAGAGCAGGCAATCCACCTCGCTGCTGCGCAGATCCTCGAGTGTCACGAGGCGGTGGCGTTTGCCCGCCGGCATGATGGGAAGCGGTATGGGATGCCCGAAGCGTCCTGTCACGGGCTTGTTTTCGACCCACGGCCGCGGATGGCTGCCGATGGCCACGGCCGCGACCAGGATGTCGGCGCCCTCCTCGCTGAGTCGCAGCAGCGGGTAGAGCAACTCAATGTCTTCATATTCATGGGCCACGATAATAGCCACGCTCTTACCGGTTAGCTTGCCGTCCATAGTGCTCCTCTCAGAATGTCTGCTGGGGTTCTGCGTATACCGCCTGTCTGAGCCCCGCGATGTATCCGATCGCGAACAGCCGGCCGATCGAGGAATAGGCGGGCGTATCGTTGCTGTCTCCTTCCATCGTCGGCACGTGATCCGGTCGCAGCACCCCCTCATAGCCGATGTCGCGATAGGCCCTCATGCAGGCCGCCATGTTGGTCCTGCCATCATCGTGGAAGGTTTCTTCGAACCTGGTCACCGCGCCGCGCACATCGCGGAAGTGCACGAAGAAGATCTTGCCCTGCTCGCCGAAGCGGCGGATGACGCCAGGCAGGTCCAGACCGTAGGCGCCTTCCAGATCAGTCATCAGCGTGAAGTTGCCCTGACAGAGCGCGATGCCGTTGACCGGGCTGGGGTAAAGGTCGAGCAGCCGCTGGTAGTTCTCGATGCTGCGCATGATCCGTCCCAGGCCGCGGATGCCGGAGAGCGGGGGGTCGTCTGGGTGCATGGCCAGCTTGACGCCGGCCTGCTCGGCCGCCGGTACCACGGCCTTCAGGAAGTAGGCCAGGTTTTCCCACAAGCGTTCCTCCGTCACCACGCCATGTTCGGTCAGCGGGTCGTCCTTGACCCGTTCGTAGTCGAACGCAGTCGCCAGCGCGCCGCCCCGCGAGGGGACAGCCATGTCGGTTCGGATCCAGTTGAAGACGGGCATCCACTCGTAGCACCACACCGGAATCCCCAGCTTGCCCATGTTGCGAATCAGGTCGCAGGCCGTCTCGATCTCCGCATCGCGGCCCGGCAGCCCCAGCTTGGCTTTGTGCAGCGGCGGCCGGCCCTCGATGACAGCCAGCTCGAAGCCGCCATCCTCATACCCCTGTTTGAGTCGCGCCAGCGAGTCGTAGCCCCAGGGCAGTTCATCTCGGCCGACATCGAGGCCGCGGCTCCAATCCATCCCGCTGACGACGTGATTCACACCGCACTGTTTGACCAGTCGCCACAGGCGACTGGGTTGGGCAGGAAGAACTTCGGCGATCTTGATCATCGTGATGCTCCCGTGCTATATGCTTCTGCCAGAGCACGCTCCAGCAGATCGTCTACGTTTAGCTGCAGGGCCCACCGTCGAAGATAGGCCAGGTCCAGCCGGTCGCTCTGGGCTTTCAGAACCCCCTGGATGTCTCGCCACTGCCGATCTGAGACTTCGTCGCCCTTGCGATACCATTCGAGTTTGGCCAGGGTTGTGTCCTCCGCGCTGGCAAAGTAGGCTGAACGCTCCGGCTCGGCGGCAAGCACGTGCAGCGCTCGTCGTTCGAACTGCGCCCGGTCAAAAGGGCGTCCTTTGCTCACGAAGATATCAACCTTGAACATCGTCGGCAGATGGATGACGTTGAAGCTGCCGCGCCGGCGGACCTCGTGCCTGATCGTGTCAATGTCGAAGTAGAAGGCGCCGCCAAGCAGGCGCGCCAGAGGCTCGACGTGCTCGGGCCGTAGATCGGCCACTAAGTCAGCATCCAAGGTGGCGCGCGCGACCCCCTGAGTTGCGCTGGCCAGGGAACCGCCGACGAAATAAGCCACTTCCAGGCGCTCCAGCGCATCTGTGACCAGCAGGGTGACCGCGATCGGCTCAGGCAGGCTCATGTTGACTTGCCCTCTAGCGAGCCGTAGGCGCGGGCGGCCAGCTCGGGGCCGAGCAGGAGATCGGCCAGCCGCCGCCGCAGCTCATCCGGTGTGGCCTGGGGATAGCGTTCGCGCAGCCCGCTGAGGAGCAGCACGCGAACCGTTTCGTTCATCTGCGCGACGAGTGCAAGCTTGCGCCAGGCAGGCGCTTCGCGCATCAGCTCGATCAGCACGCGCTCGGCATCCGGGTGCGTATCGGATAGATCGGTTGGCATGGTCGTTCCTGACTGCATGGTCCTGCGCGGTGTCCCAAGTGACAGCGGGGATAGTTTACCCCGTTTGCCTGATCGTGTCAATATGACCTCTTTGCGCACTCCGCGCGCCTATGGTAGCATAAAGTCGCCGGCTGCCGATGGCAGCCTTTTCGCGAGCAAAGAGGTGCGTATGACGATCACCCTCAGTCGTCACGGGCGGCGGTTGCTGGCCGCTTCTGTTCTGACGGCGTTGCTTTGGCTCAGCGTTTCACTTGCGTTCCTGTTGGACGTTCGCCGCGGCGATCCCCTGTCGTTGGGTGATGTCGCCGGCGCGCCGGCCATCCGGCCCGACATGGCCGCCGCGCTCGGCGTCAACCTGGAGGCGTCTGAACTGAGCAGTCCCGCGCTCGAGCAGACTCTGCTGCGCCTGGAGCGCGCTGGCATCCGCTGGGTGCGTTTCACTTTGCCGTGGGATCGGCTCGAGCCGGCCCGCGGCCAGCTCGATTGGGCGCCGTGGGATCGCGTGTTTGCGGCGCTCGCGACGCGTCCGGCCATGCATCCGTTGGTGGTGTTGAACGGCGCGCCAGAGTGGGTGCGGCCGCCGGCCGACGCGGGCAATCCCCTTGCGCCGCCCCACGAGCGCGCCGACTTCGGCGCGTACGCAGCGGCCGTGGCGCGGCGCTATGCGGACCAGGTGCGCTACTACCAGGTATGGCACGAACCAAACATCGCGCCGCACTGGGGCGCCCGGCCGGTGGATCCCATCGGCTATGCCGGCCTGCTGCGCGAAGCCGCGCTCCAGATTCGCGCCGCCGATGCCGACGCGCTGATCGTGCTCGCTGCGCTCGCGCCGACGACCGAGGCTGGCGGCGCCAATCTCAGCGACATCACCTTTCTGGACGAGCTCTATCGGGCAGGCGCGCGGCCATGGTTCGACATCGTGGCAGCCCAGCCCTATGGCTTCTCCGCGGCCTTCGATGCCGCGCCTGATCCCGCGGCGCTGAACTTCGGCCGGGCGGCGCTGCTGCGCCGGGTGATGCTGCGCCACGGCGACGCTGCTGCGCCGATCTGGGCCACGGCGTTCGGCTGGAACGCGCTGCCGCCCGGCTGGACAGGGCGGCCGTCGCCCTGGGGCCAGGTGACGGCCGATGAACAGGCGCACAATGCCGCCGCAGTTGTAGACCTGGCCGCGACGCGTTGGCCCTGGCTGGGCCTGTTGGCCTGGGCAGCCAACTGCCCGCAGCGGCCGGCCGACGACCCGTGGCGTGGCTTTGCCTTGTGCGATGCGGACGATGGAATGAACCCGACCGCGCAGGCGCTGGCGGCCGCCGGCCCGCGGCCCGACCTGTTGCCGCCGGGCGACCACGCGATAGATCATCCTGCGCTGCACTACGGGCCGGGCTGGCGGGTGACGTCGGCCGCAGCCGATCCTACCGCGGATGGCGATGCCCTGGACTTCACCTTCTACGGCAGCGTTCTCGCGTTGCGGATGCAGGGCGGGCCCTATTGGGCCTATCTGCGGGTGAGCGTGGATGGGCAACCCGCCAACAGCCTGCCGCGCGACGAGTCGGGCGCGGCATACCTGGCGTTGCACGACCCGCTGGCTGAGGCGCGCGTTGTGCCCGTGGCCAGGGGTCTGACGCAGGATGTGCATCAGGCGCGGCTGGAGGCTGTGGGCGGCTGGGGCCAATGGGCGCTGCGTGGGGTGCTTGTCTCCGCAAGCCCGACCTCTGCGCCCAGCAGGCTGCCGTGGATTCTGGCGACGCTGGCAGGGCCGGCCTCCGTGATCTGGCTGGCGTTCGCCTGGCCCTGGCGTTCGGCGGTTGCGCGGCGGCTGCAGGCGATGCTGGCCCTGGGGCAGTCACCAGGGCTGGCGCGGCCGGCCGGCCTGCCTGATGCGATTGGCTGGGCCGCGGCGCTCATCCTGGTCCTGGCGCTGATCCTCTCACGCTGGCTGGTGGTTGATCTCGTTGCGCTGGCCGGTCTGGCCCTGCTTTTCCTGGCGCGGCCGGACCTGGCGCTGCCCCTCATAGCTGCCAGCATCCCCTTCTGGCCCGCGCCGAAGACGCTGCTGCGGTGGCAATTCAGCCACTTCGAGATCTTCGTAACCCTCGCGGCGGCCGCGATGGCGCTGCGGTGGGCGCTGGGACATGGCGGTCAGGCGGAACCAGAGGCGTCTGCACAGCCCCCGGCCGGCGCCATCGCCATCATGCGCGAAGCCTTCCGCCGCCTCCACCTTGCAGTCCGCGGCCCCTCATGCCCCGCGCGCCTCGATCTGGCAGTGGCGGCTTTGGCGCTCTCTGGTTTGATCTCGGCCGTGGCTGCTGAGCGGCATGGCGTCTCGCTGCGCGAGTTCCGCATCGTCTTCCTGGACGCCGCGCTCTTCTACTGGCTGATCGCGATCGCTCCCTGGCCGCGCGGCCGCGAGTCTTCCCCCTGGCCGCTGGTCAATGGGCTGATGGCGGGCATGGCGATCGTCAGCGTGCTGGCGCTGTGGCAACTGGCGACGGGCCAGGGACGGGTGGACGTGGAAGGGGTGTGGCGCGTGCGCGGCCTCTATGGCTCGCCCAACAACCTGGCGTTGGCGCTCGATCGGGCTGCGCCGCTGGCCCTGGCGCTCGCCTTGTTCGGCTCCCAGGCCAGATTTCACACGCACCTGGTGCGAAGCCGCTGGCTTTCAGCCGCGCCCCGCGTTGGGTACGGCCTGGCGTTGCTGATCATCGCCGCGGCTTGCATCGGAACCTTCAGCAAGGGCGCGCTGTTGCTGGGGCTGCCGGCAGGGATGGGCCTGGTGTTGCTCCTGGCCGCGTGGCGCACGCGACGCCGGTCCGCGCTGCTGCTCGTGGCTGCTGCGGCGGTCGTCGGAGCGGTCGGTCTGGCGTTGCTGTTTCGCACCCCCCGTTTCGCCGACCTGCTGAACTTCGAGAGCGGCACCACCTTCTTCCGGCTCAAGCTGTGGCAAGGCGCGTGGCAGATGGCGCTCGATCATCCTCTGCTGGGGGTCGGGCCGGATAACTTCCTCTATGCCTATCGCACGCGCTATGTGTTGCCGAGCGCCTGGCAAGAGCTCAACCTGAGCCACCCGCACAATATCCTTCTGGATTTGTGGACGCGGCTGGGTCTGATCGGCGTGGCCGTCGGGGGCTGGACGATCTGGACAGCGTTTCGCAGCGGTTGGCGGATCTTCCGCACTGCGCCTGGAGGGGTCTGGCCGCTGGCGTTGGGTCTGCTCGGCGGCCTGGCTGCCATGGTCGCGCACGGCCTGATTGACAACTCCATCTTCCTGGTGGATCTGATGGCGCTGTTCATGCTGGCGATGGCGCTTTTCCGGCGCAACCTGGGCGAGCCGCGAGCGTAGTGCGTGTTGAAACTGAATCGTGCGTGTCTGGAGGCCTTCATCCCATGTCTGCCCTGACCTCTGCTCGTCGGAATCGTCTTGCGCTCGTGGTCGCGCTCCTGCTCATCGTGATGGGCGTGCTGTGGCTTGCGCGCGCTGCGCTCTTTCCCTTTGTCTTTGCCCTGGTGCTCGCGTACCTGATGCTGCCGGCTGTCAACTGGCTGGACAATGTGCTCGGTCAGCGGCTGCGCCTGCGACGGGCCGCACGCCCCCTGGGCATCATCCTGGTCTATCTGTCGGCGGTTGGGCTGCTCGTGCTCTTTGTCTCCCTGGTGGTTCCGGTCGTCGCCGCGCAGTTTCGCGTGCTGTGGGCGAACCGTGGCCAGGTCATACAGAGCCTGCAGACGCAGGCCGAGGCGGGCCTGGCGTGGTATCGCACCTACATCCCGCCGGACATCCAGGCGCAGGTGGATGATCTGTTGCAGCGGGTGGCGGGCGCATTGGCGGGCGCGCTCCAAACCGGGGTGACGCGCACGCTCGGCGTGCTGACCAGCACCATCAGTTTCATTCTGGCCATGCTGGTCGTGCCCTTCTGGCTTTTCTACATCCTCCACGATGAGACCAAGGTCGCGCGCGGAATCCTCAAGCTGCTGCCGGCGCGATACCGCAGCGATGCGCTGAACATGGCGCGCATCGTGGACAGCATCCTGGGCGCTTACATTCGCGGCCAGCTCTTGCTGTGCGTGTTCATCGGGATCATGGCCACCGCGGGACTGACTTTGCTGGGGGTGCAGTATGCGGCTGTGTTGGGGCTGGTGGCCGGCATCTTCGAAATCCTGCCATTTGTCGGTCCCATTTTCGGGATGGCGCCGGCTGTGCTGGTGGCCGCGGTGCAGTCGCCTTGGCTTGGGCTGTGGACACTGGTGCTCTTCATCGGCATCCAGCAGATTGAAAACCTGTTCCTGGTGCCGCGCATCTCTGGCAAAGCCGTCGAGCTGCACCCGGCCCTCATCATGGTGGTGCTGGTGATCGGGAACGAAGTGGCTGGGCTGTGGGGGATGCTGGTGGCGGTTCCGCTGACTGCGATCGTGCGCGATCTGTTCCGCTATCTCTATCTGCGCTTTCAGGATGAGCCGGTCGAGCCGCGCGACGCGATGCTGAAGCTGCGCGGCTCGGCGAACATCGAGCCTGCCGCGTAGAGCGCAGGCCGCCGGAAGCCCTTGCTGCGATCGCCGGCCTGAAAATCGCCCACCAAGGGCCTGGCACTTGGTGGGTTCTAATCGTTCTGGTGCGTCGGTCGCAGACCCATGTAGACGGTGCTGCTTGCCAGCGTGCGCAGGATTGCTTCGGCGCTTTGCCAGGGGATGCGCTCGTGCAGCTCCTTCGGCGTCAGCGGCTGGTTGCCGTTCAGCAAGAAGATGCGAAAGACGTTCGCGACCAGCGAGTTCGACTGGCTGATGAAGTCCGCCTTCTGCGAGCAATCGCTGCGCAGACTCTGCAACAGCGCATCGGCGCGCACCACCTCTGCTGTTTCGGGATCCACCCAATCCACGGCCTCAGTATTGCGATGATCGGGGAAGCGCGCCTGGCAATCGGCGCACAGTTGTCCGCGCACAGCCACTCGCACATCCTTGCCCTTGTCTATCCACCACTTGTAGTCAATGTAGAACTTCGTGTCGAGAGAAGGCCTTTTCCAGGTGGGCATATGTCTCCTCAGGTCCTCAGATATTCAGGCGGAAGAGGCCGTCGCCGACCCCCTGGAGGCGTGGATCGTTCGCCAGGATCGCGAAGACGGGACCCGGTGGACAGCGTCGCAGCACGTTGATGGCGCTGTAGACCGTTTTGGCGTGAACATTGCCGCCCTGGCTGAGACCGGCCAGGTCAGTCGTGATTTCGTAAACCAGATCCTTCAAATCCGCGCCCGTGTAGATTGGATTGGCCCGCAGCCGGTACATATCCTCGACCCGTTCGTCGCTGATGATGATCTGTTCGTCGTATTCGCAGGCGACTTCCTGCTTGCGGAGTTGGATGTCCAGCCGACCATCCTCGGTGACGAGCGCACGTCGCGTCCATTCGCGACGCATGCGTTTGGGCCGGAAGTCCACGACGATCTCACCGGTATTGTCGCGGCGCTCGAGAGTAATGAACGCGCCAGCCGGCAGTTTGTGTTGATCGAACCAGGATCGCAGTCCCGCGACATAACGATGAGCTGGCACGACCCAGGCCGGAAACCGCTGGCCCCAGCGGCCGTCAATCATGGTGATCATGATGCGTTCGCCATGACCGCGCGGAAAGAGGGGGCGACTGTGCACGTTCAGCGGCAGGGTCCCTGCGATCAGGTGCGGATAGGTGAGCAGGACCGTAGTGGAAGGCACCGCGCGCTTGACTGGCGAGGCGGCTGCCGCGGGTACTTGTCCTTCGGTCCACTCATCGTCCAGCTCCCACTCGATCTGCAGCAGTTCGACCGGCAGGCTCGCGCGGTCATAGGGGATGGCCGTATAGATCAGCGGTTCGGGCCGCGTCAGCGCCTCCGCAGGCTCCAGCCGGCGCAGATACCAACATCGCGTCTCGCCGGCGCCCACCTGGTCGAAACGTGGATCAGCGGCCAGCGCGCTGTGCAGCGAGAACGTCAGGATTTCCGGTTTGACCTCGGCCGGCAGATCCAACTCTTTGAGCAAGCTGGTCGTCGCGACTGGCGCCGTGCGCATCTCGATCAGCGCCTCGGCGATGTTGAGATGCCCCACGTGGACATCGGCCAGGAGGTCGCGCAGCAGCCAACGATCCTCGAAACCGGCGAAATCACGCTGCCCGGCCAGTTGGGCCGCGAGCGTCGGCATCAGTTCGGGGGCGACTGTGTCGAGAATCTTTTCGGGTGTGAGGCCATCCCCCAGCGCCAGCACGTCGGGCATGTCAACGTTGAGCTTGTGCGCCGCGGTGAGGCGGGCCGCGAAACTGCGCTGCCGGCGATCGGGTCCGAAGTCCACGGTCACGACCTCGAAGTCGCCATATTCTGGATTGTGGCCGGGCCGCAGCTCGATGGCCACGCCCAGGCGAAAGTCAAGGGAGGGGAAGATGATCTTGTCGCCGACCTTGAAACCCTTGCGCGGCTGATAGATGATGCCGCGGTCGAGCTCGGCTCGCAGTTCGGCCTCTTCGCGACGACAACGCTCGCCCACCAGCGCCAGCGCCAGCGTCCGCGTTGTCAGCGGTTGCTCGGCATCCAGGAGCAGGGTGTGTAGAAACTCGATATCGGCCGCTGAGAGTGAGATAGACTGCCAGTATTCGGCGGTCTGCGTCTTGCGCTGAATCACGCGGTGAGTCTCCTGTTGCAGTTACAATACGAATGAACCAACTTGACAGTATACCAGGAAACCCCCTTTCTGCCAAATAGCCCGACCGCAGATTTCAGGCGATCTCGCTTTCGATGGGACCTGCTGCGATGATCAGACGTCCGTCTCCTCGGCCACGAGAGCGGTCGCTTCCTCGGCCCACGTTGATGGAACCTGCACCTCGACCAGGCCCAGGCCATCCACGGTCACGCCGAGAACCTGGCCCAGCGCCTCATACTTGAGGAACACCGGTATCCCGGCGCTCTCCAGCTTCCCCTTCACGACCTGGGCCGCCAACATACCCTGTGACCTGTAGACGGAGATTAGGTTGTGTGATGGCATCAAGCGCCTCCTGTACCTGCGCTAGTTTACCACAGACTGCCCAAACCGTCACCTTTCTCGATTTGTCAATCGCTGCGACACGTGCGACAATGCCGACGGAGAGCCAGGAGGGGATCAATGCCATATCAACATGCTAACGGAATCCGTATGCGTTACGAGGAGTGGGGCGAGGGAAAGGCCACGCTGCTGTTGTTGCACGGGCTGGGCTCGTGCGCCGATGACTGGCTGCTGCAACTGCCGGCTCTCGGCCCGCACTTTCGCTGCGTGCCTGTGGATCTCCGAGGCCACGGCCTTTCAGATAAGCCCATGGGCAGTTATTCTGTCCCGCTTTTTGCGGCCGATGTGGCCGCGCTCATGGCATCCTTGAACGCCTGGCCCGCGCACGTGTTGGGGTTGAGCCTGGGCGGCCTGGTGGCGCAGCAGTTGGCTGTCGCCCAGCCGGAGGCCGTGCGCAGCCTGACGCTGATCAACACCTTTCCGGGCCTGTGGCCGCCGCCGGCCGCGATGCTGCGCACCCTGTGGAGCAGGCGCAAAGACCTCATGCGCCGGTCTGACATGGCCCAAACCGCCCGGCGCATCGCACACCAGCTCTTCCCGCTTTCAGGCCAGGAGTTGTTGCGGGCCCAGGCAGAGGAGCGCTTGGCGGCCAACGACCCGGCTGCCTATCGCCGCGCGATGTGGGCTGTGGCCGGTTTTCGTCCTGGCCGGGCGTTGCGCCGGGTAGCCTGCCCGACCCTCATCGTGGCTGGCGACCGGGATGAGGTGGTGCCGATGGCTTACAAGGAGCGTCTGCGCCGTCTGGCGCCCCACGCGCGTTTCGTGGTCATCGCGGACTCGGGTCACGCCAGCAACATTGATCAACCCCATGCAGTGAACGAGGCAGTGCTGGCCTTTCTGCTGGAAGTCGAAGGAGGGCAGGTCGGCGCGGCTGGCCGCTCGGCGGCGGAGGACGGTGGATGAAGGATGGATAAGGCTGATGGAACACCCCGCATGTTGATGTCCGACGCAATCGAGGCTTTCCCGGCCGAGGATGCGATCATCATCGAGTCTGGGCTGGTGATCCCTGCCGGCGAGGTGCGCTATCGTTTCAGCCGCAGCAGCGGGCCAGGCGGTCAGCATGTGAACCGCAGCGAGACGCGCGTCGAGCTGCTGTTTGACGTGGCTCATTCGCCTACTTTGACGGAGGCGCAGCGGGGTCGCCTTCTGAGCCGCCTGGCAGGGATGGTGGACGGCGAGGGGGTGCTGCGGGTGGTATCGGCCGCGACGCGCAGCCAGGTGGAAAATCGGGCCGACGCTCTGCGCCGGTTTCAGGCGCTGCTGCGGTCTGCGCTCCGGCGGCGCAAGCGGCGCATTCCCACGCAGCCGAGCGCGGCTGCCCGGCAACGCCGGTTGGACCAGAAGCGCGCGCGCAGCCGCATCAAGCAAACGCGCCGGCCCGCGCTGCGCGATGAGCATGAGTGAGGGCGATGCTCCGGTCTTTCATCCCTTGATGCCTGTCAGGGCGATGCCGGTGATGAAGAGCCGTTGGGTGAAAAAGAAGAGAACCAGCACCGGCAGCGTCAGGACTGTCGAGGCTGCCATCAGCAAGTTCCAGCGCGGTTGCTGCATGTAGCCTTGGAAGCTGGCCAGGAAGAGCGCTAACGTCCAGTTGCGTTGCGATGCCAGGAAGATCAACGGTTCCAGAAGATCATTCCAGTGGTAGACAAATGCGAAAATCGCGACCGTCGCGAGGGCTGGCTTGGAGAGCGGCAGGATGATGCGCCAGTAGATCTGCAGACTGGACGCACCATCCACCCGGGCCGCATCATCCAGCTCTTTCGGGATGGCCAGGAAGAACTGGCGCAGCAGGAAGATGTGGAACGGGGCGCCAAACCAGTAGGGCACAATCAGAGGCTTAAAGGTATCCAGCCAGCCGAGCTTCTGAAACAGGATGAACTGCGGCACGATCGTGACGATGCGGGGCAACATCATCGTGCTGAGCACCAGCAAGAACAAGCTGCGCCGGCCAGGAAAGTCGAGGCGGGCGAAACCGAACGCAACGAGCGAACTGGACAGGACCACGCCGGCGACCCCGAGCCCAGCGATCACGACAGTATTCCAGGCGTAGAGATGCACCGGATGGCCCAAGAGGGTCAGTGAGCTGATGAAATTGCGCCAGACCAGTGGCCAGGGAAACCACTGCGGCGGAATGCTGAATACCAACGCGTCGGGCTTCAGCGCAGTGGAGATCATCCAAAGAAGGGGGATGGTCATCGTGAAGCCGAAGAAGCATAACAGGGTGTAGCTGATGACCTGGCGAAAAAGCTCCTGACGTTTCTTACTTCCGGCCATCGCCGCGGGGATGCGCGGGCCAGGGCGCGGGTTTCCTCTGCTCCTACCTGGTTCAGCGCGCAGAACGCTTTCGTTGGTGATCATTGCATCTCAACTCACTCTCCCTGCGCCTCTTCGAATTCGTAGTAGACCCACAAGCGGGCCAGGTTGAGCTGCCAGATGGTTACGGCGATGATGATCAGGAACAGGATCCAGGCCAGGGCGGACGCGTACCCCATCTTCAAGAAGTTGAACGCGTTCAGATACAGATACAGAGCATAGAAGAGCGTCGCGTTCAGCGGCCCCCCTCTGGTCATCACGTATGCCTGGGTGAAGTACTGGAAGCCGGCAATAATGCCCAGGATCAGATTGAAGAAGATGACGGGAGACAGCATCGGCAGGGTTACGTGACGGAACTTGGCCAACTCGCCGGCGCCATCCAGGGCGGCCGCCTCGTAGAGGTGCTGCGGGATGCCCTGCAACCCGGCCAGGAGGATGATCATGGCGCCGCCGACCGACCAGAGGCTCGTGCCGATCAGGGCGGGCAAGGCCCACTTCACCGAAATCAGCCAGGCCGGCCCCTCGATGCCGATCCTGCGGAGGAAATCGTTGATCAACCCCAACTCCGGGTGGAAGATCCACAGGAAGATCACCGAAATCGCCACGGCGCTCACCTGCGACGGCAGATAGAACATCGTGCGGAAGAGGGGAATCAAACGCACCTTCTGGTTGAGCAAGATGGCCAGGAGGAGCGCCAGGGTCATCTGCAACGGAATGGCCGCGGCCACGTAAGTCAACGTCACTCGCAGCGCCTGCCAGAACAACGGGTCTTTGCTGGCCATGGTGACGTAGTTGTCAAACCAGATCAGATGCGGTGGACGGATCAGGCTCCACCTGAAGAAGCTGAGCACAAGGGAGGTTAGAACTGGACCGGCGGTGAACAAGACAAAGCCAATGAGCCAGGGGGAGATGAAAAGGTAGCCTTCGAGCGCCTGCTTGAACCGTCGCTTCGTCCACGGTCGTCTGTGTCGCATGGAGTCCCCCGTGTCAGGGTGTTGACCAGGTTCCAAGTAGCTTCGTCGTAGCGGCTTCAGTCGCGGTCCAATGACCGGAGGCCGCCTATCGGCTGGTTGAGCGGCCGAAGCCGCCACGACGAGCCACACGAGACGGCTATGCTGGTTTGCCGAGTGTCTCTGTTACCTTCTTGGCTACATCCGGGAGCACCTCCTTGGCCTTTGCCTTGCCCAGGAAGATGGCCTGGACCGCGTCGCCCTGGATCTTTTCGACTTCGCCCACGTTCGGAGGCGCCGGCACGAGAATGCCATACTCGCCGGCCTGGGGCACGTAATCCCAGTGGGCAGCTACACCTTCCCTGGCCCAGGGCTTCCTGGCGTTGACGGAACGCCGCGTTCCAGGGGTGGCGTTCTTCTTGACATACAGGTATTGGCCTTCCGGCCCGACGATGAAGTTCAGCCACTTCCAGGCGTTATCCTTGTCCTTCGTGGTCTTGGGAATCACGTTGAAGGCGGTGTGCAACAGAGTACGGCGCACCTTGCGTTTCGGTTCCGGCACCATGTCCCAGGCGAATTTTCCTCCCTCGGCCAGGGCGCCCATCACCCAGGTGCCGACGCGCTGCATGGCAGCGCGACCCGTTTGGAACATATCGCCCATGCCCTCGGCCTGGGCCGGCGACGGCATGATCTCCCCCTTCAACAACTGGTCGGCCCAGAACTGCAGGCCTTCTATCGCCTCCGCGCTGTCCAGCAGACACTTGGTGTAGTCCTCGCTGTACACCTGCCCGCCGTTCTGCCACACCAGCTTGTAGCTCCAGTGCAGCCAGCCGATGAAGAGGCCGTCTGAGCCCCAGATCTTCTCTGCTGGCTTGGAAATCTTCTGGGCGATAGCGACGTAGTCATCCCAGTTCCAGTTCTCGTCGGGGTATTTGACACTGGCTTTGTCGAAGAGGCCCTTGTTGTAGAAGCAGAGATGGCCATTCCAGCCATCCGCAATGCCGTAGCGTTTTCCCTTGATGACCGGGAAATTGTGGAAGCTCTCGATGAAGTCGGCGATGTTGAAGTCAGCCTGCTTGTCAACAAACGGTTGCAGGTCAATCACCTGCTCGCTGCGCCCGAAGTCAAGCACGTGCGGTTCCCAGACACGCACGACGTCCGGCAACGTACCAGCAGCCGCCATGGTGAAGACCTTGGTCGGGAACTCGTCCGGGATCTGCTGAAGTGTGATCTTGATGTCGGCGAACTGGCGATTGAAGGCTTCGACCGCCTCCTTGCGGAAGTCGGCAGGGTCGTGAAACGCGTAGACGATCTCGACAGGCACTTTCGAGGGGGGGGCGGTGGTCGGCATTGCAGGCGCCTGTTGTGGAACCGGTGCACAAGCTGCCAGGGCCGCGCCAGCGGCGGTCACACCCGCCAGGCGCAAGAACTCGCGTCGTGAAAAAAACTTGCTGGGAGTCATGCTTTCCTCCTTTTGCGTCCCATTGTCCAATCCGTTTCGCGCCAACTGACAACGTGCATATGTAGTCCGTATTGCGGCCAAGTGGGAAGATTCCCCGCGGCCTCACCTTCCTTTCTCGCCTCGGCAGAGCAATGCATCGCTGATCAGCCTTGAGACCAGCAAGCCAAAACCACTATACGACAAAACCTCGTCGTTGTCAAGCGGTTTCGCGCATGTTATAGCAAGGCCGTGGCGAGTTCTGACGCCCTTCCGAAGGCCAACTCCCAGCACGGCATCCTACACCAGCGGCCACGGGTACGGCCGGCGGTCTTCGGGGGGCGCGGGGAAGCGGCCCGCGGCCAGCAGCGCTGCGACTCGATCCAGCACGGCGGCGATCTCGCCGCGGCTGAGCAGGCCGCTGAGCTGCGCGGCTGTCGGGCTGGCCGCGGTCGAGAGATCGGCGCGCAGCCGGTCGAGATCATCGGCCAGATCGGCCGGCAGGGGCGCGCCTGCGAAATCCCAGATCACGGTGCGCAGCTTCGGCTCGATGCTGAAACAGGTGCCGTGGTCAATGGCCAAGACGTGATCGTCGCCGTAGCGCAGGCAGTGGCCCCCCTTGCGATCGGCGTTGTTCGCCGCCACGTCGAAAAGCGCGACCGCCTGCAAGACGCGCTGGAAAGCTGGATCACGGTGAAAGGTGAAGAAGTGCTCGTCCTGGTCAACATCGGCGACGAAAAGTTGCACCGAGCCGCGGCCATGCGGCCCGCTGCGCCACACGGTCGGCGGCACAAGGTCCCACCCCAGCGCCCGGCTGAGCACATAGGCGACAACCTCGCGCCTGGCAAGCGTGCCGGCCGGAAAGTCCCACAGCGGACGCTCGCCGCGGGTCGGTTTGTAGACGACCGGGGCCTGCTGCTCTTCACCGCTCACCTGGCCCAGGAAGGTGTAGTTAGAACTCCAGGGCAGCAATCCGATCAGGGTCAGATCGCCTTCGGTCAACAGGCGCAGCAGGGCCGCGAGGCTGCCGGGGTGGAAGGCAGTCGCATCGGCAGTGAGACGCTGGCGTGCGACAGGGCGACTCATCGGCATTCACCTGGCTGCGCGTGTGCAAGCCCAGCCCGGCCACCGAACACCAGCCGTCATTGGACGTAGGCCCCGCTGCGTCTGCGGCGCACCGCTTCAGACAGGCAGAAGTGGCCGAAATCGTCCACCGGCTCGCCGCAGTTCGGACAGAAGGGCCGGCCGGCTGCAACGACGCTTTCCGCTTGATGGCTGAGCAACAACGCCTGGCCGCGCGTCGTGTATACGTGGGCCTTGGTCGGCGCTTGCGGCGACCCCAACAGTTCTTCCCCTTCAGCTTCTTCGCGCGCCGTATCTGCCAGGATCAGAACCACCAGGTCGTGGATGCGGTCGTAACCGACGCCAATGCTGCCCACGCGGAACTGGGGCCACACGGGTTCAGCCAGCGCCAGATCAGGTTCCGACGCCACCAGGGGCTCATCCAGCTCGGGAAACGCGGCGCGCACATCGCTCAGCAGGGCTGGCAACATTCGGCTGAGCGCCAGCGCCTGTTCCTTCGCGATCAGCCACGAGTAGGTCTGCCCGCTGACCTGTACCTGCAAGACGAAGACGCGGCGGCCAGGGTCGCCGAGTGCGCCCGCAGTGATCCGTCGAACCGGGAAAACCTCGTCGTCGGAATAGTGAGCCATCAGGCTGACTCTTCTAGCCGATCACGCGCCAGGCTCGGGTATGTGCGCGCAATCGTTGCAGCGCATCAGGCGGGGGCCAAGCCTGGTAAACGCCAGCTCCGTCAAGGAGGCTGGGCTGATGACGAGCCTCTGGAAGAGGTCCAGCGCGATGCCCATGTAGTGGGCCAGCGCGGACTTCAGCGGATCGCTGTGCGAGACGACTGCCACGGTCTGGCCCGGATGGGCCGCACGAATCGCCTCTAGCGCGGCGACCAGGCGGGCCTGCATCTCGACGATGCTCTCTCCGCCGGGAAAGCGCGCGGCGCTGGGCAGCAGTTGGAACTGCCGCCACAGATCGGTCTGCACGACCTCTTCGACCGGCCGGCCGGTCCACTCGCCGCAGTGGCTCTCACCCAAGCCATCCACGATCTGGATGGTCAGGCCGTGCGGCCCGGCGACGTATTCGGCGGTCTCGAAAGCGCGCTCCAATGGACTGCTGTAGACAGCACTGATGCTGGTTTTGGCCAGGCGTGCGCCCAGCGCCTGCGCCTCGCCGCGTCCTCGCTCGCTGAGGTGGACGTCGGGCGTCCAGCCGCCCAACCGCCGCTGGTCAAGCAATGGATTGTGCGCATGCCGGATCAGCAACAGGGTCGTCGTCTTCTCTTCGCTCATCTGGGTGCTTTCTCAAGTGTGAGGTCATCGGGGGCGGATGATAAGCGAGCGCCCCATTCCCGCTCTGCCCAGTTCACAAAAAAGCGCCCCGGAAACCGAGTCTCCGGGGCTCCTCATGGCAGGTAGCGGATACGGGATTCGAACCCGTGTCTCCGCCTTGAGAGGGCGATATCCTGGGCCTCTAGACGAATCCGCCGTAGCCAACAGGGAGATTATACGGATAGACGGGAGTCGTGTCAAATCAGGGCGGGGAAGGTCTGCGCCGCGCGGCCGCGGTCCCATTGATTTGACAGGCACGGCAGAAAGGGGTATGTTTCGCTCTTCAACGAGAGGCAATATGGAACAGGCGGAGGTCCTATGTCGGAACGCACCAAGCATGACCTGGCGGAGATCGTCAAACACTTCCAACTGGAGGGCCGATTTCTCGATGCGGCCCCCATCGGATCTGGACATATCAACGATACCTATGTCAGCCGCTTCCAGGATGGCCCGCGCGAGACACGCTATATCCACCAACGGATCAACACCTTTGTGTTCAAGGAACCTGACAAGCTGATGGAAAATATCGAGCGCGTGACGCGTCACGCGCGCCAGCAGATCATCGCCGCCGGGGGCGACCCGCGCCGCGAGACGCTGACCCTGGCGCCGACGACGGCCGGCAGATCGTTCTATCGCACGCCGGCAGGGGAGTGCTGGCGAACCTATCTGTTCATCGAAGGCGCGCGCACCTATGACAAGGCTGAGAATCCGCAGCTCATCTATACCGCGGGCAAAGCCTTCGGCGACTTCCAGCGTATGCTGAGCACCCTGCCGGGGGAGCGGCTGCACGAGACGATCCCCTTCTTCCATCATACGCCCAGGCGGTTCGCGGCTTTCCTACGGGCGGTCGAGGACGATCTGCATAACCGCGTGCGCGCGGTCGAGGCCGAGATCGGCTTTGCGTTGCAGCGCCAGGCGCACACCTCAGTGGTCGTGGACATGTTGGCGCGGGGGGTGATCCCCGAACGCGTGACGCACAATGACACCAAGCTGAACAATGTGATGATTGACGACCGAACTGGCGCGGGAATCTGCATCATTGATCTGGATACCGTCATGCCGGGCTCCGCGCTGTATGACTTCGGCGATGCAGTGCGTCTGGGCGCCAGCACTGCAGCCGAGGATGCGAGAGATCTGAACAAGGTTGGCCTCGACCTGGGCCTGTTTGATCGTCTGACGGCCGGCTACCTGGACGCGGCCGCTAGCTTTCTGATGCCCGCTGAGATAGATCACCTGGCGTTTTCCGCCATCCTCATCACGTTGGAGCTTGGGATGCGTTTCCTGACCGATCACCTGAACGGTGATGTCTATTTCAGGATTCACCGGCCGAACCATAACCTGGATCGGTGTCGCGCGCAGTTCAGGATGGTCGCCGAGATGGAGCGGCAGCTTGGTCGTATGAACGAGATCGTGAACAGGTATCGTGGCGTGAAGCGTGAGAAGTGAAGCGCGAACAGTGAGAAGTGAAGGGTGGAGATGATGGTTCATACACCGGCTGAGATCACTCGTAGTCTCGACGGGGTTCTCCCGTTTGTGCAGAAGCCGGCGCGTTACACGGGCGGCGAGTACAACAGCATCGTCAAGCCGTGGGATAGTGTGGCCTATCGGTTGGCGCTGGTATTTCCCGATGTCTACGATCTGGGCATGTCCAACCTGGGTCTGGCGATCCTCTACGACATCGTGAACCGGCAGCCCGATATGTTGGCAGAGCGCGCTTATACGCCCTGGACCGACATGAGCGCGGCCATGCGTCGAGCGCGAATCCCGCTCTATGGCCTGGAGAGCCGGCGGCCGCTGCGCGATTTCGACGTGGTGGGCTTCAGCCTGCCCTACGAGCAGCTCTACACCAACGTCCTCGCGACCCTTGACCTGGCCGGCATCCCGCTGCGCGCGGCCGATCGCGAGTCGTCACCCGCCTTGCTTCATGAGGAAGGGGGGCAGGGGAAGGTAGGTTCCTGGCCCCTGATCCTGGCGGGCGGTTCCGGCTGTCTGAACCCGGAGCCGATGCACGCGTTCTTCGATGCCTTTTTCATCGGCGAGGGGGAAGAGGCCATCACAGAGATCGTGCGCACGTGGACTGACGCCCGCCGCGGCGGGTTGGGCCGCGGCGAGGCGTTACACCGCCTGGCGCAAATCGAGGGAATCTATGTGCCGTCCTTCTACGAACCGACTTATTTCGAGGATGGGCGCCTTGCCGGTTTTCGCTCTCAGGATCGAGACCCTTCGCTGGCGTCCCGCGGCGCTGTACCTTTCGGCGCGGACTCGCTCAGGGTGACTGGGGAAAGGATGGCATTCCAGACACGCAATACGCAATACGTAGTACGTCCCACCGTCCTCAAGCGCATCGTGCCCACCTTGCCCCCGTCGCCGACCAGATTCATCGTCCCCTTCGTTGACACAGTGCACAACCGCGCGGCAATCGAAATCCAGCGCGGCTGCACCCGCGGCTGTCGCTTCTGCCAGGCGGGGATGATCTACCGGCCGGCGCGTGAGCGGCCGCTTGACGAGGTATTGGCTGCTGTAGATGCCATCGTGCACAACACCGGTTTCGAGGAGATCAGCTTCCTATCCCTCAGCTCGTCCGACTACAGCACGGTCAACGATCTGGTGCGCGAGGTGGCCGCGCGATATGGCGACCAGAAGCTTTCCATCGGTCTGCCCAGCCTGCGGATCGAGTCATTCAGCGTCGAACTGATGGAGCAATTGGAGAAGGGCCGGCGGCGGTCCGGTTTCACCTTTGCCCCAGAGGCGGCCACCGATCGGCTGCGCGACGTGATCAACAAACCCATCGCCGATGAGTCGTTGCTCGCAACCGCAGCCGAGGTCTATCGCCGCGGCTGGACCACCATTAAGCTCTACTTTATGATCGGCCATCCCACGCAGACTCTGGAAGATGTGCAAGCGATCGCCGATCTGGCGCACCGGGTCAAGCGCATCGGCTTCCGGGAGTTGGGCCGGAAGGCAAAGGTGCGCGTCGGGGTGAGCACCCTGACGCCAAAGGCGCACACGCCGTTCCAATGGCTGCCGGTGGCCGACGAGGCGACGCTGCGCGGCCAAATCGCCCTGCTGGAGCGCCAACTGCGCGGACCAGGGATCGAATTCAGCTACAACGACCCGGCCGAGACGTTGATCGAGGCCGCGCTCAGCCGCGGCGACCGCCGCCTGGCCGATGTGATCGAGGCCGCGTGGCGACTCGGCGCGCAGTTCGACGGCTGGGGCGATCAGTTCAACGCCGCGGCCTGGCAGCAAGCCTTCAGCGAGGCCGGTCTCGATCCCAACTGGTATGCCCGTCGCGAGCGAGCCGTGGACGAGCTGTTGCCGTGGGATCACATCAGTGTGGGGGTGAGCAAGAAGTTCCTCCTGCGGGAATATCGCAAGGCGCTGGCCGGCGAAACCACCGACGACTGCCGGAAGCATTGCTATGCCTGCGGCATCCTGGCGGAGTTTCGGCACGAGCGGCGGGGTGTTCCGGCGGATGCGTGGGGGTGTCCGCCGGTGGAACCGAGGTAGTAGGGTGATTTCGATGAGTGAGCTGGTTGGCAAAAGACTGCCTTATCAGTATAATTGCATTGAGGGAGCGAGACATGGAATACGACATCGCGGCCAAGGTGTTGATCGAAAAGAGCCACCGCGCGATCCTGGAGCACTTCCTCGGTCTTGCGGTGGTCGAGAGCACACTGATCGAGGAGTTGCCACAGCAGACAGCGAGCTTGCGCAGCAGCGATGTACCGCTCTTGGTGACCGATGCCCGCGGCCGGCGCCGGCTGGTGGTGCTGGAATTGCAGAGCGAATGGGAGTGGGACGTGCCGGTGCGGCTGTTGGAGTATCGCTGCCGGCACATCCTCAAGGAACGCATCGCGGACGCGCTGTCGTGTGTGCTGCTGCTGCGGCCGTCGCATGCGGCGCAGGAGCGTTACCGGGATCGCGAGGTCAGCTTTCGCTATCGGCTGGTGCGGGTCTACGAGTTGGAGGCGGCTGCGATCGTGCAGACGCCGATCGTGAATCTGCTGCCGTTCGTACCGGTGATGCGTGGGGGCGGCGAGCTGACCATGGCGGCCGAGCAGTTGATCTACGAGAGTCTCCTGCCGCACGGAGACAAGGCCGACATGCTGACGGGGATGGCAATTCTGGCGGGGTTGGTGTCCAGAGAGTTGACCAGGCAATTGGTGTCACGCAGGAGGGATCTGATGATGCAGTCGTACTTCTATGAACTGGTGAAGGAAGAAGGGTTGCAAGAGGGCCGGCAAGAGGGCCGGCAAGAGGGCTTGCAGGAAGGGATCCGACAAGGCGCCCTGGATGCCATCGCCTTCGGCTTGGATTTGCGGTTTGGGGTCGAAGGACTGCGGCTGTTGCCGGAGATTGCGACCATCGCCAGCCTGCCGCTGCTGCGCGCCGTTCAGGAGCGCCTGAAGACTGCTCAGACGCCCGAGGAGTTGCGCCGGATCTATCGGGACAATTGACACTGCAATTCAAGAAGCTATGAACCATTTAGCCGACAAAGTAGCGATCATCACCGGCGCCTCCAGTGGGATCGGCCGGGCGATGGCTCTGGCGCTGGCGGCCGCGGGCGCGCATGTGGCGCTGGCGGCCCGTCGCGAGCCTGAGCTGCAAGCCGTGGCCCAAGAGATCCGGAACCTGGGCCGCGTGGCGCTGGTGGCGCCCACTGATGTGACCGATCAGGCCCAGATCAGCCAACTGGTTGCCCGGACTCTGACGACCTTCGGTCGGGTTGACATTCTGATGCCCAGCGCGGGCATCTATGTGCGCGGCCGCATCGAGAAACTGACTGCTGCGGACTTCGAACGGTCTATGGCCGTCAATTTTCAGGGCACGGTGCATCTTGTGCTGGCCGCGCTGCCTCATCTACAAGCCCAGCGCAGCGGACACGTGGTGCTCTTCTCTTCGATAGATGGCAAGAAGGGGGTTCGCACTGACGCCCCGTATGCCGCGAGCAAATTCGCCCTGGCCGGGTTTGGCGATGTACTGCGTCAAGACTTGCACGGTACAGGGGTGGACGTCACCATTCTGTTTCTCGGCCGCGTCGACACGCCGTTTATCGCCGGCAGGAAGTTCCACTGGATGTCGGCGCCCATCTCACCCGAGAGCGTTGCCCAGGCCACCCTGGCCGCGATTCAGCGCCGGCAGGCCGAGGTTATCTTGCCGTTTCAAGCGCACGCCTTGTTGCTGGCAAACTGGCTCTCGCCTCGCCTGGGCGACTGGGCCGTGCGCTTATTTCGTTTGGAGGGTCTGGAGGAGGAATGACCGTCGTTACCCCGCTGCTGTCCAGCGAAGTCAAAGCGGGTCAGGCCGTACACGCCTGGCTCAGGAAGCTGCGCGCAGCCTACGTGCCCGGCGTCTCCACGCCGCTGTCGGCGCGAATCGCCGAGAAAGTGATGGATCGGCTCGCCGCGCTTGGCCACGAAGCTCAGGAGCACCCGACCGAAGACACCGATGTGCTGCTCACTACTGCGGTATTCGGCGCGCCCTTACAATGGCGCACCGCGCCCTTTTTTCAGGCGCGGCGCCAGTATCGCCTGCGCCGATCGCCCACGGTGTTCACGGTGATTCATGTGCGGCCGGCTGAGTGGGCCGCGCTTCTGGCGCACTTCGAAGCTGCGCTGGCCAGGAACCCGCCTGACCTGGCGGACTTTGCCTTCCCGGGCCTGGCGCCGACCGCGCACAGGACTCTGATCGAGCAGGGTCGGCGCGGCGGCCCGATCCTGGCGGCCGAGCGCCTCATGCAGGCTCAGGCGCTCTGTCTGCGTCTCATCGTGGCTGTGGGCGAGGACGAGCCGCTCTACGCGCACCACTTCGACCTAGTGGGCAGCTACGCGCGCACCGAGGGGGACGCGGACGCCTTCTATGATGACATCGTGCGGCGCATGGCCACGGCTGTCAGCGCAGAGGAGGTGGGGAAGCATGTGATTGTGGAGCCTCCCATCGCTCGCGAGACGTGGCAGCGGCTGACGACGCCGGCCGCCATGCACAGGGCCAGTCTGGAGCTGGGTAGGCGCGGCTTCTTCACCGAGATGGTGCGCATCCCCGAACTGGTGCAGGTGCCGGCCCTGGGCGACGCCATCGCCACGCAATACAGCGAAGGATGCTTTGCCACCTGGGAGCCGGACCTCAACGCATTGGTCACCACGACCACCGGCAGCGCGCGGCCCGTGGATAAGGGTAACATCACGGACAACGACCTGGCTGTTGTGGTTGGCCTGCAGCCGGGGGGGCTTGGCCCGATCGTGCGCCAGGTGGAAGGCTTGCGTAACGATCCGCCTTCATCGGAGGGGCTCGAGATGTACGATATGGACGAGGTCCTGCCGGCCATGTGGCTCAACGGTCGGACCGAGGCCAGCGCGCGCGTGCCGGTCGCGCGATCGAAACTGCACGGACATCGCGGCATCGCCGCCTACGATCCGCGTCACGTTGAGTATATCCCGATGGCGCAAGCGTTTTTCGCTTACCCCGTCACCTGCGGGACATACGCCCAGGCGCGCGGTCTCAAGGCTGCGTTCAGCCGGAGCGCCGCGCTGCAAAACCCGGCCGACCCGCGGCAGGTTGTCTTCACGATCTTGCCGACGCACGGCATCTTCGTCGTCGAGAAGTGGGCGGCGGGTAAAGCGCCCTTCCAGGTGATCTGGGAGTTCATGGATGCCGGCTATCTGCAAGTAGATCGCATCGTGCCGCAGGGACCAGAGGTGTTCGAGCCGGCGGTAGTGATGGGAGAGGACGCGGGGATGTAGGGACGCGGGGACTAAGTGATGCAGCGATGCGGATCTGCCATCCTGCTGTCTACCAATCTACCAAATCCACCCATGAGCGAAACCTACACCCAACGGATGCGCGTCATCTTCGCCACCGACGATTCGGTGAAATACGTCGGCCACCTGGACATGGCGCGCGCATGGGAACGGGCCATCCGGCGGGCGCGCCTGCCGCTGGCCTATACCCAGGGCTTCAATCCCCAGCCGCGGCTGCACTTCGCGGCCGCGCTGCCAGTGGGCTTCACGGGCCAGGCTGAGGTGGCCGATGTGTTCCTCAACGAGGCGCTCGAACCTGCGGAGTTTCTCGCGCCGCTGCAGGCAGCCATGCCCCGCGGCATCCGGTTGATCTCGGCCCAACCTGTCCCGCGCGAGCTGCCGGCGCTCCAGGCGACGGTGACGGCCACCCACTACCGCGTCGAGGTGGCCACCGCCGAACCATCTGAAGCATTCGCAGCCAGGCTGTCGGCTTTCCTGGCCCGTGGCGAGGCCGTGCGCGTGCGTCGTCGGGGCAAAGAGGAGTCGGCCTATGACCTGCGGCCGCTCGTGCTCGCCCTGACACACCAGGGCGATTGCGCCCTGGGCCAGGCATTTGACGTAACGCTGGCCGCGGAGCCAGGCGCGACCGGTCGGCCTGACGAGCTGCTGGCCGAACTGGGCTACGAGTCGGCCAGCCGGCGCATCGTGCGACAGAAACTGGTGTTCACCGATCCACCTGGGTCCACTTCTAATACCTGACTCATCAGGAGGAATCCATGCGTTTGTTGACCTTCATCGAGAACGACGAGCGAAGATTGGGCGCGCTGGTCGGCGCGCAGGTGATAGACTTGGCCGCGCTCCTGGCGGCCGAGCGCCCTGGTGCGCGCCTCTTCAGCGACATGCGCGAGCTGATCGAACAGGGGCCAGAGTTCTGGAGTAGGCTGGATGCTGCCCTGGCGCGAACCGATTTGACCTTTTTCGCGCGCCAGCTCGATCGCCTGAAGCTGGATGCGCCGGTGCGGCCATCCAAGATCATCGCCATCGGCCAGAACTACTATGACCACGTGCGCGAGCAGAACGCGGCCATGCCCGACCGGCCGATCGTCTTCACCAAGTTCCCGACCACGATCATCGGCCCTGGCGATGAAATCCGCTGGGAGCCGGCCCTGTCCGACAAGATTGACTGGGAAGCGGAGCTGGCCGTGGTGATCGGCCGGACCGCCCGCCGTGTGCGCAGCGAAGACGCCTATGGCTACGTCTTCGGCTACACCGTCGCCAATGACGTGACCGCTCGCGATATCCAGCGCGCGGACGGCCAATGGGTGCGCGGCAAATCGCTGGACACCTTTTGTCCGCTTGGGCCATGGATCGTCACCCGCGACGAAATTCCCGAGCCGCACGGCTTGCCGATTCGCACCCATGTCAACGGCCAGGTCATGCAGAACTCGCACACCGACCAGCTCATCTTCCGCGTGCCGATGCTGATCGAGTTCCTCTCCCGCGCATTCACGTTGCTGCCCGGCGATGTGATCCTGACCGGCACGCCGCCTGGCGTCGGCGCTTTCCGCAACCCACCGGTTTTCCTGCAGGATGGCGACGTGGTGACGGTGGAAGTCGAAGGGATCGGGTCGCTGACCAATCCGTGCCGCGCCGAGGTGGTCTGAGGTCGGCAAGCGCGAACCTCAGACACCCGCTCTGGGTCCCTCTGCCAGGACTGGCGCCAGTTCTGAGCTGCAACATCCTCTCGTCGCATTATTCTCTTTCAGCCTCCTGTGGTAGAATACTGTCACGCCGGGCGCAGTTGCGTCCGGCGTTGCGCGGCGACTGTCGAAGCAAAGGAGTTCCCATGTCTCAGGAGCACTACACGATAGAGATTTGCGGCCTCACGCGTCACCTGCCCTATTTCGAGGTGGCGCCGAAGGTGCGCATCGCCATCTTCAACATGCTCGGCGATACCGAGGTGGTCGAGGCCCTCGCCGACTGGCTGGCCCCGCGGTTGCCCAAGGAGGGCGATGCCTTGATGACCGCCGAGGTCAAGAGCATTCCGCTGGCCCATGCGCTTGCAGTGCGCGTCAAGCTGCCCTACATCGTGGCGCGCAAGACGCGGAAGCCCTACATGATCGGCGCGACCAGCGTCGAGGTGTTGTCCATCACCACCGGCGCGCCGCAGACTCTCTGGCTGGACGGCAAAGACCTGAGCCTGGTACAGGGTAAGCGCATCGTCCTGGTAGACGATGTGATCAGCACCGGCAGCACCCTGGCCGGGATGCGCAAGCTGGTCGAAACCTCGGGCGGCGTCGTGATCGCCGAAGCGGCCGCCTTCACTGAAGGCAACGCTCCCGACAAATGGAAGCACATCATCGCAGCCGGCAACCTGCCAGTGTTCATCGGATGAGGCGCGCGCCGAATCGCGCTCTGGATGTCAGAGGTTATGGTACTCGATAAAGCTGCAGCCGTCGAGCGGCGCTACGAAGAAATCCATCGGCAGTTGGCGGATCCGGCCATCACCGCCGATCCGGCGCGGCTGGCCGCGCTCGCGCGCGAGCAGGCCGAGCTCAGTGAGACCGTGGAAGCTTATCGCGCCTATCGCACGGCCCAGGCCGAGCTGGAGGGCGCGCGCCAGTTGGCCGATGACGACAGCGAACCGGAGCTGGCGGAGCTGGCCGAGGCCGAGATCGCGCGGCTGGAGCCAGAGCAAGAGGCGCGACTGGAGCGCCTCCGCATCTTGCTGTTGCCTAAGGACCCCCATGACGAGAAGAACGTCATCGTCGAGATTCGGGCGGGGACCGGCGGCGACGAGGCCGGCTTGTTCGCGGCTGACCTGTTTCGCATGTATACGCGTTGGGCCGATGTGCATGGCTACAAGACCGACCTGATGAGCCATCACGAGACCGGAATCGGCGGCTTCAAAGAGGTCATCTTCCAGGTGCGAGGCCGCGGGGCCTATTCGCAGCTCAAGTTCGAGAGCGGCGTCCATCGGGTGCAGCGCGTGCCGGTCACCGAGGCGCAGGGCCGCATCCACACCTCGACGGCCACGGTGGCGGTGTTGCCCGAAGCGAATGAGGTGGATATCCAGGTCAGCCCCGAAGACGTGCGGATTGATGTCTTTCGCGCCACCGGGCCGGGCGGACAGAGCGTGAACACCACCGATTCGGCCGTGCGCGTGACCCACCTGCCGACCGGCATCGTGGTCAGTTGCCAGGACGAGAAATCACAGCTTCAGAATCGCACGAAAGCCCTGGCCATCCTGCGCGCACGCCTCTACCAGATGGAGCAGGAGCGCCAGGCGGCCGAACGCAGCGAGGCGCGGCGCAGCCAGATCGGCGGCGGCGAGCGCAGCGAGAAGATCCGCACCTACAACTTCCCCCAGAATCGCGTCACAGACCATCGGGTTGGCAAGACCGTGCATCGTTTGGGCGAGGTGTTGAACGGCGATTTGGATGAGTTCATCGAGGAGCTGGCCGCCGCCGAACAGGCTGAAAGATTGGGGAGAGACGCTGCGGCCAGAGTGACGGATGAGGATTGAGTGGACGCCAGACAACTGAAGAACCCCTTGCCTGCGGTCGGTCCAGCAGCGGCGTGGGCCGGCGATGGCGCAGGCAAGTCGGCAGATGGCCTGCGGCCTCAGACGTCCGGGCCAACCGCGACGCGATCGCGATCGGCTGATGCGCCGCCGCGGTTCACGTGGTCGCTGGATCGCTCCAGCGATGTCGGCCGCGCTCTGCTCGCGGCCGGCCGGCGATTGCAGGAGGCGGGCTGCAACACGCCCCAGTTGGACAGCGCCCTGCTCATGGCGCACGTGCTCGGCGTCAGCAAGGCCTGGCTGTATGCCTATCCGGGCCGCCGGCTATCCGAAGACGAGATCACACGCTTCGAGGCGCTGGCGCGGCGGCGCATTGCTCAGGAGCCAGTGGCCTACCTGGTGGGATACAAGTCGTTCTACGGCCTCGACATCACCGTGGATCGCCGCGTGCTGATCCCGCGTCCCGAAACCGAGTTGCTGGTCGAGCGTACCCTGGCGCGCCTGAAGCGTTTGATCGGCCAGGGCCGCGCCCCGCGCGTGGCGGACCTGGGAACCGGCAGCGGCGCGATCGCGGTGGCGCTGGCCGTCAATGCGGCCGAGGCGATCATCTACGCCACCGATGTCTCGGACGACGCCCTTGCCGTGGCTGCGCAGAATGTCTGGCGCTATGGCGTGGGCGAGCAGGTGCAACTCTTGCCCGGCAGCCTGCTGACGCCCGTGCCAGAACCGGTGGATGTCATCGTCGCCAACCTGCCCTACGTGGCGACCGCCGAGCTGGCCAGCTTGCCCGCGCAAGTCCGCAGCTATGAGCCGCTTCTGGCCCTGGATGGCGGACCCGATGGCCTGGGTCCCATCCGGGCGTTGCTCGAGACGTTGGCGACGGCCGCGGGACGCAGCAAGCTGCGCCCACGCTGTCAAATCTGCCTGGAGATCGGCGCCCAGCAGGGCGAAGCCGTCTGCGCGTTGGCGCAGACGATCTTGCCGGCCGCCCAGGTCGAGCTGGCGACCGACTACGCGGGGTTGGACCGGATGGTCGTGGTGACGCCTGACGCCGATGGCTGACATCTGCGTCGCCTGTCATTGCGAGCGATTTGTGCGAAGCAAATCCCTATCTGAGATCTGTCATGCTCTATCGTTTGATCGCTCTTGACCTTGACGGCACCGCCATCATCGGCGGCCAGATGCCGCGGCCGGCCGTGCGCCAGGCCGTGGCTGCGGCCGTGCATCGCGGGGCGCGAGTTGTTCTGGCTACCGGTCGCGGCTATACATCGGCCCTGCGCTGGGCCGAGGCGTTCGGCTTGCAGACGCCGCTGGTGTGCTACCAGGGCGCGCTGATCCAGGAGCCGGTCGGCAGCCAGCAGATCCTCTTCATGGAATCCACGCCCACAGCTCCCCTGACCCAGGTGATCGCGCTGGCCGAGGAGCGCGGGTTGGAGTTGACCCTCTACAGCGCCGACACGCTCTACTACACCACCACGTCGCGTCCGGCCGACTTCTACGAGCTGTGGTTTGGCTTGCCGTGTCAGCGCGTGACCCGTCTGACCGATGCGCTGGTCATGATGCAGGAGCGCGGGCTGGCGCCGCTCAAGGGGCTGTTCATCGGCGAGCCGGCCGATATTGACCGGCTCTCGGCCGAGCTGCACGCAGCCTTCGACCATTGCCTGACGGTCGTGCGTTCCCATCCGTTGTTCGTCGAAGTGCTCTCGCCCAACGTCTCCAAAGGCGCCGCGCTGGCGTTCCTGGCCAGGCGGTATGGCATTCCCCAGGCCGCGACGATCGCGGTCGGCGATTCAGGTAACGATCTGAGCATGGTGCAGTGGGCGGGCTTGGGGGTCGCGATGGGCAACGCCACGGCCGATGTGCTGGCCGCGGCCGACTGGGTCGCGCCGCCGGTAACCGAAGACGGCGTTGCGGCCGTGATCGAGCGGTTCATTTGGCCGCAGGCCACCTGCTGGCTGAACGATGGACACGTCTAGACGCCCGGCCACCCCGGCCGCCCGGTGGGGACCAGGGGAGACAGAAGTCGTGACTAGGCGCGGCGATCCTCACGCAGCTGTGCTGGCTCACGCCGCGGAACTGTTGCGCCGTGGTGAGTTAGTCGCGTTTCCCACTGACACCGTCTATGGCGTCGGCGCGGTGGTGTGGGACGCCGCGGCCGTGGCGAAGCTGTACACGGCCAAGCTGCGCTCGCTCGACAAGGCCATTCCTGTTCTGTTGGCCGATCCCGATGACGTGACGTTGGTCGCCGGCGACCTGCCTGCCGCTGTCCTGCGCATTGCTGAGAGGTTCTGGCCCGGCCCGTTGACGCTGGTCGTGCCGAAGGGTGAGCGGGTTCCCGCTGAAGTGACGTCCGGCGGCGTCACCGTGGCGGTGCGTGTGCCAGATCACCCCCTGGCGCGCGCGTTGATTCGCGCGGCCGGCGCGCCCGTGGCCACTACGAGCGCCAACCTGTCGGGCCAGCCCAGCCCCGTCACTGCGCAGGATGTGGAAGCTCAGCTCCGCGGACGTGTGGCCCTGATCCTCGACGGCGGGCCGTGTCCTGGCGGCGTGCCGTCAACAGTCGTAGACGTTTCGGGACCGCAACCCGTCATCTTGCGGCCAGGACCGATCAGCCTGGAGCAGATCGTGGAAGCGAGCGAATTGCCAGGAGCGTCTGCGGTGGTGCGCGATGCTCATCGGGATTGACGCCAGCAGAGCTGTCGCGACTCGGCGCACCGGCACCGAGACCTACTCGCTGCGCCTGATTCGGGCGTTGGTCCCGCTCTGCGCCGGCCATCGGCTGCGGCTGTATACGAACGGCCAGCCGCCTGCCCATCTGTTTTGGGATGGCGCGGCCCCGACCGGCGTTGAAGTCTGTTCCATGCCGTGGCCGCGGCTCTGGACGCACCTGCGCCTGAGTGTGGAGATGGCGCTGCGGCCGCCAGATCTTCTCTTCGTGCCGGCGCACGTCCTGCCGCTGATCCATCCCCGGCGGAGCGTCGTCACCGTGCACGACCTGGGGTATCTGCGCCATCCAGAGGCGCACCGGCCGGCCGATCGGCGCTACCTGGCCTGGTCCACCGGCTGGAATGCGCGGAAGGCGAGTGTGATCCTGGCCGATTCGGCCGCCACCGCCGCCGATCTGACGGCCGCGCACGGGGTGGATTCTGCCAGGGTGCGCGTGGTCTACCTGGGCCGAGATGAGGCGTTGGCGCTCGTGCGCGATGGGCTGGCAGTGGCCAACGCGCAGGCCAGATACGGCATCGGGGGGCGCTATCTGCTCTATGTCGGCACGCTGCAACCGCGCAAGAACCTGGCACGCGTGATCTCGGCGTTTTCGCAATTGGCGAGCGCCCCCGCGCTGACCGATGTGCAGCTCGTTCTGGCCGGCAAGCGCGGTTGGCTGTACGAGGACCTCTTCACCCAGGTTGCGCGCCTGGGTCTGGCCGGCCGGGTGCTCTTCCCCGGCTACATCCCCGAGTCTGATCTGCCCGCCTTGTTGAGCGGAGCGTTGGCGTTTGTCTATCCGTCCCTCTACGAAGGCTTCGGCATCCCGGTGCTCGAAGCAGGAGCGTGCGGCGTGCCTGTCATCACCAGTAACACCTCGTCGTTGCCCGAAGTTGCCGGCGACGCAGCCTTGCTCGTGGATCCCCACGACGTTGACGCCATCGCCGATGCCATGTACCGGCTCGTCACCGATGAGGCGCTGCGCGCCGAGCTGACGCGCCGCGGCGCCGAAAACGTCAAGCGTTTCTCCTGGGAAAAGTGCGCGCGGGAAACGCTTGCAGTGCTCGAACAAGCCGGCCGATGCTGATTTTGGATTGCCGATTGCCGATTTTGGATTTTGGATTGCCGATTTTGGATTTTGGATTGCCGATTTTGGATTTTGGATTGCCGATTTTGGATTTTGGATTGCCGTTTGACTGATCTCTATCTCTATCTCTATCTCTATCTCTATCTCTATCTCTATCTCTATCTCTATCTCTCTACCACATGCCACCCAACCTCCATCACCGGCCGGCTGTTCGTATTTTGGGCGTCCGCGTCGATGCCCTCAGCTACGATGAACTACTGGCGCGCATAGCTGATTTCATCGCCGCGGGTGCACCGCGGCAGGTGGCGACTGTCAATCCTGAGTTCGTGATGGAGGCTCGACATAATGCGGAGTTCAGGGCCGTTCTGGAGCGTGCGGATTTGTGCCTGGCCGATGGGGTGGGCCTGTTGTGGGCGGCCCGGAGGCTGGGCAGCCGTCTGCCAGAGCGGGTGACCGGTTCGGATGCCGTGCCGCTTGTCGCCGAACGTGCAGCGCAGACCGGTTGGCGGCTCTTTCTGCTGGGCGCAGCTCCTGGCGTGGCCGAGCGCACGGCTGGCATCCTGCGCAGTCGCTATGGGGGCGTGCAGATCGTCGGGGCGTATGCTGGCTCGCCGGCCGACGTCGAAGCGCCGGAGATCATCGGCCGCATCCGCCAGGCCCGGCCCGATGTGCTCTTCGTGGCCTACGGCGCGCCGAAGCAGGATCTGTGGATCGCCCGACACAGCGCGGCGCTCGGCGTGCCGGTGATGATGGGGGTTGGGGGCGCATTCGACCATATCGCGGGAGTGCGTTCACGCGCGCCGCGCTGGGTGCAGCGGCTGAACCTGGAATGGCTCTACCGGCTTATCACCCAACCGTGGCGCTGGCGGCGTCAGCTTGCCCTGCCGCGCTTCGCCTGGGCGGTGCTGCAAATGTCAAACGTGAAACGTGAAGCGGGAAGCGGGAAACGTCAAGCGTGAAGCGTGAAGCGGGAAACGTGAAGCGGGAAACGTCAAGCGTCAAGCTGCAAAGTGCAGGCGGCAAATCGGCAATCCGAAATCCGAAATCTAAAATCTCAAATCGGCTCATGAACACCCCGCAACCGCCAATCGAGAATGGTAAAATGCAGATTGCGGATGGCGAATCGCCAGTCGTGAATCGCCGGTCGCCAGTCGCCAATCCGCAATCCGCAATCGCAAATCCGCAATCGCAAATCGAAAATCCGCGCCTGGCGCGCTCGGCGGGCATCCTGGGCATCGGCAACATCGCCAGCCGGCTGATCGGCCTGGCGCGCGATACGATCACGTCGTACTACTTCGGGTCGAGCGGCGCGCTCAGCGCGTTCGTCGTGGCGAGCAACGTGCCCACGATGATCTATGATCTGTTGGTGGGCGGGATGCTCAGCGCGGCGCTGGTGCCGGTTTTCAGCTCCTACACCGATCCCGAGCGCCGCGACGAGCTCGCGCAGATCGCCAGCGCCGTGCTGACGTTGGCCGCGTGCGTCTTGGGGCTGTGCGCGCTGGCGCTGTTGATCCTGGCCGAACCCGTGGCTCGTCTGCTAGGCGATTTTGCCGATCCCGCCTTGCAGCAGGTCCTCGTGCGCTCACTGCGTCTTCTCTCGCCGGCTGTGCTGCTGTTCGGTCTCTCGGGCGGCGTGACGGGCCTGCTCTATTCGCTCAAGCGATTCAACTACACCGCGGCTGGCGGCGCAGTGTTCAACCTGGGGATCGTCATCGCCGCGCCGTTGCTGGCGCAGCGGATCGGCGTCTATGCGCTGCCGATAGGGATCGTCGGCGGCAGCCTGCTGCAACTGGCGATCATGCTGCCCGGCCTGCGCGATGTCAGGCTGCGTCTCTCGGCGGCATGGCATCACCCGGCCGTGCGCCGGATTTTGCGGCTCTATCTGCCGATCGCGCTGGGCCTGATCGTCACCCAGGTCCAAATCGTGCTCGATCGGCGATGGGCCTCGGCCACAGGGCCAGAGAGCGTCAGTTGGATGAAGTATGCCACGACGCTCATCCAGTTGCCCCTGGGGTTGGCGCCGGTGGCTGTTTCGCTGGCTGCGCTGCCCAGCCTGTCGCAGCGGGCCGCGGCGGGCGATTGGGCCGGCTTCCGCAGCATCTTCGGCCGCGGGCTGCGTCTGGTGCTGGTGCTGCTGATCCCGGCGGCCGCGGGGCTGTGGGCGTTGGCCGAACCGGTGATCCGGCTGCTGTTCGAGCACGGCGTCTTCAGCGCAGCCGACACCGCGAAGACCGCGATCGCTCTGCGCCTCTATCTGTTCGGGTTGCTGTTTGCAGGCGTGGACTTCTTGCTGAACTACACCTTCTATGCGCGGCAGGACACGCGCACGCCTGCCATCGTCGGAATGCTCGCGGTGGGCTTCTACCTGGTCGCCGCGGTGAACTTGCTGCCCATCTTCGGTTTTCTGGGTCTGGTGCTGGCCGATTCGGTGAAACAGGCCGGCCATGCCGCCATCATGACGCTTCTGCTGTTGCGTTCATTGGGCCGGCTGACTGGAGAACGGATCGTGCAGACCCTGCTGAAAGCCGCGGCCGCCGCGCTCGTCATGGGCCTGGTCGTTTGGCGGCTGGCCGGTTGGCTGGCAGGGTGGCTGCCGGCCAACAAGCTGGGCGAGTTCGGCGTGGTTGGGCTGTCCGCGGGGCTGGGCTGCATCCTCTATCTGGCCGCGCTGCGGCTGATGCGCGTGGACGAGGCGATGGGACTGCTTGCGGCAGCGAAGCGGCTGGCGCGACCGAACCACGGATGAAACCCTGCCAGACTCAGTAGATCACAATTGCTCAGGCCGGATCCGTGATCCGGCGGGTCATGGACCCGCTTGGAGCATGAATCTGGGATCTACTGAGACTAGCGGGACCGATCCGGCGCCAGCCTTAACGCATTCCCGGCATAGATCTTGGTCAGCGCCTCTTCCGGCAAGTTCAACGAGTTCAGGAACTCCTGCATCCGGTTGTCGAAGTAGTCGCGGCCATAGAGCAGGCGGTCCTGGAACTCGAGCAGGAAGTCCACCGCAAAGGCCGGATCGCGGGTCAGCGCCGTGTAGGCCGAGCCGGCCGAGAGGTCCGCCCAGAGGTTGGGATAGGCGCGGAACATCTGAATCAGCTTGCCGCCTGCCAGCACCGGCCCGGTCGGATAGAGCGCCTTGTTATACTGATCGTCGCCCGAGATGTGCGCCCAGAAGCCGGGCGCATGTCCGATGAAGATCGTGTCGGGACAGGCCCGCACCGCGCGCTCGAACGGCTCGATCCCCCCGCCATACCACCAGTTGGGCCGCGGATACTTGCGGCCGGCGTCGAATTCGTAGTCAATGTGCACGGTCACCGGCAGCTTCGCCGCGGCGCAGAAGCGGAAAACGCGCAGCGCGTCAAGGTTGTCGTACATCATGCGCAGCTTCAGCTCGCCGTAGACCTGGACCCCGTGCAGCGCGATCGCCGCCTCCAGTTGGTCAATGGCTTCGGGCCGTCGCGGGTCGGGCGCGTAGCCCAACACGAACTTGTCGGGCGCCTGGCGTTTGTAGTCGAGACACCGCGCAAAGGGGAGCGGATAGCCCTGGGAATCCAGGAGCATCACGTTATTGTAGCTGGGATCGTATTCGCCGGCCGGACACTCCCAGGAATGCAGCCAGGTCTTCTCGATGCCGTACTGGGCCATGTTGCGCAGAAAGGCCGCCAGATCATGGCGATGCCAGTCGGGGTGATTGTGGGCGTCAATGATGCGCATGGGTTCCTTTCAGCCGGTCACAAATGACTTTCGATGCCATTTGCACAGAATCTGAATCGCCTGTTTGCCGGAGACCAGGCACGGCGGCACGCCGCCGCCGGGCATCACCCACTGGCCGGCCATGACGAAGCTGCGCAGGCCGGGCAATGTGCGCGGCACCGGGGTCATGATCTGGCGCGCGGTCGGCAGCCAACCCTCATACGCGCCCTGCCAGTTGCGGGTGTAGCGCCAGGTCGTGTAGGGCGTGGCGACATCGGTGACCTCGACCTGCGACGCGATGCCAGGAAAGCGTGCATCCAGCCGGCGCAGGACTTCCTGGGCGCAGCGTGCTTTTTCCGCGTCGTAGGCTGACCGGTCACGGTTCTGCAGAGCGTTCCAGTGATCCCACTCCGACTCGAAACTGGCCTGGATGACCGACTTGCCGGCCGGCGCGAAGCGGTCGGTGTAATTGAAGATGCGCAGCCCCAGGCCGCCGATCGTCTGTCGCCCCACCTGGAGAGGCTCCTTCAGCAGGAAGGCCGTGAAGTGCGGCTCACCGGGAAACTCGCGCGCGACGCCGAAGCTGAGCATCACGAACGGCCGCACCAGACGCCAATCGCGGAAGCGTGCTTTGGTCTTTGCATCCGCGTAATGGCCGCCGAGCAGCTTGAAGATGGTGCTGTGGCCGTCGGCCGCCGAGATGACCACATCGCTGCGATGAACCGCTCCGTCCGCCAGGCGCACCCCGGCAGCCGCGGCGTCCTCCACCACGATTTCCTCCACCGTGGCGTTGTAGCTGATCTGGCCGCCCAGGCTCTTGAACTTGTGGACGATCGGCTGGACGAAGCCGTGCGATCCCTCGACCAGCAACCCCATCTGGCGGTCGGCCAGCAGGCCAAGCAGCATGCCCACGAACCAGACCGGCACTTCGGGCATGAAGAGGTTGTTCACGACCTGCTGCAACCAGCGATCGTGAAATGACTTGCTGAACTCGACGACCGGCCGGCCGAATTTCCCGCCATAGAAGCGGAAGACGCGGCGCAAGGCCCACAATTGCTTGATCTGACCCCACCAGGGGCTGAGTTCCGGCGGGTCGCCCATCCCCAGCGACCAGAGCTCCGGGCCGCGCATAGCCTTGCCGCACGCGACCAGGTCTTCGATCGCCCCTGCGTCGGCAGGTGAAAACGCCTTGAGGTCGGCCCCCAGCCGGTCGAGATCGGAGGAAAGGGTGATGATCCGGCCGCTTGTCTCGTCAACGAAACGACCGTAATCCTCCATGTTTACCACGCTGCCCGGCGCGGCCGTGCCCAACTGCCGGTACAGGTCGTACATGGGATTCCCTGGGCGATGACCCATCAGAAAGTGGATGCCGCCCTCGATGGTGTAGGCCCCGCGGCGCCAGGTGGCCGCGACCCCTCCCGGCTGGCTGTGGTGCTCGAAGATGTGCGCCCGGTAACCGTTCATCTGCGCATAGACGCCGGCCGCCAGCCCTGCCAGTCCCGCGCCGATGATGGCAATGGTCTCGCCAGCCATGTGAACCCTCCTCGTCTGCTGCTATCCTGCCCTGCGCCACAGCTCGCGCAACCGGTGGGCAGCGAGTTTCGGCCGCCGATCGCGAGTGAAGACGCCCTTCAGGTTCATGCCGCCCATGCGGAACACCGCCTGGCCGGTCTTGAAATCGCACATGTTCCACACATGCTCGCCCACGACATAGGGCTTGCTGCGCAGCATTTCGATGTAGCGTGTCAACATCTCGGCCTGATACTCTTCCGAGAACATCTCTGGCGGTTGGGCGTGCATACCGGCGATCGTGTCCGCTCCGAATTCGCTCAAGACCAGCGGCTTGCCGAACCTGGCGTGCAGCGCATCCAGCTCGGCCGATAGCCTGGCCACGCCTTGATCCAACCGGCCCGACTCCGTATACCAGCCGCTGTAACGGTTCAGGCACAGAAAATCGCAGAACTCGAACGACTCCTCGGCCAGGCCCAACATGCTGACCAATGTGACTGGCCGGGTGCTATCGAGCGACCTGGCCAGATCAAACAGGTTGCGGAAGAAATCCCTGGCCGCCGGACGGTTGGAGTGCGGCTCATTGGCCAGGCTCCAGGCGATCACGCTGGGGTGGTTAAGGGCGTCCATCTGTTCTGTTTCTTTCGTTGGATCTCTGCGTCGAAGAATCCCAGCAGGCGTCTGGGAAAACTGATGTTCCTCAGCCAGCTTCCGGCCGATAGTACCGGCCATAGTCGGTGACCAACAGGTGCAACGGCGGTTCATCCTCCACGATGGCAGGGAAGCGGCCCACCTGGCCATAGAACCGGTTGTCGTGCTCGTCGTCGTTGACCAGTGAAACCTCGCCGACCAGCACGCGGCTCTCGGCGCCCCAAAACTCGTGGTAGAGACGGCTGGGCAGGGTGATGCTTTCGCCAGGCCGGAGCCGGAGCGTGGCGCCGGCCCGCACGGTGCGCCTCACGCCGTCCACGCTCACCGTCACATCGCTTTCAGCCAGACCGTCATCCGGCGTGGCGTTGTACAACTGGATCATCAGCGCGCCGCCCCCGCGCACGATGATGTCCTCGGTCTTGCCCCAGTGGAAGTGCATCGGCGTCACCTGGCCCACATCCACCAGCATCACCTTCTCGCAATAGGTTTTGCCCTGGCCCGACCGCAGGTTCGCCAGGCTGCCGTTGCGGATGGTGAAGAGCAGCAGCCCGCACTCGCGGTAGTCGCCGCGGCCGAAGTCGGTGATGTCCCAGCCGAGCTTGTTCTCCACGATCTCGCGAACCTCCGGGCCTTTGGCGGCCCAGTCCGCCGGCGTCCAGCGGGCGAAAGGCGGCAGGTGGAACCGGCGGCGGGTCAGGAAAGCCTTGGCGTCACGCATGAGCGCGTTGATCTCGGAACGTTTCACGGGTGATTCTCATTTCTGCCCGTACACGTGCGTGTATCGGTAGTGCAGCCTGGCGACGTTCTCTGGCGCGATCTCCTCGGGCTGGCCGAGCTGAAGCGCCAGCCAGACCGTGCGCGCCACATCTTCGACCATCACCGCGGCTTTCACCGCGGCTTCGGCATCCGCGCCGATGGTGAAGATGCCGTGATTCTTCAGCAGACACGCCCGCGAGCGGCCGATAGATTCCACCACCACCTTGCCGATCTCCTCGCCGCCGATGAGCGCAAAGCCGCCGCAGGGGATCGGCCCGCCGAACTCGTCGGCCATCGCGGTCAGGTAGACCGGAATGGGCCGGCCCAGCGCAGCGAACGCGGTGGCATAGGGCGAATGGGTGTGAACCACGCCCCCCACGTCGGGCCGGCGGCGGTAGATGTACAGGTGGCTGGCCGTGTCGGACGACACCTTGAGGTCGCCTTCCATGATCCTGCCGTCCAAATCCACGATCACCATGTGTTCGGGCCGCAGATCTTCATAGCGCACGCCCGAAGGCTTGATCGCCACCAGGCCGGTCTCGGGGTCGCGCGCGCTGACGTTGCCGCCGGTCCAGGTGACGAGGTTGTTCTTGGGCAGCTCAAGGTGAAGGTGGTAGAGTTGTTCGCGTATGGTTTCGAGCAAGTTGTCCTCAGATCAGGTCAGCTCAGGGTGATGAGCATCTATCCACTGCCGCGCCAGCGCAGCGAATGCGCGGGCCTCCTTGAGCAAATCCTCCACCTCTGTGATGGAGATGCCCCCCGCGCCTACGTAGTCAGCCCGGTTACGCTTACGGCGGCAGTCATCGAAGTAGTCGGCCAGTTGAGATGTGTCATTTCCCATCGCCTCGCCGAGGAACGCGAAGACGCTGGAGTGATGTCCGACGCTGTGCGCTCGATAACCCTCGCTGTACATAACCGCCGTGGCGGCTTGGAGAACGGCATTGTAAGCGATGGCGAACCGACGGTCGGCCGAAAGCACGGTGATTGCAGCATCGGCCAGGTCGCGCTTCACGACCTGGAACAAGCCGGCCACCTCCTGGCGGTTCGTGCGATGGGGGCGAATGCGTCCTTCACGCAATAAGCGTTCGTAGGGCATCTTCATCTCCGACCAGGAATAGTCTGGGGCTGGCTAACACATTCTGCAGAAACCCGTCTTGCGCCTGGGCTTTCATCCGAAACTCCTCCGGGCTGAAGAGCACATAATTGATCTCGCGATGCGCCACACTTCTGGCCTCCTGTATCGTGGCGTGGAGGGCGCGGCTCGACAGGTATCCGACCACTAGCAGGTCAATGTCGCTCGCGGCGGTCTCGCGATCCGCGGCATAGGAGCCATACACAAAACTCAGACTGATCCCTTCGGACTTTCGCAAGGCCGCGCCGACGAGAGCGGCGAGGCCAGTTGTCTTCAAGAAGATGCCTTTCAGCTCGGGAAACAGGAAGAAGTTTCGTTTCACCTGGAAGTGCACCTGGTTGCCGCGCGCAAAACTGGCAAGCAGCCCCAGGTTACATAGCCGCTCAACCTGGCGCTGGACGGCATGGATCGGCAATCCGGTCAGGCTGCTGATCTGGCGCTGGTAGAAGCTGGTGTCGGGATTCAACAGGAACAGCGCCAGCACCTTAACTCTGGCCGCAGAGGAAAACAAAAGCTCCAACATCGCACGTCTCTCTTGACCAAAATTCGTATACGATTGTACACGGGTTTTGGTCGGACGTCAATTCTGCACACGTATCTGCGCAGGCTGCGGCGGAAGGCCGCGCTATGGTTGGCACTTCATACAAAATGAGGTGGCTATGCCTTCCTGTTTTATTCTGTACTGTACCAGTGCTTGCTTGTTCGTGGAACACACTTTCTTCCATACAGGTCCCGTGGTGGTTCTGTTGTTATTGATACTCCTACATGTTGCCCGGTGAAGCATCTGGTTTATCCGTGGATCCGGGCTTGTGTGAGGATGGACGCCAAGGTTCAGAACAAAGCCGTTGGGGTGCCCATCCAGCTAGGCGAAGTTATCAGTATCGTCGTTGACGAATACTACCACCATGCTTTCCTCCGTCGGCGCAATGCCGGTAACCATATGTTCTTCTTTTGCATCTCGGGATTGTCCTACGGATACCACGCGTAGCGGCTTGAGGAGTATGGTCTCCGTCATCGCCGCCCGAATCGCCACCTGCTGCGTCTCGGAGCTCGGCGCCATCGGCGCACGCGGGAACCCGCCATCGCGACCCTGGAGCGACATCGCATACTTGACATTGGCCGGCAGATTGTCGCCGACCAGCGTGTTCCAGAGGCGCAGCAACCGCTTGTGGAGGTCGAGCGCCGTCGCGTGATCCCCGCGCTGCACGGCATCCCAAAGCTGCACGCACTGGATCGGCGCGGCAGTCAGGAGCGCGGCGATGGCGCCGTGCGCGCCGAGGACGAAGGACGGATAGAGCAGCGCATCCACCGCCGACATCACCAGCCCGCGGCCGTCGAGCATCAGCAGCAGATCGGCCATCAGTTTAAGATCGCCCGCGCTCTGCTTGACGCCGATCACGCCGTCCACCTCGGTCATGATGCGAACCAGCAGCGCCGGCGCACAATACGACCACGGCACGACATTGTAGATCATCACTGCCGCGCGGCCGGCCTGGGCGATCGCCGCGAAGTGGCGCACCATCATGTCGTCCAAGGGCCGAAACAGGTAGTGTACCGGCGTCACTTGCAGCGCAGCCACCTTCAGGTCGGCCAACGCGCGCACCCGTTCGACCGCCTGCCGCGTGCTGTCCACGATCAGCCCGGCCAGCACCGGCACGCGACCGGCTGCCTCCTCCACCGCCGCGCCGACCACGCAGCGCAGCTCATCGGTGGTCAGCGTATGCCCCTCGCCCGTGCTCCCGCCCACCACCAGCCCATGGACGCCGGCTTGCTCGATCATGTAGCGCACATCGGCGCGCAGCGCGGCCTCGTCCACTTCCTCATCGGCGGTAAAGGGCGTGACCAGGGGCGGGATGATGCCCGCAAGTTTGGTCATAGATTCGATCCTTTGAGACGGGGAAACAAGGAAACAAGTGGACCGGGAAACAAGGGAGAGTATCCTTGTCTACTTGTCTACCCTGTTTCCTTGTCTACCTCGTTACCCCCGCATCGCCGCCTTCAACGTCTTCAGCCGCTTCATCACATCGTTGGCGCCGCGGCCGAAATAGTCATGGAGCGTCGCGTACTCGGCGTAGAGCCGGTCGTAGACCGCTTTTGCGGCCGGGTTCGGGGTGTAGGCGTCGGCGCGGAGATGAGCCATCTTCTTCGCCGCATCCACGATGGAGGCGTAGCCGCCCGCGGCCGCGCCCGCCGCGACGGCGCCGTGCATCGCGGAGCCAAGCGCGCCGCTCTGGTGTGTGCCCGCGACTTTGATCGGCCGGCCGGTCACGTCCGCGTAGATCTGCATCAGCAGTTTGTTGCGGTCGGGCAGGCCGCCGGTAGCGACGATTTCGTGCACCGGCACGCCGTTCGCCTGGAATGTCTCGATGATCATGCGCGTGCCATAGGCGGTCGCCTCGATCAGCGCGCGATAGATCTCCTCGGCCCTGGTCGCCAGCGTCGCGCCGAGCAACATGCCGGTCAGGTCCACGTCCACCAGCACGCTGCGATTGCCGTTCCACCAATCGAGCGCCAGCAGCCCGCTCTCGCCCGGCTTCAGCGCCGCGGCCCGTTCCTCCAGCAGTTGGTGGACGCTGACCCCGCGCTGCGCCGCTCCCCGCGCATAGGCCGCCGGCACGCAGTTCTCGGTGAACCAAGCGAAGTGGTCGCCCACGCACGACTGCCCCGCCTCATAGCCGAAGAAGCCGGGGATGATGCCATCTTCCACATAGCCGCACATGCCCGGCACAGTGCGTTCTTCGACGCCGAGCACCATGTGGCAGTTGGAGGTGCCCATGATGATGACCATGCGGCCTGGCTCCACCACGGTGGACGCCGGCACGGCCACATGCGCATCCACGTTGGCCACCGCGACGGCCGTGCCCGGCTTCAGGCCCGTCCACTTCGCCGCCTCTGCGGTTAGCCCGCCGGCCTTGCCGCCCAGCGCCGCGATGTCGCGCGACATCTTTTCGTCCACGACGTTCTCCAGCCGCGGATCGAGCGTCCGGAAGTAGTCGTTGCTCGGAAAGCCTTCACGCTTCGACCACATGGCCTTGTAGCCGGCCGTGCAGGAATTGCGCGTCTCCACGCCGGTCAGTTGCCAGATGACCCAGTCTGCCGCCTCGATCAGCCGATCGGCCGCCTCGTAGATCTCCGGCGACTCGTCGAGGATCTGCAGCGTTTTGGAGAAGAACCATTCGGACGAAATCTTGCTGCCATAGCGATCGAGCCACGCCTCGCCCATGCGGCGCGCGGTTTCGTTGATCCTGTCGGCTTCCGGCTGGGCCGCGTGATGCTTCCAAAGCTTGATCCAGGCATGAGGGTTGTCGCGCCATTCCGGCAAGAAGCAGAGCGGCGCGCCGCTGGCCTTGACCGGCATCATGGTGCAGGCAGTGAAGTCAATGCCCAGGCCGATCACATCGTCAGCCGAGACGCCGCTCTCTCTCAGCACGGCCGGGACAGCGTGTTTGAGCACTTCCAGGTAGTCGTTGGGGTCTTGCAGCGCCCAGTCGGGCGGCAGCCGCAGACCGCTGCCAGGCAACCGGTCGTCTATGACGCCGTTCGCATAGGCGTGGACGGCCGACGCCACCTCGCGGCCGTCGGCCACATCCACCAGCAGCGCCCGCCCCGATTCCGTACCGAAATCCACGCCGATCGCGTATTTTGCCATGTGGGTCACTCCTTGGGGGTAGATGGGTAAATTGGTTACTTGGTAGATTGGTAACTTGGTAACTTGGTAGATTGGTACTCACCACCGCCCCGTCCACCAACCTACCAACCTACCAATCTACCAACCTACCAACCTACCAATCTACCGATGCCAATACACACTCCACCCCATATACTTCCCCAGCGCCTCATTCACCGCGCCGGCCACTTGGGATAGGTTGATCGCGGTGTGATGCTCGTAGCCCTGCTCGCAGATGTGTTGCAGCAGCCCCTGGAGGTTAGGGATACGGGCCACGCCGAAGCCGCCGAAGGTATTCAGCGGGTCGTTCGTCAGCTCGCCCTCGCCCAGGTAGGCCAGGATGCGGCCGGAATAGTCATCAGTTGAGACGCGGCAATAGGTGAACGGCTCGGCCTTGACGCGGCCGACGACCGTGCCGAAGGTGTTCTCCTTGCCCACCGTGCCCGCGATGATCGCCTGGTAGTCCATCACCATGACATCCTCCGGCTTGATCGGCGCTGGCGCGAAGACGTCTTTGGGCAAGTTGGAGCAGTGGAAAACCACGCACTTGTCGGGGTCTTCGCCGTAGTTGTTGTTCCAGTCCACAAGCGCGCTGGGCTTGCCAGACGCGAGCGCCATCGCGCACATGCCGATCAGACCCGCGATATCGGTCTCGCACGCCGAGGGCAACAGGTCGTTGCTCATCATGCTCATGAGCGTGCAAGGCACCACGCCGTAGAACTCCTCCATCGAGGTCCAGCACTGCACCGCACTGGCGACCAGCTTGTTCTCGGCCATCCAATCGTCAATGACCACGCCCAGCCGCGCCATCTTGTTCAGGGCAGCCACCGGCGTATCCTTCACAGACACATAGGCGCGAATCTGCTCAACCTTGGCCTTGACCTTCGGATCGGTCTCGGTCAGCTTGTGCGCACGGCCGAAGATCTCCGAGAGGTCAACGCTCTCGACCGAGATGCCAGCGCGCTCCAGCAGCTTCTCGCTGTAGCGCACGGTGATGAACGCGGCCGGCCGCGCGCCGATCACGCCGACGCGCGCGCCGCGCAGCCCACGCACCACACGGCAGGTGGCCACGAAGCTGCGCAGGTCAACCCGGAAGCCGGCGCTTGTGGGATCCACGGTGTGGAGGGTGGTCAGAGAATACTTGATCCCGTACTGGCGCAGGTTGTTGCAGACCGACATCTTGCCGCAGAAGGAATCGCGGCGGTCCGCCACGGTCATCTGGCCCGCCGCATCGGGAAAGGCCTGGATGAGCACCGGCACATCCAGCCCGCTCCAGCGCATGACGTTGGCCACTGCGCGCTCGTCGCCGAAGTTGGGCAGCGTCACCAGCACCCCGCTGATCTCATCGGCGTGGCGCTTGAAGAGCGCCGCGCACTTCTCCGCGTCGCTCACGCTCTCCACGCTGCCAAATTTCGTGTCTTCAGGCCCGAGGGCGATGACGTTGATGCCCTCTTCGGCCAGCGCCTTCAACACGGTCTGGCGGCCGCTCTCGCACAGGTGAGCCGGGAAAAAGCCCCGGTTGCCCACGATCAAACCCAGTGTAGTTGGTTTCATGAATTAGCTCCTTGAGATAGCCTATCTGAGCCGCCGGCTCAACACCGTCTGGATGCCTACCGAGGTGACAACGATCAGCCCGTAGATCAACTGCGTCCAAAAGCCGGTGAGGCCGGCCGCCACGATGCCGGCGTTGATGGCGCCGATGATGAAGGAGGCGACGAAGGTTCCGAAGATCGTGCCCGCGCCGCCGAACACCGAAGTGCCCCCAAGAAAAACCGAGGCGAGCGTATTGAGCAGTTGTCCCTCGCCCACCGTCGGCCAGAAGTAAGAGACATCCAGGCTCTGAACCAGGCCGGCAAACGCCGCAAACATGCCGACGATGGCAAAGCAGCGCATCTTCACCCCGTCCACATTCACGCCCATCAGCCGCGCGCTGTCCAGATTGTCGCCCGTCAGATAAACGTGTGCGCCGAACCTGTGCCGGTTGAGGAAAAACCAGATCAGAACAGCGATCACGATCGTCCAGATGAATTGCGCCGGGATAAGATCAAAGAACCGGCCGACGAGAAGACCGTCTAGCCAGGTGTTTTTCGAGGGCACCAGCGATTCGCCGTTGCCGCCGCGAATCACCAACACCACTCCACGCCAGAAGAACTGCGTGCCCAGAGTGGCCACCAGGGAGGGGATGCCGATCTTGGTGATGATCAGACCGTTGAGCCAACCGGTCAGGACGCCCGCAGCCAGGCAGGCAACAAAGGCAATGAACGGGCTATGCGTGAGCGAATACGCCAGCGCATAGACGACCATGCCCCATGCCATGATAGAAGGGAACGATAGATCAATCTCTGCGGTGATGACGACCAGGGTCAACGGTATCGCCATCAGCGCGAAGTAGGGAGTGGTGGACATGAACGCATTATAGATCGGGTAGGATAGGAACGTGACCGGCGACCCGATCAAGAAGAGCAGCCAGACAACCAGAGCCACGACACCGATGCCGATCTGCAGCCCGAAGCGTCTGAACGTGCGACCGAGAGCTCCCATAGCTCGGCGAGTCCTGCCCACTGCCTGTGCGACTTCAGCTTCCGCGCCCATCGCTCGCCCCTCCCCTTCTCGCGCCAAGCCCGCCAGTCCGCGCCACTAGATAGAGCCGGTCGAGCAGTTCATCAAGAGTCAGCTCGCCCTTCATGAACTCGCCGGCCACAGCTCCGCGGTCCAACACGACGATCCGGTCGGCGACCGGATCGTCGTGGAAGATGTTATGGTCAATGAAGATGCAGGACTTGCCGGCTCGCTTGATATCGGCCACGAAATCCAGCGCCTTCTTGGTCTCGTATCTTCTCAATAATCCGGGGTAGGGGCACGGCCTTGCGCCTGCCCACCGGGGCGACCGCGAGGGTGCGCCCCTACAAATTGAGAAGATACTCTCTTCATGACGCCGCCTCTGGTAGCGACGATGTGATGATACATGGAGGGGCGCAGTTTGTCAACGTTCCTGATAGACCCGTGAATCGTTGTGCTTTTCACCCCCTTATGATAGACTGAAGACCGACCGATCGGGCCTATCCTGTTCACACTGAAGATCGCCCATGCCCAAGCTTACCCTCCCCCAACTCGAACGCCACCTCTTCGCCGCGGCCGACATCCTGCGCGGCAAGATGGACGCCTCTGAGTTCAAGGAATATATCTTCGGGATGTTGTTCCTCAAGCGCTGCTCCGACGTATTCGACGAGCGCCGCGGCCAGATCGAGCAGACCAACCTGGCGCGCGGCCGGTCGGTGGCCGAGGCGCGGGCGCGCTACGAATCGCCGGCCTTCTACAAGGACACCTTCTTCGTGCCAGAAGCAGCGCGTTGGGATCACTTGCGCGATGAGCTGCACCGCGACGTGGGCGACGGATTGAACAAGGCGCTGGGCGCGCTGGAGGACGCTAACTCCGCGCTGGAAGGCGTCCTCCAGCACATTGACTTCAACCGCCGCGTCGGCAAGACCCGCATCCCCGACCAAAAGCTGCGCGATCTGATCCGCCACTTCTCCAAATACCGGCTGCGTAACGAGGACTTCGAGTTCCCTGACTTGTTGGGCGCGGCCTATGAATACCTGATCGGCCAGTTCGCTGATTCGGCGGGCAAGAAGGGCGGCGAGTTCTACACGCCCCGCGACGTCGTCCGGCTGATGGTGCGCGTCCTCAAGCCGGCCGAAGGGATGCGCGTGTACGATCCGTGCGTGGGGTCGGGCGGCATGCTGATCCTCTCCAAGGAGTACGTGGCCGAGCACGGTGGCAACGCCCGCAATCTGAGCCTGCACGGCCAGGACAACAACGGCGGGGTCTGGGCCATCTGCAAGATGAACATGATCCTGCACGACATTCCCGACGCCCGCATCGAGAACGACGACACCCTGCTGAACCCGCTGCACCTGGACGGCGGCGAGCTGATGCGCTTCGACCGGGTGATCAGCAACCCGCCCTTCAGCCAGAACTACACACGGGAGGGCCTGAAGTTCCCGGAGCGATTCCGCTACGGCTTCTGCCCGGAGACCGGCAAGAAGGCCGACCTGATGTTCGCCCAGCACATGCTGGCGGTGCTGCGGCCCGGCGGGATGATGGCGACCGTGATGCCGCACGGCGTGCTGTTCCGCGGCGGCGTCGAGAAGACGATCCGCCAGGGCTTCATCGAGGACGACCTGCTGGAGGCTGTGATCGGCCTGCCGCCGAACCTGTTCTACGGTACCGGCATCCCTGCCTGCATTCTGGTGCTGCGGGCGAAGGGTGTCAGGCCACCGGAGCGCCGGGGCAAAGTGCTCTTCATCAACGCCGACGCCGAGTACCACGCCGGCCGCGCCCAAAACTACCTGCGCCCGGAGCACGTGGAAAAGATCGTCTCGACGTTCGACGCATTCCGCGATGTGCCGCGCTACGCCGCGGTGGTCAGC
>Ga0194113_10000339_pt1 | contig 59997 bp, 54 predicted proteins | sample TA2MahC200mmetaG_FD_146193 | JGI IMG/M metagenome (GOLD analysis project Ga0194113, IMG submission 146193) | Freshwater microbial communities from Lake Tanganyika, Tanzania - TA2015017 Mahale Deep Cast 200m | ecosystem: Environmental > Aquatic > Freshwater > Lake | place: Tanzania: Lake...
CTGGGTGACCAGTCGGCTGGGCAAACCCCACCCGGAGCAAGACCAAATAGAGGGTAAAGGGACGCCTGGCCCTAGCCCCGGGTTGGTCGCTTGACCTTGATGGTAACATCAAGGCTAGATGGATGGCTACCGCCCCGACTTTATCGGGGTACAGAACTCGGCTTATAGGTCTACTTGGCCCGTCACTAAATTTCCCGCTTTCAGCTTAAGCTGTTACAATATTTAGCACTTTGACTTCTAGCTGCTAGGCATATGGAGGAATGCTATGAATATGAAACGGCGTGTCATCCTTGTGCTGGTGTCCGTCGCTCTTGTTTTTTCGTTTGTTGCTTCATTCTCGGGATGCAGCTTCGTTGATAAGAAGGCGTTTCTCAAGACGCCGAGCTTTTCCTCTGAAGCACCCAAAGATTTACCTGCTGAATTCAGCATCCTTGTCGATATCTATCGTATGCTGCAGGACGACTACGTGGATAAGGATAAGCTAGACCCTAAGAAGTTGAGCCAGGGCGCGGCTAAAGGCATGTTGCAGGCTTTGGATGACCCGTATACTTTTTATGTGGACCCTGAAGGACACAAGCTAGAGATGACTGCCATGGAAGGCAAGTTTCAGGGTATCGGTGCTGTAATCACTATTAAAGACCAGGTGCTGACAGTCATTGCCCCCATAGTCGGCTCTCCGGCTGAGAAGGCAGGTATTGTCTCTGGGGACAAAATCATTGAGATTAATGGAAAGCCAACCGCCGGCCTGACTTTGGTCGAGGCCACTTTAACAATTCGCGGGCCTGCAGGCACCCCTGTTCGTCTTCTTGTTCTCCATGCTGACGCTTCGGAACCTGTAGAAATCGAGATAGTACGTGCGGAGATAAAAATCGATAGTGTTATATCTGAGATGAAAGGCGATATAGCTTATATCAGGATAACCCAATTCATCAAATCCACAGGCAACGACCTCCGTGCCGTGTTGCAAGATGTCATCAAGAAGGGGGCCAAGGGCGTTATTTTGGACCTTCGCGACAACCCTGGTGGTGTGCTTGATGCTTCGATTGATGTTTGCAGCCAGTTCTTGGCCAGGGGCATAGTAGTTGATGCTGTAGATGATGACGGTAAGCATAATCCATTGCGTGTGAGGCCGGGTGGTGTAGCTACAGACATCCCTCTCGTTGTTTTGGTAAACGGTGGCAGCGCCAGCGCCAGTGAGATTGTGGCTGGTGCCCTGCAAGACTACGGCCGTGCCAAGCTGGCCGGCAGCAAGACTTTTGGCAAGGGGAGCGTGCAGGTTGTTCGAGAGATGGAGGATGGTTCATCCGTTCACATAACCAAGGCCAAATGGTTCACACCTAATGGCAGGCCTATAAATGGCACAGGACTAACACCGGATTTTGTGCTCGAATTAAAGGGCGATGAGCTGGTGGAGTGGGCCATCGATTATTTGAAAAAGCTGATTGCCGCTGGAGTCATCTCCGCAGAAGCTTGATATCGAGTTCTGTCTTTCTCGAATCCCTTGTTGGTGTTAGCTGCTCGGAGTGGTCGGTTCTCATGGCGCGAATTGAGACGGCGCTTTAACTCTCTATAGCGTCTTTAGTACTGGGTATCCTGCCGACGATGCGGTGGTCAATGCGAGTTGCAGTGTCTAGCGCCCTCGCCAGCGCTTTAAACAGAGCTTCTGATTTGTGGTGGTCGTTTATGCCGGCGAGGATTTTGGCGTGTATATTAATCTTTGTCTCTGAGGCGAAAGAGACAAAGAAGTGGTGTACTAAGTCAGCAGACATCTCGTCGATTTTAGGGTTGTCAAATGAAGCTTCGAACACTGTGTAGCCTCTGCCACCGATGTCGATAGCAACCATGGCCAGGGCATCGTCCATGGGGACTAGTGCGCTCGACATTCTGACAACGCCTTGCTTATCTTTAAGTGCCTGATTGAAGGCTTTGCCCAACGTTATAGCCACATCCTCAACAACATGATGCTGGTCAGAGCCTGTGGCCGATAGCTTTAAGTCGAAAATGCCATGCTGCGCCAGTTGGCTTAGCATGTGGTCGAAAAACCTGATGCCAGTGGCTATCTGGAACTGGCTAGTGCCGTCGATATTAAACTCTATTTTAACCGATGTTTCCTTGGTTTCGCGAGTGGCGGTTGCTTTTCTATCAGCCATCTTGTTTCACCTCAATGCATCAAGATTAGCATATCTCTTTCAAGGCGGCAATCAATACGTCGGTGTGTTCTGGCTTGCCAACACTGATGCGTAGGCAGTCATTCAATCCTCGGGTGTCGAAATATCGGACGAAGATCCCCCTTTTTTGCAGTTCTCGGTGGATTTTCTTTGCTTTCCCGTTAAGCACTGTGCAGAGGATGAAATTTGCTTGTGATGGGTAAACTTTGAGCCAATCTAGCTGGCTCAGTTTATTAGAGAGGCGGTCTCGTTCGCTGATGATTGCCTTTACCGTGTTATACAGGTGCTCCATATCCTTCAGCGATTCCAGTGCTGCTATCTGTGCGGCGATGTTGACGTTATAAGGCTGTTTTATTCTCATTATGTGTTTAAAGATGTTTTTGGGGAAGACTCCGTAGCCCACTCTCAACCCGGCCAGCCCCGCCCATTTGCTGAATGTGCGCAGGACGACAAGGTTGTTGCGCTTGGTGGCCAGCGGAATCAGAGTCAGCCCGCTGAATTCGGCATAGGCTTCGTCTACCACTACAACCATGCCGGTATCCAGCAGCGCTATGATTTCAGCCTCGGAGGTAATATTTCCCGAAGGATTGTTGGGCGAAGCCACGAATATGACCTTAGTCCGTTTGTCTTTAGCTTTTTTTACAGAGACAACATCTATGGAAAAGTCTGCTTTTCTGGGGATGCTTATGGTTATGCCACCGCAAACATCCGTGCTGAAGGGGTACATGCCGAAGGTTGGCGGGCAGTTGATTACCTTATCCCCTGGTTCTACAAACAAGCGCAGGATGAGGTCTATAAGCTCGTCGCTGCCGCTGCCGGCTATAATCTGCTCAGTTCCAACCCCGATGTATTTTCCTAGCGCCTTTCTCAGTTTTCTTTGCTCAGGGTCTGGGTAGTGGTGATAGTAAGCATAATCAGCCAGTGCCCTTTTCACCTTATCAGAGCAGCCGTACGGGTTTTCATTCCCGTCAAGCTTGATCACCTTTGCAGCAGGGATGTTGATACGTTGGCTTAGCACGTCTGTTGGCTCAATGGGGGTATAGCTCTTCATGGCTTTGAGCCTGTTTCGCACAAGTTGCTCGATTTCTTCAGGGGAGATCATTTTTCTCTCTCTTGTGTTCTAAGCTTGATAGCCTGGGCATGGCCATCAAGCCCTTCTGCTTCGGCCAAGGTGATGGCAGCTTGCTCCAATTCCCTGTTGTCAGGCTTTCCTCTGGAGATAATATTGGTAACTTTCAGGAAATCCTCCACTCGAAGCGGTGAACTGAAGCGGGCGCTACCACCCGTGGGCAAAACATGGCTTGGTCCTGCTACATAGTCGCCGAGTGCTACAGGGCAATTCGAGCCGATAAAAATGCAACCGGCATTTTGGATTTGCGATGCATACTTTTCGGCATTTTTCAACATCAAGGAGACGTGTTCTGGCGCATAGTAATTGACTAGCTCGATAGCTTCTGCCACGGAGTTCACGGTCACTATCATCCCGTTAGTTTCTATAGCTTGTGTGGCAGTTCTACTACGTTTCAAGTTTCTTAATTGCAGGCCGATCTCCTCATTCACTTTATTTGCCAGAGATTGCGAAATGGTGATCAGTACAACCGAGGCCATAGTGTCATGTTCTGCCTGGGCTATCAAGTCTGCCGCACAAAAGGCAGGGTTAGCGTTCTCGTCTGCTACCAGGATTATCTCACTAGGGCCTGCCAGGCTCTCGATATCTACAATTCCGTAAACCATTCTCTTGGCTGTGACCACATAGATGTTACCCGGACCACATATCTTGTCCACTATGGGTACAGATTCAGTCCCGAAAGCAAGCGCAGCAATGGCCTGTGCTCCACCGACCTTGAAAACACGACTTACCCTGGCGATATCAGTTGCTACCAGTGTTGGTGGCGGAATAGTGCCATCTTTACATGGTGGCGTTACAGCTATTATCTCCTTTACGCCAGCTACTTTGGCTGGTATGGCTGTCATTAGCACTGTAGAAGGGTAAGTGGCAGTGCCACCAGGCACATAGATGCCTACTTTGTCTAGTGGCTTTACCTGTCGTCCTAACCCCTGTTCGCGGAAATCGAATTTAAGCCTTTTTTTGCATGAGCGGTGGAATTCCTCTATCCTTTTCGCTGCCAGTTCTAATGCTGATATTAATTCCTTGCTCACCTTCCTGTAAGCTTCTGCAATCTCGCTCTGGGCAACTTCTAGGGAATCGAGATCAGCACCATCAAATTCTTTTGTATAACTTAATAGTGTCCTGTCTCCACCGGCGCGTACGCGCTCTATGATTTTTCTGACCGCGTCTTCGATTGGCGCTCTTGCCGACTCTGGCCGCGACTTATCCTGAGGACCTCTTCTGGTTAACAGTGATTTCGCCTGGTCAAAACCTTTGATAATTCTCATTTCAATTGTTTGCAACGGTGCGGCGAAATAGGTCAACCATAAAGTTTATCTTTTCGCTCTTGTGCACAGATTTCATACTATCTCGATTTCCGATCAGGCAAGCCGTTGATTGAAACAAGTTATCTATTATCTTCAGCTTGTGTTTGGCTAGCGTCTTGCCGGTCTGTGTGTTTTCGATGAGCAAGTCGGCGTCCTCTGGCAGCAAAGCTTCGCTTGCCCCCCAAGTAGGTATTATCTTGTACTTGCTGATGTGGTTGTCATGCAGATACTTGTCAGCTATGTCTATGTACTCTGTGGCCACCCTCAGCGGCGATAGCTTTCCTGATTGTACCATTTTTCTTAGGTCGTTGATGTCGGCAGCCGGCAGCTCTTGGGTGACCACAGCCACTATTCTGACTTTGCCAAATCCAAGCTCCATCAGCTCAGTAGCAGGGCTGGTGGGGAATCTATATAGGTGATTGAGCAGCCAGTCTTTGCCCGTGATTGCCAAGTCGAAGTTCCCGTTAGCTACTTGCAGCGGCATATCTTGGGGTCTTATCACCTTGACGTTGACCCAATCCAGGTTTATAGAGGGCCGGCGATTCAGCACCTCTGCTGAATAACCAGGCAAATCCAATCCGGCTTTGGTAAGAAATTCTAGAGCTGGCTCTTGCTGGTGCCCGTCTGGCACAGCGAGCCAAATTTTGTCGCCATTTGGGTTTGGCCGATAACTGCTGAAGCTCTTGGGCAACCGTGTTTTTACCCGCTGCCATGGCTTGTTGCTTGCCTCTAAGCCTCGGCTAAAATAAGACATGACCTGACTCACATTTTTGCCTTGCCAGTTTTCTTTGTTTGCAATCAGATGGGCATTGGCGGGTAATAGTGCCCGCAGTACGGCCAAGTCCTTGTCTTTCAATGCCGCTTCGTTTTTTGCCCAGAGCACGGCTAATTCGGCGTTTTCTGGTGGATAGGCTTCAGCCGCTCCCCACAAGGGTAAAATATTGAATCTTCTCAATCTGAGGCTCAGTGCCAAGTTCTCTGCTAAATTGGGGTATTCTGACACTATACGCCAGCAAATTTGTTTGTTTGCCAATTCATCTTGAGTTGGTCCTCCGTAGAGGCTTGTTGCCAGGTATACATTACCCCTCCCGTATCCAAGGTCTGCCAACTTGACTAGGGGACTGGCTGGGTACTTGTTTAGCAGTTCTTCGATCCAATCCAGGCCGCAGATGCCGAAATCGTAGTTACCAACGGCTACCTGTATAGGTATGTCCTTCTCCTGGAAAATCTTACCGGAGATGTTTGAGTACCGCGTTGACTGCAGCCGATAGACGCGAGTCTCTTGGGTATAGTTGTCGAATTTCAGCCCTATCTCGTTCAGTAGACAAGCTGTGGCTGGCAAAAGCTTGCCTTTGGGCAAGGCTAATTTGATATACTCCGATTGGCGTTCAGTCAACAAATTATGCTGAGTCTCCTAAGATTGCCGTGACTGCGTCTATTGACGTTGCATCGAACTTCTGGTTTTGTGTCTGGTCAGTAATCCTGAAAGCTATAGGTTTATCCCGGACGGTGACTAACCAACGCCACTTTGGTTTATCGCCGCTGATGGTGAACTCGGTGACATAACCGACTTTGCGTAACGAAGCGGCCAACTGAAAGGCGTACCTCGTGGCTGTTGGGGTTACGCTTTCTATAGTGATGGCTATGCCCTTATCTGGTGCTTGTTGCTGCGGTTGGACTAAGTGGATAAGTGGGTCAATATAGAGTGCGAAGCCACAGGCCGGCGTATCGCCGTTGCCGATGATTGGTATGAGGTTGTCATATCTGCCTCCACCGGCTATTTTTTCTTCGTTTAACAAAAATGTGAAGCAAAGCCCAGTGTAATACTCGAAGCTGCGCACAGAGGTTAGGTCAATTTGGTACTTGCAGTTTGTAGCGTCCAGGAGGCTGCTGACCTCAGCGAAATTATCTATCTCGCGTTTCAGTGCTACCGGAATCTTGGGCAGTGTTTTGAGATTTGAAAGAAAGCCGCTGGTCTTCCCCCTGGAATTTAACAGCAATGAAAGCACTTTGCTGACACCGGAGTTACTCGTTTGTATTCGTGTTAGGCATTGCCAGTCAAAGTCCAGGATTTGAGTTACTAAATCCCTGTTTTCATTTGTGTCGGGTCGAAGTTCTCTGAGCAACGATTTCAATAAGCCGGCGTGAGATAGCTGTAATTCGAAGTCCTCTATGCCCAAGCTGCGTAGAATCTCTGTTGCTAGCAGGATCAACTCCACATCTGCTACTGGCGTGGAACTGCCAAGTAGCTCGACTCCCCCCTGCCATTTTTCCCTGCTCTCCTTTCCCGTCTCTTCGAAAGCGAAGACGTTAGTCACATAGAACAGCCTGGCTGTCTTTTCTTGAATTAGATTCTCGACATACAATCTTGCAACTGGAATTGTCCCGTCAGGCCTCAGGACCACTCTCTCGCCGCTCCACCCATCCCAGTCTAAGAAGGAATAAACTTTGCTCAGCATTTTGGGTGTGAGCGTACCCGCAGACGTAAACAGGTTCAGATATTCAAGAGTAGGCGTTCTTACCTCTTGGTAGCTCCAAGCAAGGCAGGTGCGTCGAAAGGCGTCCTCGATGTATCTAAAACGCGCCGTATCCCTGGGGAGCATGTCTCGCGCCCCTTTGCATTTCAAATTCTCCATTTACTTCATCCTTTGCGAGGGGACATATTCTATACTAATCTAACTTTCCGTTCAATCTCAAGCTGTTACCATCTACCGGTGATGTTGTGATTTATTTAACCTTGCGGTTATGCCAAAGTAGCAGTTTGTGTTTTCTGACATTGCATTGCAATTGGGTTGTTTGATGTCAAGCAGGGTGTCAACTATAATTAGCCTACGGTGTGAGCGGTGTTTAAGTCCAAACTGAGATTATTTTACCTCCTCGCAATGCTTTGCTCTTTGACAACTTTGTTTGTCTCTTCTGGAGTAGAGGCTGAAGCGCCATCAATCCTTGTTCTTAGTGTTGATGGCAACATTGTCCCTATAGTAGCTGATTATATCGAGCGTGGTATTAGATACGCTGAATCCAATGGCAATGTTGCTTGCGTTATAGAGTTAAGTACTCCCGGGGGGTTGCTTAACTCAACTGAGAAGATAGTTCAAGTAATTCTAAATGCGGAGGTTCCCGTGGTTGTCTATGTCTCGCCCAAAGGTAGTTGGGCAGCTTCGGCAGGGACCTTTATAACCGTAGCAGCACATGTAGCGGCTATGGCGCCCGGTACCAGTATCGGCGCTGCCCACCCGGTGGCTATGGGCCAAGAGATGCCTGAAGCGGTATCAAAAAAAGTGACTGAGCATTCCGCTGCATGGATCAGGAGCATTGCTGAAATGCGCGGGCGTGATGCTGAGCAAGCCCGATTGGCTGTTACCGAGAGTAAATCATTCACTGACTCAGAAGCTTTGGAAGCACGTTTGATCGATTTTCAGGCCGATGACCTCGATGCTCTTGTTGTCAAGCTGAATGGCAGAAAAGTGACCCTGGGTAGTGGAAAAGAAGTCGTTATCGACACATCTGATTATGTATTGAGCCGGAAGGTTATGAATCATATGCAGAGGTTTCTGCATGTCATCAGCGATCCGAATATCGCTTACATTCTGCTAAGCTTGGCTACAATAGGGCTGATAACCGAGATTTCAAATCCGGGGATGGTATTTCCAGGTGTGGCTGGCGGTGTAAGTTTGTTGCTGGCTTTCTATTCACTGGGTGTGCTAAACGCTTATTGGGCAGGCATATTGCTGATGTTGCTTGCTTTTGGCCTGTTCATCGCGGAGATATTCACAGCCAGTTTTGGTATACTGATTGCTGGCGGAATTGTCTCTTTTATTATGGGCTCTCTAATTTTGTTTAGTCGTACCTCTCCGGAAATGGAAGTTAATAGGTGGTTGATTGCCATTGTGGCAACTGTTATGGCTGCTTTTGTGCTGTTCATGGTTTGGGCCATAATCAGAGGGCAGAGACGGAAGGTAGCTACAGGTACCGAGGGGCTTCTGGGTAAGACAGCTGTGGTTAAAACACGACTTGCTCCTAAGGGCTCAGTTCTGGTGGATGGTGAACACTGGGCAGCTACTGTCGAAAGCGGCTCTGTGGAGCCTGAGGAGGAGGTAATAATCACGAAAGTCGAAGGATTAAGGTTAATAGTTACTAAAAAGAAAACGAAAGGGAGGAAATCATGAATTTGATTCTAATTCTTGCACTTGTTGTGGGGGCCATAATAATACTGGCTGCAGCTATCAGAATTGCCAATGAATATGAACGTGGAGTCATCTTTCGATTGGGCAGATACGTGGGCATCAGGGGGCCGGGGCTTATCTTCCTGATTCCGTTTATCGAACGCATGGTGAAGGTCGATTTGCGTGTGGTTACGATGGATGTGCCAACCCAGGAGTGCATCACCTTGGATACGGTTACTGTAAAGGTAGACGCCGTAGTTTATTTTCGGGTAATCAAACCTGACGATGCCGTGCTTAATGTGGAGCAATATATTAGAGCCACGTCGCTTCTCTCTCAGACCACTTTGCGTAACGTGGTGGGCCAGTCTGACTTGGAGGATTTACTGGCCCATAGAAACAAAGTCAACGAAAAGCTGCAGGCGCTTATCGACGAAGGTACTTCGCCATGGGGTATAAAGGTAAGCATGGTGGAGGTCCGCGATGTGCAATTGCCTGAGACAATGCAGCGTGCTATGGCAGCTCAGGCAGAGGCTGAAAGAGAACGGCGGGCTAAGGTCATCCATGCTGATGGTGAATTCCAGGCTGCTCAGAAGTTGGCAGATGCGGCCAAGGTTATTTCCAGTCAACCCTCGGCCCTACAGTTGCGCTACCTACAGACTCTGGGCATGATTTCTACTGAGCGGACAAACACCATTGTGTTCCCATTGCCTATCGAGTTCTTGAAGCCGCTAATGGGTGATGTTTTTGCCGAGAAGAAGAAGAAGTAGCCCAATTGCTGTTTTGTCCCGAACTATAGAGAGTTGCTAGCTTTTCAGCACTGTAACATCGCCGACGAGGATTTCGGTGATGCTATCATTGGCGTGCCGTAAAATAAGGTTCCCGTTTTCTGTGACATCCTCGGCTTTGCCGCGCTCTATGGCATCTCCGGACTTGACCTCTATCCATTTGCCTAGGGTATCCATGCGTTCTCGCCACTCTTTGTGAATTGGCATGCCTGCTTGGGCTTCCAAATATAATTTCTCTATTTCGGTGAGCAGGGTAGCCGTGAGTTCGGCTCTCGATATATTACTGCCGGATTCTTGGGTTAGGCTGGTGGCTATGGCTGCGATCTCAGGAAAAGCCGTGGTGTCTAGGTCAATATTGATTCCTATACCTAAGACAGCAAAGTGAACGGCATTGCCTTTTACCTCGCTTTCGATGAGTATGCCGCATACCTTCTTGTCTCTGACCAACACATCATTAGGCCATTTGATGGTGGCGTCAATGTCTGATACTGATTTAATTGCTTTGACTACTGCCAGCGAAGCGACCATGATGAGCTGCGTCAGGTTCTCGATGCGAGGCTTGAGAATGAGCGATAAGGCTAGGTTGCCCTGCGGCGAGAACCAGGCTCTGCCAAGTCGTCCTCGTCCCGATGTTTGCTGGTTAGCGATGATAACTGTTCCTTCAGGTGCGCCTTTGGAGGCTTTTTCCCTTGCCATGTTCATTGTGGAGGTGAGCTTGGCGTAGTAATACAGCTGTCTTCCCACGAATCTGGTGCTTAGTTTATCTGTGATGGCTTTAGTTAGTTCTCTGTTGGTTGTCATGGCAATATATGTTTCTCTGTCGTGCCCTAGTAGTATACTGGTAGCATTGGATGGTGTCCAAACCTCTATATTGTACATCTTGACATTAGAGTAAAAGGGATTTAGTATTGGTTCTGACCTGATTGAGCGGAGGTGCCTTTGAAAATAGAAGACCTGGAATATCTGGCTGGCAAGATTTCCGAAATGATTATTAAGGCCAGCAGGGTAGTAGTTTTCACTGGTGCAGGCATTAGTACTGAATCGGGGATACCTGACTTCCGTGGGCCGGATGGGTTGTGGACGCGCCTGGACCCTGAAGATTTTACCATCCAGAGATTCATGAGCAATCGTGATGTTCGCAAGATGCAATGGCGGTTGTTTGCCGAGGGTGGACTACTTAAGATGGCTGAACCTAACGCGGCCCATTATGCTATTGCTGAGTTGGAAAGATTGGGCAAACTGGATTGCATCATTACCCAAAATGTCGATAACTTGCATCAGATGGCTGGCAATTCACCTGATAGGGTTTTTGAATTGCATGGCAATTTGCGATGGGTGCGATGTATGGGTTGTGATAGGCGGATTCCTACTGAGGAAGTATTGCCGAGAGTGGACAAAGAGGAAGTTCCTGACTGCGAGGTTTGTGGTGGCACACTCAAACCAGACGGTGTTTTTTTCGGTGAAGCATTGCCTCAGCGAACATTGAATGAGGCAATCCAACGCTCTCGGAAATGTGACCTTTTTGTTGTCATTGGCTCCACACTCGTGGTTTATCCGGCAGCGTATATGCCGATGTATGCTAAGGAAGCTGGCGCACAGTTAGTTATTATCAATCTTGGTTCTACGCCTATGGATTCGCATGCGGCTGTATTGGTGGAACATAAAGCGGGGGAGGCAATGTCCCGGGTTATAGAAAAAGTTAAAAGCAAGATGGCCAGCTAGCGGTGCTTACCGATGGTTGACGACGACGCGAGAAACAAGCTGGAACGCAGGGAACATAGGAAACGCAAGAGGAGGTTCAGGTTGCACGGTGGTAGCATCAGGACAATATATCAGAACGTAGTGAGACGGAGACTATCAAAGATGGGGGATTCTGCAAAAAAACGGTCGTGAATCTGGATTGCGTGATTGGAGGAAAGTGAATATGAAAATATTATGCACCTGGGTTCTTGTGGTAGTGCTACTCTCGGTTTTGCTGGCTGGGGCATGTTTGCCCTTGCGCCCGGCTCAGCCAGCGGTGAACCAGCCCCCGATTGCACATATTGATTCGGTATCAGCGACACAGATAGTGCCAGGGGAAACAGTAGCTTTCAGTGGGCGCGGCATCGACCCTGATGGCAAGGTTATTAATTATCGTTGGCGCTCGAGTCTTGATGGAGAACTCAGTACCTCCCAATCGTTTCAGACATCGTCTCTCTCGGCAGGTAGCCATACTATTTGGTTTAGTGTTCAGGATGAGAATGGGGAGTGGTCCAAAGAAACTCCGTGTAATGTTGCTGTGGTGCCAATTGGTGCCGTTCCTCCGGTTATCAGCGTATTTGAGGCTGGCCCATCTGCTAGCCCAGGGCAATCTTCAACTTTAACTTGGCAGGTTACTGGCGCGTCGACGGTGAAGATAGAGCCTGATATAGGCAATGTGGCTTTGGCGGGAAGCAGGGCTGTATCCCCGTCACGTTCTACTATTTATACCTTGACCGCTAGCAATGCTGCTGGTACGGTGACTGCAACGGCCGAGGTGTCCATCGTTACGGTTCCAGTGCATACTGTGGAAGTGAGCGCTATTGCGGCAGAGAGTGGTCAGGTGAGGCGGGATGGCTACGTCGGCACGGAGCCGAGCGTTGGGGATACTGTTGATTTGGCGTCAATGCAAGCCTTTCTAAGCTTTGACATTTCCATGATACCGAAAGGTGCCAAGGTTACTTCGGCTTCCTTGGACATGACGATGGGGTACGTAGTTGGTTCTCCTTTCTCACTGCTTGGACGGCTTTATGCTTATCCTTGCCAATACGCGGCATTGACCAAGAATAGCTATGTTATTGGTATCTTGCCTGGTGCCTTATTTACGACGACTGGGATGTTTACCGCGCCAGTCACATCTACTCTGCTGGTCAATGCTGTACAAGCAGCTATTGACGCTGGCAGCTCACGATTTCAGATTCGGTTGCAGTTTGAGAAACCCTATTTCAATAACCGTGATGATGACTATGTTACTTTTGCTAAGTATAAACCCTTGCTGACCATAAAGTATAGGGATTGACTTTCCGGGTAGGCGGGTCGGGGTTTATGGTTATCCTCTAAAGCGCGAAGCGGTAGTTCTCAATATATGGTCGGCATGGGAGATATTTGGCACATCTCCTTTACTCTAGGCTTCAGTGTGATTCAAGCCTTAGCCGGGCATATATTGCAGGCTTCTTCCAGTGAGGCGCTCGTAGGCTTCGCGGTAGCGGCGTGTAGTAGAGCTGATGACGTCAGGTGGTAGTTCAGGCGCTGGTGGCTGCTTATTCCATCCTGATGCAGTGAGCCAATCACGTATCGGTTGTTTGTCAAAGCTGGGCTGGGAGCAACCAATCGTATACTGGCTCGCATCCCAGAAGCGGCTTGAGTCTGGTGTCAGCATCTCGTCTATTACAATTAGCTCCCTGTCGGCGTATCCAAATTCGAATTTGGTGTCGGCAATTGTGATGCCTCGTCCCAATGCATAATCTGAGGCATATTTGTAAAGAGCCAAGCTCTTTTCTTCTAAGCTTTTGGCTAGGCTTTTCCCTACTATGTTTTCTGTTTCTTGTTTGGTTAGAGGTTTGTCGTGGCCTGTTTCGGCTTTTGTGGTCGGGGTGAAAATGGGCTCAGCCAATTTCTCGCTTTCCTTTATGTCTTTTGGCATAGCCATGCCGTTGACTGTTCCTCTTGTCTTGTATTCTTCCCAGGCTGAACCTGAGATGTAGCCGCGGACGACGCATTCTACTGGGACTAGCTTGGCTTTCCTGGTAATCATTGACCTGCCGATAAGGTAGTCGGGTAGAGGAACTTTGCTGGGGACATACTTGTTAAGCGATTGAGCCGTGTCGATTGCCTTGATTAAGTGGTTGGCGACAATGTGTTTTGTCTTCTCAAACCAGAAGCATGAAAGCTGGTTCAAGACCATTCCTTTTTCGGGAATTGCGGAGGGTAGGACGACATCGAAGGCGGAAATCCTGTCGGTAGCTATAATCAGGAGTTTATCGCCTAGGTCGTAGGTGTCTCTTACTTTGCCACGACCGAACAGTGGCAGCGGTAGCTCGGTTTGCATTATTGTTGTCATGGAGCTCTCCGTGTTTCGATGCCTTGCGTTTTTGGGGCTTTGTGTTGATATGGTTTTGCCTTTTTTACCAAGCCTAGGCGGTTGAAAACCGCATCCATATGCTTAAGAAAGTAATCATAGTCGAATAACCCTTCCAACTCTCTGGCTGATAGTTTGCTGGTTACCTCCTTGTCCTCTTTGAGCAGCCCCAGGAAGGGCGTCTTCTGTTTCCAGGACGCCATTGCGTTTCGCTGCACTAGCTCATAAGCTTTCTGCCGACTAAGCCCCTTCTCTATCAAGGATAATAGTACCCGCTGAGAAAAAACTAGCCCCTGCGTCAGCTCCAAATTACGAATCATGTTCTCCGGATAAACCTGGATTCCATTCATTACCGACGTGAAGATACTTAATATGTAGTCAAGCGCCAGGCACGAGTCTGGCAAAATGATGCGTTCAGCTGAGGAATGGCTTATATCCCGTTCGTGCCAGAGAGCGATGTTCTCCATTGATACGAGGGCGTTGCCCCTGAGCAGGCGCGCTAAGCCACAAACGCGCTCGCAAAGCTCTGGGTTACGCTTGTGTGGCATTGCTGAGGAACCGGTCTGTCCTGATGTGAATGGCTCTTCTGCTTCCAGGACTTCGGTTCTCTGTAGGCCTCTGATCTCGGTGGCGAATTTCTCCAGTGAGCTGGCAATGATGGCTAGTGTGGACACGAACTGGGCATGTCGGTCACGCTGAATGATTTGGTTGGATATGGGCGCTGGTGTCAGCCCTAACTTTGCGCAGACTTTGCTTTCGACCTCTGGATTTACGGTGGCATAAGTACCTACAGCCCCTGAGATTTTACCGACACTGATAGCCTCCTCGGCTTCTTTCAGGCGGAACCGGTTTCTTTTCATCTCCTGTGCCCAGAGAGCCATTTTCAATCCGAACGTAATGGGTTCGGCGTGGACACCATGAGTTCGTCCGATCATGATGGTATTCTTGTGTTCAATTGCTTTGGCTTCCAGCACTTCGATAAGTTGCTCTACATCTTGCTCCAGCAGCTTTGATGCTTCTTGTAGTTGCAAACTCAGGGCTGTATCCATGATGTCAGACGATGTCAGTCCTAGATGGACAAAGCGTGATTCTTCTCCGAGGCTTTCGCTCACTGCCTGCAAAAAAGCGGTAACATCGTGGTGGGTTATCTTGAGGATTTCGGCCATACGTCCGAAATCGAGTTTGGCTTTTCTTATCTTCGGAATGGCTTCTTTCGGAACGACGCCCAATTCTGCCCAGGCTTCGCATGCTGCTATTTCTACTTGAAGCCACTTGTCAAACTTGTTTTCTTCAGACCAGACACGCTTCATTTCTGGTCGAGAGTATCGTTCAATCATAGTTCTCTTCCTGTGTTATTTATCAGCTAACTGCTCTTTGTATTTGGTGTATGCTTCTCGTATAGTTTCGTGCCTTAGTCCCAGTATCTGGGCTGCCAGCAGAGCGGCATTTTTTGCCCCTGAGGTTCCGATACTCATACAAGCTACTGGCACTCCTGTTGGCATCTGAACTATGGAATAGAGCGAATCAACGCCTTTAAGCTCGCTGGTCGGCAGTGGTACGCCGATAACTGGGAGCGTTGTCCAGCTAGCTAGAACGCCCGGCAAGTGTGCCGCGGCGCCGGCAGCCGCTATTATGACTTCGGTGCCTTGTTCTCTTGCCTTCTTGCCGAACTCTCTCACCTTCTCCGGGTTTCTATGTGCCGACATCACTAAAAGCTCATGCTCTATTTTCAATTGCTCTAGTATCTCTAGGGTTGGCTTTATCAGGGGCTCGTCTGTTTTGCTGCCTATTACAATACTGACTAATGGCATATTCAATTCACCTCTCGAAATGCTATATCTTTGCGATAATGACAGTCCTCAAAATAGATACGCTGGATGTTCTCGTAGACCTTCATCCTGGCTTCAGCCATATTTTTGCCACGGGCTGTGACGGTGAGCACGCGACCACCATCGGTGCATATTTGCGAATTCTCATCTCGTTTGGTTCCGGCGTGGAATATCATGATTTCGGGATGTACCTTGTCTAATCCTTGTATAGCAAAACCTGTCTTGTAATTGCCGGGATATCCGCCCGATGCCATGACTACTCCAACGCAGGCATCATTGCTCCATTCCACAGCCGTTTCATGAAGCTTGTTGTCTATGATAGAGAGAATAATGTCCACCAAATCGCTTTTAAGACGGGGTAGGATAACCTGGGTTTCAGGGTCGCCAAACCTGGCATTAAATTCTAGCACCTTTGGCCCATCAGTTGCTAGCATCAAGCCGGCGTAGAGTACTCCTTTATAGAGTGTGCCTTCTTTTGCCATAGCTTCCACCGTTGGTTCTAGAATGTTGTCGGTGACTTGTTTGGTCAACGAGGCATCAAAAAAACCAGGCGGGCTGTAACTGCCCATGCCGCCAGTATTAGGTCCCTGGTCTGAATTAAAAGCTCTCTTGTAATCGCATGCGGGAGCAATTGGTATTACTGTCTTGCCGTCGGTGAAGGCTAGCAGGCTTACCTCTTTGCCGATGAGACATTCCTCGATAATCACACTGTCACCGGCGGAGCCGAAGACCCTGGTTTCCATGATATCTGACAGAGCTTGACGCGCCTCCTCTTTTGATATGGCAACTGTGACTCCTTTACCCGCTGCCAAGCCATCGGCTTTTATCACTATGGGTGGTGATTGGGCTTCCAGGTATTCTCTGGCTTGACCATATGTGGAAAAGATTTCCCCGCGAGGACAGGGTATCCCGTATTTCTGCATGAGCTGTTTGGAGAATACCTTGCTTGACTCTATTTTGGCTGCGGCTCTTGTTGGTCCGAAAATGGGCAGGCCCAAAGCACTGAAACGGTCGACGATGCCTGTAGCTAGGGGGGCTTCGGGCCCGACTACGGTCAGGTCGATGTTCATATCGTTGGCGACCTTGGCCAAACCTTCTATGTCGGTAGGGCGGATGTCTAAATTCTGAGCGATTTGCGCAGTGCCTGCGTTGCCCGGGGCAACATACAGTTGTGTAACCTTAGGACTCTGGGCGATTTTCCAGGCGAGGACGTGTTCTCTGCCCCCTCCCCCAATGATTAGTGCCTTTAACAAAGTTCTCCCATTAGCTTATGCCAGTATCAGCTTCTTTGTATATGTAGGAGCTTGCTTCTAGTGTGTTGCTCGCAGCCAAATCGGTTAACTGAGTATATATTCTGCTCCAATCAAAATCAAGGCATCTGCGATTTTCTTGTATGTCATCGCCTGCCCGGGTTTGATTGCTCAGATGGTGCCATAGTTTTCAGGGCTAAATTCAGCGGATGCTGAGCGCAGTGGCTATGTCGGGGTGGAAGTTTCTGGCTTGTGATAAAATGGGCTAGAGGTTTGAGGCGTTGCTCTATATACTTTATGGCAAGGATGATTTTACCAGGCATCAGGCGCTGGAAGACATCAAGAAAAGGATATGCGATGCGGAGACCTTAGCTATAAATACCTGTCTATTGGCCGGCAAGCAATTGTCCCTGAAGCAACTGGAAGATGCTTGCAACGTTTATCCTTCACTGTTGTGTCCATCGCGCCTGGTAATTGTTGAGGGCTTGCTTGGGCGTTTTGAGGCGAGGCGGAAAAAAGGACGTCGTACTGCTAATGCGGAGGACAAAGCCAGTCGTGACCTTGAGGAATGGTTGGGTCTAGTTGCCCTTGTCAAAGGGTTGCCTGCCACCACTGAACTGGTACTAATTGATGGTGAGTTACAGCCACAAAACCGTTTGCTAGGCGCTCTTTTGTCGCTTGCTAAAGTTAAAGTTTTCTCGGCCCTCAGAGCTGAGGGACTTTGTGCCTGGGTACAGAGTCGCGTTAAGGATAGGGGGGGTACAATAACACCCGGAGCAGTTGATGCATTGGTTGCTCTGGTTGGTGCAGACTTATGGGCTATGAGCGGCGAAATAGATAAGCTGCTAGCGTACAGTCAAGGGCATTATATTACTGAGGAAGATGTCAAAAAAGCAGGGAGTTGTATTCGCGATGCTGATATCTTTGCTCTGGTGGATGCTATCCTTGAGGGGCGGAGGGAAGTAGCCCAGCAGTGGTTACAACGGCTGCTTCAATCCGGTGCTGGCCCTCCCTATATCCTGGTTATGACGACGCGACAACTACGCCTGATAACTGCGGCTAAAGAATTGGGGAGCGATTTATTTCGTTCAGAAGTTCGAGCTGGGCTTGAACAGCCCAGCGATTTCAGTCTGCAGAAGGCATCGCGTCAAGCCAGAGCATATAGCAGGGAGCGTATTCGTGCCGCCTATCATAAGCTCGCAGAAACGGATGTTGACATAAAAAGCGGCAAGTATGATAACGAGCTAGGGCTTAATCTACTAATCATAGAGCTTAGCAGGGTATAACTTGCCGTGATTCATGTGTCTAGCGGATTTTCGCTGCGGGATTTAGTCGGCCTCCGTTATTTCTGTGCTAAAGCTGTTTTTTAGCTAGATGTAACCACCCCAACCATTAGATTGACAGTGTTGCTCCTATGTTAAGGTGGTTCTAAGGTTTGTCGACAAACGTACTTTGATGGGATAAAATGTGATGCAGCCAGTGGGAAGATGATATCGTGAAAAGGGTAATGGCGTTTATCTTAGCTGGTGGTGCCGGAGAGCGCTTGAGCATTTTAGCTGCAGAACGGGCGAAACCTGCGGTCCCCTTTGGAGGCAAATATCGTATTATCGATTTTTGCTTGAGCAATTGTGCTAACTCCGGCGTCCATAATGTCGCGGTGCTAACGCAATTCAATCCTCGTTCCCTGGCGGTGCATGTGGGAGTGGGTAAGCCCTGGGACTTGGATAGAGCTACTGGCGGGGTCGTATTGCTGCAGCCATTCTTGAGTCATTCGGGGCGTGATTGGTACAAGGGCACAGCGGATGCTGTCTATCAGAATCTATACTACATCGAGGACCGGAGAGTTGACGAAGTTCTCATACTAGCCGGCGACCATGTTTATACCATGCGCTATGATCGCCTCCTGACTTACCATCGCAGTCGGGATGCAGATGTCACGGTAGCGGTAACTGAAGTGCCTCATTCTGAAACTTCCAGATTTGGTATCATTACTCTGGACCATAACGAGCGTGTCATAAGCTTTGAGGAGAAGCCAAAGAGTGCTAAAAGCAATCTTGCTTCTATGGGAATCTATGTATTCAATAAGAAAGTGTTGATGGAATGTCTTGAAGATGACAGCAAAAGGGAGGGTAGCCATGATTTTGGGAAAGACATCCTGCCCCAGATTATTGGGAAATACAAAGTGCATGGGTATCGTTTCAGGGGATATTGGCGGGATGTCGGCACTGTAGAGTCATATTGGCAAGCCAATATGGACCTTATCGTTGACTTACCTGATTTGAATCTCTATAACCCAGACCTCGAGGTGCGCACAGTATATTACAATGCACCGCCAACTAAGTTGGGGCCACGCGCCCAGGTTACCAGAAGCCTGGTTGCCAATGGCGCTATTGTGAATGGACGTGTGGAGGATTCAGTTATCTTTCCCAGGGTATTCATAGAGGAAAGCGCTTTTGTCAAAGACTCGATTATCTTCGAAGATACTACTGTCAATCAAGGTGTGGTTATCGACCGTTCCATAATCGACAAGCGTGTTTGGGTTGGTCCTGGAGCCTGTATTGGCTATAGTGATGATTTTACCCCTAATAAGGAAGAGCCGACACATCTTAATACTGGCATAACGCTTGTTGGCAAAGGTGTTAAAATACCAGGAGAAGTGAAAATAGGTCGTAATTGTAAAATCGAATGCTGGGTGGAAAGCGCGGATTTCGATTCAGAAGTCATTGCCAGTGGTGATACCGTGGTCAAGAAAACTCCGCGTGCTTATTCGATCTGATGGAATTATGAAAATTGGCGCTTTTACCTTCGTTCTGCATAGCCATTTGCCCTATTGTCGCAGCGCCGGGCGCTGGCCCCATGGGGAAGAGTGGCTGCATGAAGCGGCCTCTGAGACGTACATCCCTCTGCTTAATGCTCTTTATGATCTTAGACAAATAGGTTGTGCTAGCAAGCTTACTTTAGGCCTTACACCCGTATTGGTGGAACAATTGGCTGACCCTCTAGTCATAAGGCATCTGACAGAGTTCATTGAGGATAAAATAGTCCGGGCTGAAGTTGATGCAAAGCGTTTCGAGAAAGCCGGTGAAGGCCATCTCCTATATCTGGCACGCTTTTATCTTGATAGATACAGGTGGTTGCTGACTAGCTTCAATGAGAGGTTTTTACGAAACATTGTCGTTGCATTCAAACAGCTACAGGATGAAGGACATATTGAGGTGGTTACCAGCGCGGCAACACATGCTTATTTGCCGTTGCTAGAACGAGATTCCTCTATTTATGGGCAATTGCAGATAGGCAAAGCAAGCTACAAACACCATTTTGGCATGGAACCTACATCGGTTTGGCTTCCAGAATGCGGCTACCGTCCCGCCTATTATGCCAGTGGCCATGGCAGCTATATAAAGCTTGGCCTAGAATCTTTTCTAGCGCAGCTTGGTATGAACTGTTTCTTTGCGGAGACTCATACTGTGGAGGGTGGAGAGCCGGTTGGCAAGGCTAGAGAAGAGGTTATCGGCCCGTATGGCAACATACCGAGACGCTATGTAGTGCCTCTTGGCGAGCATACTCAACCAACCCAAGGAACTACCTACTTGCCGTACTGGGTGCAGACTCCACAGGTCGCCGTTATTGGCAGGAATAACCGAACAAGCATGCAGGTGTGGTCTGCGGATTGGGGTTATCCTGGCGACTATAACTATCGGGAATTTCACAAGAAGGACGGCTCATCAGGGCTTCAATATTGGAAGGTGACCGGAGCCAATCTCGACTTGGCATATAAGGAATATTATGATCCTTATTGGGCAGCGCAACGGGTAGCTGAACATAGTGCGCATTATGCGCGTTTGGTTGAGAACCTGCTGACTGAGTTTTATCAAGAGACCGGTAAGTTTGGCATAATCGCTGCTGCCTATGACACTGAACTTTTTGGGCACTGGTGGTTTGAGGGTGTTGATTGGATTAGACAGGTTCTACAGCATTTGAGCCAGAGCGAGCTGGTAGAACTGACCACTGTGCGGGAGTTCATCGAAGCACATCCCCCGCAGGATGTGCTGGCCTTGCCTGAAGGTTCTTGGGGCATGGGTGGTGGCCACTTCACCTGGAATAATGCGGATACTGATTGGATGTGGCCAATTGTTCATGAGGCGGAGCTTAAGATGGAGAGGTTGGTGGCCAAATATCCTGAAGCTAGTGGAGCGACGATGGAGCTGCTTGACCAATCGGCTAGAGAGCTGGTCTTGTTGCAATCGAGTGATTGGCCTTTTTTGATAACCACTGGACAGGCTTCTGCTTATGCTAGGAATCGTTTCGTAGAACATGTTGACCGCTTTCAGCAATTGGCTGATATTGTCGAGTCTGGAGAAGTTGATGGGGCAGCCAGGGCACTTTGTCACCAGTTGTGGGAGAGAGACAAAATCTTCCCGGAGATCGACTATCGTGCCTTTGCCAACAGGGATGGCCAGTTTAGCGGATGAGGGTCCTGTTCATCGCTGCCGAACTAGCTCCACTGGCTAAGGTGGGGGGGTTGGGCGATGTTGCTGGTTCGTTGCCCAAAGCTCTTAGGCATCTGGGGCATGATGTTCGCGTGATGATGCCTGGGTACGGCCTGATTGACCTTTCTGGGTATTCACCTTTGCCTGTGCTCGATAACCTTAGCGTTAAGCTAGCGAAAGCTGAAAAACCAGTCTTCTTGAAATCCATTGAACTTGATAGTGGGGTCGTGGTCTACCTTGTTAGTACCGAGATGTTTTGCAAGTCCTACGAGGTCTATGGCGAAGATGACTTGACACGTTTCCTTTTCTTCTGCCGTGCGGTTGTCGAAATTTTGAAAAATCTGGACTGGCAGCCTGACATTGTCCATTGCCATGACTGGCATACAGCGTTGATACCTTTGTGGCTTAGAAAAGGCAAGTGTGAATGTGCTACAGTGTTCACCATTCATAATCTGGCGTACCAAGGAACATTTGACCGCCGGTTCTTATCCAGGTTTGGGCTTAAGGAGGATTGGCAATCTTGGCCAGCTAGTGCTGAGAAGCCTCCGCTCAATTTCATGAGCCAGGGGATACTCTGGTCTGATATTTTGACCACCGTTAGCGAGACATATGCCGGGGAGATTTTGACTCCTGAATATGGCATGGGACTGGATGCCCTTCTGCGTTTCCGGCAAAAAGAGCTTTTCGGGATAATCAATGGCTTGGATTACGATAAGTATAATCCTGCCTCCGATTCATTTCTGGCAGCAAACTATGATTCTTCAACGCTGACTAAAAAGGCTCTCAATAAGCTTGCTCTTCAGCGAAAGGTGGGCCTGCAGGAAAACGAAAAAGTCCCCTTGATTGGCATGGTATCTCGCTTGGATGAACAGAAGGGATTTGATATCCTTCTGGATACCTTCGATTCCATGCTTCAGAGGACCTCTGCCCAGTTAGTTATTCTGGGTAGAGGTAAGGAATATTATCAGGCGAAGCTCGTGTATGTGGCCGAGAGGTATCCTCAACGCGTAGCGATACTTCTGACCTTTGATGAGGCGCTTGCCCAACTTGTTTATGGCGGCTGTGATATTTTTCTGATGCCCTCGCGATTTGAGCCTTGTGGCTTGGGACAGCTTATGGCGTATCGCTACGGGACTGTGCCTATTGTTCGGCATACTGGGGGCCTAGCTGATACTGTCCAGGACCTGGCTGATGATCTCAAGAGGGGCACGGGTTTTGTTTTTACCGAATACAGTCCTGAGTCTTTATTGGCCGCTGTCGTGCGAGCGACCAGGGCCTTTGAATCTGGGGAGGCATGGAGCAGGGTGGTGCAACGCATAATGGCATTGGACTTCTCCTGGCGATATTCTGCTGAGAAGTATGTTTCTGTCTATACTAAAGCTATAGATGCGAGAGGAAATGAAGCAAGTTAGCCAGAGGCCAGTTCTAGCTGTGGACCTGGGTGGCACCAAGATTGTGGCTGCAGTAGTGACTCCGACAGGTAAGATACTGCCCCGTTCCTCTTGTTTGACCTTAGCTGACAAGGGACCCGCTGCTGTTATTGACAGGCTGATATCGGTTGCCGGCAGTGCTGTGGATCGAGCCAAACTGAAGACTGCTGACCTGGATGGTGTGGCCATAGCTGCCGCGGGGATACTCGATACGGCCAGGGGTGTTGTCACCACCTCCCCTAATTTGCCAGGATGGCGCAATGTGCACCTACGGGATATCGTGGCTGAGCGACTGAATGTGGCAACCTGCTTGGTAAATGATGCCAGCGTTGCAGCCTTGGGCGAGCATCGTTTTGGTGTTGGCAAGGGGCTTGCCAATCTGATTTATCTGACAGTCAGTACCGGCATTGGCGGTGGAATTATAGTGGATGGCAAGCTCTATGAGGGCACCGATGGTTGTGCTGGAGAACTGGGGCATATGGTCATTGATGCCCAAGGGCCAAAGTGCAACTGTGGTAATTATGGTTGCTTGGAGGTGCTGGCCTCGGGCACCGCTATGGCTAAAGAGGCGGTGTCACGTATCAGAAATGGCGGAGCAAGTCTGATGGTTCAGCTTGTTGGTGGAGTTCTGGATGATATTACTGCTGAGACAGTGGCAACAGCAGCTAGAGAGGGTGACTTGCTGGCTTGCCAGGTGGTGAATCAGTGTGCCGCCTACTTAGGTGTTGGCCTGGCGAACCTGGTCAATATTTTCAATCCGCAGCTGATTATTATCGGTGGTGGGGTCTCCCGTATGGGAGGGATGCTGCTCAGGCCAGCCCGCAAGGTTGTCAAGGAAAAGGCCTTCAGATTGCCAGCGCGAACAGTGCAGATTGTCAAGTCACGTCTTGGCTATGATGCTGGTATACTTGGTGCTGCTGCCTATGTGCATGAACAGAAGCTGAAGGAGACAACAAGATGATTTACTGGGCGCCTCTATTTCATTTTTATCAGCCTCCTACTCAGACAGCCAGCATGTTGATGCGCATAAGTAATGAGGCATATCGTCCGCTGCTAGACGTTTTCGCTGATTTTCCGCATGCGCGGGTTACCGTAAATATAAATGGCGTCCTCACCGAGATGTTGGGTCAGTGTGGCTATTCTGATGTATTAGATAAGCTACGTAAGCTTGCCGAAGATGGACAGATCGAATTCACAGGCTCGGGTAAATACCATCCGATACTGCCTTTGATACCGAAAGATGAGCGGGAAAGGCAAATTAAACTCAATTATCAGACCAATCGCAGTTTTTTTGGCGAAGCCTATTCGCCTCGCGGCTTTTTTCCTCCTGAACTGTGCTATTCCAGGGAAGTTGTAGGCTCTGTTGTTGAATCCCGTCATGACTGGCTCATTGTTAGTGGTATTGCTTGTCCTGTAGCTTGGCCTATGGATGTGATCCACGAAATCAGCTATGCCGATGACAAACTGGCAGTCCTGTTCCGAGATGATATATTGAGTAATAAGATCAGCTTTAAGGATATTGACGGCAGAGGCTTTATTGACCATCTAAAGCGTCTCTATAATGGAGAAGGCGATGTGTATGTTGTGACTGCTATGGATGCTGAGACGTTCGGACATCATATCCAACACTGGGATAAATTGTTTTTGTCGCAAGTTTTCGAAACTCTCGAGCCGATGCAGAACGGCGATAAGACCCTACATCAGCAGAAGCCACTTGCCGAGCAACATCGTCGACTTTTTGAGTTCGAGAAAGACAAAGAAGATAGGCAGATAAGGATAGTTCCCATCACTGAGTTGCTTGCCATTTTCCCCAGAGGTAACAGAATTGAACCCAGGCCATCTTCGTGGAGCACGTCGGCCGACGACATAAGGATGCAGAATTATTACCCTTTATGGAAAAGCAAGGACAACCCTGTCCACCAGATGCAGTGGGAACACCTTTCTATCACCATCGATGTAGCTCATAAGGCTGTGGAGTTGGCTGACAACGATACTAGCCGTGAGTTTGCTACCATTGCTCGTACAACTTTGGATCCGGCTCTTCATAGTTGCCAGTTCTGGTGGGCGAGTAAAAAACCGATGTGGGATATAAATATGGTATACCGTGGTCTGAACCTGCAACGAGAGGTTCTGTTGAATGCCTACAAAGCAATATCTACCAGCGGCGCTAGACCGGAGATAAAGAAGGAATACTATTACAAGGTGATAGCTGCACGGCACATATTCGACCAGATCACAGACAGTCTCTATAACGATTAGTAACCTCGAACAGGCGCTGAATTAAAGTAGAAATAGTAGGCCAGGTTTTCATATTATGATGAGGAGGATATACAAATGAAGACAAGAGATTTATTTGGTAAGGAAGTTATAGATGCCGATGCCAAAGTAATAGGCAGGGTGGAGGATTGTGATTTGGATATTAGCAGTGCATCTCTGTTGGGCATCGTTGTTAAGTCCGGATTTAAGAGACGATTGCTGGTTTTGCCGCAAGATGTAGCGAAGATTGGGGATAAGATTGTCCTGAAGATTACAGCGGATAAGATTCGTAAAGCATAAGTAAGCATCAAGGAAGTAGCTCTTTGAAACAGATTTACTTGGGCTTGGCTATTCACAATCATCAGCCGCTGGGAAATTTCCCTTGGGTATTTGAAGAAGCCTATTATCAAGCTTATTTGCCTATGGTCGAGGCTCTGGAAAGGCATCCAGGCATCCGTATTTCCATGCACTACAGTGGCTGCCTTGTCGATTGGCTGGAGCAGGCCCATCCTGATTTCTTTCGTAAACTAGCGATGTTAGTAGGGCGGGGACAGGTGGAGGTCATGAGCGGTGCGTACTATGAGCCGATTCTGCCATCGATTCCTGATGCTGATAAGCTGGGGCAGATTGCCAAGATGAACGATTTTATTATCCAGAGATTTGCCCTGAAGCCTGCCGGTGTGTGGTTGGCTGAACGTGTTTGGGAGCCTCATCTGGCAAAGTCGCTAGCCGAGGCTGGTATAGAGTGGACCCTGGTGGATGATATTGCTTTCAGAGCCGTGGGGCTAGATGATGACGATCTTTTTGGCTATTACATTACTGAGGAAGAGGGCCTCCCCACAAAAGTGTTCCCTATTAGTAAGCGGCTTCGCTATTCCATACCCTGGCACGATGTGGAAAGGGTGATTGGATATTTGCGCGAGCAGGCTTCGGAAAATGTGCGGATGGCCATATTGGGTGATGATGGCGAGAAGTTCGGCGTTTGGCCCAAGACTTATGAGCACTGCTGGGTGAAACGATGGGTTGACCGATTTTTCGTTGAGTTGGAGGATAACCAAGACTGGTTGCGTGTTGTGCCACTAGGTGAGTTTGCATGTCAGTTTCGGCCATACGGTAGGATTTATCTGCCTTGCGCTAGCTATGATGAGATGCTGGAATGGTCGCTGCCAGCAAGCAAGTCCTGGGAGTTTACTGACTTGAAACATCGACTGGAGGCCGAAAGTCGAACGGATATTACTCGTTACCTGTACAGTGGCCTGTGGCGCAATTTCTTGGTCAAGTACCCTGAGATAAACCGTATGCATAAGAAGATGCTCCGCGTGCATCATAAAGTGTACCAGGCACGTGCTTTGCGGGAGACGAATTGCGGGCTTGAAGAGCTTTGGAAGGCGCAGTGCAATTGCCCTTATTGGCATGGCGTCTTCGGTGGCATTTATCTGGCGGATATCAGGGCAAGTACCTATAGCCATTTAATAGAGGCAGAGGCTAAGGCTGACAAGGCGATTCATCAGAAGCGCTCATGGTTAGAATGGCAGAAGGTAGATTTTGATAATGACGGGTTTGAAGAATTAATTATCGACAGTACTGCCTCTTCGCTATATATCAGTCCTAGTGAAGGTGGCTCTATCTTTGAGTGGGATGTTCATCCTCATAGCTATAATCTGATGAGCACGCTGGCCAGGCGACCCGAAGCCTACCATCGAGTGCTGACTGAGCCGGCTTTGGAGAATAAAGCGGAAGGAGGGCATGTTGTCCCCAGCATACATGATTCAATAACTGTGAAGGATGAATCCGTCTCCCGTTTTTTGAGCTATGATAGGTATTTGAAGTCCAGCCTCATCGACCATTTCTTTGACTTTGGTATAAAGCTGGAAGATTTTGCTGCTAATTATTATGAAGAACTGGGTGACTTTGTTGGCCAGCCCTATGAGATTTCGGTGAAGAAGAAAGGCGATGGTGCTGTACTTCTGCTGACAAGAAATGCCACTGTTGAGCAAAATGCCGAAGCTGTGCCTTTTGAAGTGAAAAAGGCAATTCATCTGAGCGCGCGTCAAGAGAAATTGCAAGTAAGCTATCAGTTGAGGAACCTCAGTAGTTCCCCAATTCAGGCTGTGTTCGGCAGCGAATGGAATTTCAACCTATTGGGTGGTGGCCATAATGAGCAAGCTTACTATCAGGTGCCGGGGCTTGTTCTGGATGATTCTCATTTGGATTCGAGAGGCGAACTTCTGGACGTGGACAAAGTTGTCTTGAGCAATCGGCATCTAGGGATTAAATTAGAGTTGACAACATCATCAAGAATTAAATTGTGGCGTTTTCCTGTGGAGAGCATTTCCAATTCCGAGGGCGGCATAGAGCGAATATACCAGGCAAGTTGTCTGATACTGTTGCTGCCGATTGACTTGCCTGCTGGCGGGGTTGCAAAGCTAGACTTTATTTGGGCGGTTGGGAGTCTGCCGACGACTAGATAGTTCGACTATGGGTGTCGGCTTCTGACTTCGTTTATAAGGTTCAGTGCTCCCATTTCTATCATCTTCTGGGCCAGTCTAATCCCCAGTCTTTCGGATTCCCGGGCATTGCCTTGCAGTGAGCAACGTAGAATCTTGGTGCTATGGGTACTAGCTACCATCCCATCCAGCTTTAAGATATTATTTGAAATGCTGCCCAGGGCAGTTATGGGCGCACGACAGCCTCCTCCCAGAGTTTTTAAGAAAGCCCTTTCAGCAGTTACGCAATGCCAGGTAGGATGATGATTCAGGAGTGATACCAGGGAGCGGATGTCTTCGTCATCGGTGCGTATTTCTATTCCCAGGGCTCCTTGGCCTACCTCTGGTGTAAAGTGCTCAGCGGGCAGGTACTCGGTTATCTTTTTCTCTAAGCCCAACCGAATAAGAGCAGCGGCAGCCACGATTATGCCATCGTAACGATTTTCCGAAAGCTTTCGCAGACGCGTTTCAATGTTACCACGAAGGTCTTGTACTTTGAGGTCTGGACGGTAAGCTAATACTTGTATGGCACGTCTGTGGCTGCCGGTACCTACTATAGAGCCTGGGGGAAGCTCAGCCAGTTTTCCTTTGCTGGATATGAAGGTGTCCCTGGACTCCAGCCTTTCTGTCGCTGCGCCTAGCGCAAGTCCTTGTGGAATTTCAATTGGCAGGTCTTTAAGGCTATGGACGGCCATGTCGATTTTGCCATCTGCTAAAGCCCCTTCTAGCTCTTTGACGAACACTCCTTCGCCTGCTAATCTGTCTAAGGGGGTGTTGCTTTCCTTGTCTCCTGTGGTCGCTATCTTCATCAGGCTGAACCTCCTATCGGGCGCAATTAGCCTGAGCTTCTTCAGCACTGATTCAGCCTGTATGATGGCAAGTTTGCTGCCGCGGGTGCCGATAACGATTCTGCGCCTCATTCATGCCCTTTTGTGTCTAGTTGGAACAGCTCGCGTACCAGATTAATATAGTCTTCTTTGGCATTCGCATTCTCTTTTAGACATTGAATTGGATTATGCAGCAGCTTTTGCACTATGGCTTTAGTCATGGCTTCTAAGCTTTCCTGCTCCTTTGGTGAAAGATTCGGCAGTTTCTTTAAGGTGCGGTCGAGCTGTACCCGGCGTATATTTTCTGCCTTGTTAGTAAGGCTGCTGATTATTGGCTCGGCTTCAGTAGTTTGCCACCAGGAGGCAAATCGTTTCATCTCCGAGTCGATGATTCGCATGGCGCTATGGATTTCCCTTTCCCTTTGCTTGCGGTTAAGCTCTGAGACATGAGTTAGGTCGTCGATGTCGCAGAGGACGATACCTTTAATCTGCCTGACCTCAGGCTCTACGTCGCGGGGAACAGCTATGTCGATTATCACCAGAGGGTGGCTGTCCCGCGTCTCTGTGGCTGCTTCTACAGTCTGGCGGTCCAGTATGGTATGGGGTGCGCCTGTACAACTGATGACAATATCATGCGTTGCCAGTTCGGCGCTCAAATTGGATATATTTATGGAGTGGCCACCGAGGGCTGTTGCCAATGCTGAAGCGTTTTCTTGGGAGCGGCTGGTGGTGGTAATTTGCCAGATTCCCTTCTCCTTTAGTGCCTTGGCTACTAAACGTCCAGCCTCTCCCGTGCCAATCACCAATGCCTTGCATTTGCTGAGGTCGCCTATAGCCTGCGCTGCCAGACTTACAGCGACTGAGCTCACAGAGAGAGCATTCTTGCTGATGCCTGTCTTTTCTCTAACGCGTCTTCCTACCTGTAGTGCGTGGTGGAAGAGGTTGCGCAGAGGTTGTTTTACCATTCCTGCCCCTTCTGCATCTTCGAGCCTCTGTTTTACCTGTCCCAGAATCTCGAACTCTCCGATTATCATGGAATCAAGTCCTGCAGCTACGTGGAAGAGATGTCTCACTGCCTCTTCGTTCTCATAGTGGTAGATATAAGGCAACAGTTCGGCATCCGATGTTTTTGCCCAGTCTCTCAGGAATTCCATGCCTTTTGAAACCGACGTACGGGCAGTTCTGGCGATTGAATATACCTCGGTTCGATTACATGTTGACAGTATCATTCCCTGCTCTACGTGTTTTCGTAGCATTAGGAGAGCGTTAGCTATCTGGTTGTTGCTTACCGCCAGCTTTTCTCGAACTTCAACGGGCGTAGTGCTGTGATTAACCCCCACAACGTTGATTTGCATCTTGTTTGGTCTGGCGTTCATGGCTTCTTTGGGCCTAGCTTTCTCAGTTTATTTAGCATGGTGTCTTTGGCTTCCTGGAATTTATCTTGTCTCAACAATTTGGCAAGCATATCCAGCTCGAGTATTTCTTGCCATGCTTCGTTGGCTAAAATAATTCCTTCTTGCTTCAACTGGATACGTATCGCACTGACGGTTTCGGCCAGTTTGGCGTATTCGTCTCCAAATTTGCTTTCCAGTTCAGTTCTGATTTTCCTTGCCAGTGCTGGGCTTTTCCCCGATGTGGAAACGGCGATAGCAATATCGCCGCGTGTTAGCGTTGAAGGCACGATGAAATCTGAATGCTCTGGGACGTCTACCACGTTGACCAGCACACCTTGCTTTCTAGCGTCAGAGGAAATCCTTTCATTGATATCAGCGTCATCGGTTGCTGCGATGGCTATTAGGGCACCTTTCAGATGCGTGCTGTTGTATGCCTTGGCGCTTGACTTTATCTTTCCTTCTCTGGTTAGCTTATTAAGCTCGGGGCAGAACTTCAAACTCACCACCTCTACATCAGCGCCGTGTTCCAAAAGCGTCTTTACTTTACGCAGGGCAACCTCGCCCCCACCAACTACCAAGCACCTCTTGCCCCGTATGTTCAGGAAAATCGGGTAATAGCCAGAAGATTTGTCGCGGTTTTTCATACCAGATACTTTATCCTTGTTTTCTTTATCTCTTTGGTGCTGAAGAGAATTATCGGATTGTCACCATCAAGCTCTGTTTCCACTGATATCCGGCGTGCCAACGCCTGGCATTTTTCTCTGGTGTCTGCGTGTATCATGGCGAACAGATTATATGGCCAGAGTGTACCTGTCCTCCTCTCATAGCAGTGGCTCACCTCAGGAAATCCAGCTATTTTTTTGCCCACTGACTCTACCAAATTTGGGGGAACCCGCCAGCAGGTCATGGCATTGGCGGTAAAGCCTATGTTGTTATGGTTTACCGAGGCGCTGTAGCGTCGCATGATTTTGCGTTTGATTAGGGCATCGCATGTACTGAGAAATTTATCCACAACCATTGATGAATTGTTTGACATAAAGTCAAAGGGGCGTAAGGTCAGGGGTAGATCCTGCTGTAGTTCGTTGATAACACGTCGGTCAGCAAGGGAGAGGCTCGGTCTTTTGTCTGGGGGCTCGGCAGAGCTGTGTCCTTTTTTCGCTGCATTATTTTTGGCTGAACCGAGCCTGAAGAAGGCGACTATCTTGAACATTCTAACTGCCGGCAGATTCACAGTAGCCTCGACCTTTAGTATATTGCCCAGCTTCAGCACCTTGCTATCAATATCGTCCTCAGTTGGAAAGGCTATGGTGAACCACAGGTTGAAGTCATGTTCGCGCAAGTAGCAATGGCTTACCATCGGGTGAGTGGCCATAATCCTTGCGGTTTCACTTAGTGTGCTGGTTGGCACTTTCATGGCGGCCAGGGTGGTCTGATACCCTACCATCCGGGGATTGAAAACAGGGCCTATCATGCGGATAATCCTAGCATTTTTGAGTTTCTCGACTCGTTGTATTGCTTCTCTGTCTCTGATGCCCAGTTCCTTTCCCAGTTCAGAAAATGGCTCTCTGCTCAGTGGGAATTTAGATTGAATGATGTCAAGCAGGCTCTTATCGACGTCGTCCAGTTTCATGATTAAGTTGCCTTTGCAGGTGTACTTCGCAGCGCCAGTGGTTCGTAAATACAGTAGGGCTCTTCTTGTAGGTAATCGCCTGTGGCTTCATAGGCCCTGGCACGGCAGCCGCCACAGACTCTCTTGTATTCACAGATTCTACATTTTCCCTTGATATTTGAAAGGTCTCTAAGCTCACGAAATAGATTCGCATTTTCCCAGATCTCCTTAAATCCTCGCTCTCTCACATTGCCAGCTTCCACATCCAAATAACCGCAGCCTTGTACTCTACCCCGGTGTGAAATAAAGCAAAAGGAGATGCCAGCCAGGCACCCGCGCGATTGTGGATTCTTGCTGCTGTGCCCGGCGTGGCTTTTGTTTTCTTGTGCTCTGTCTTCTTTGGTTCTCTGCTTCACTATCCGCAGGTAATGAGCAGCATCTGTGGGCTTGAAGAACATCCTATCCCCCAGCTCTTTTTGTTTGTCATAGACCCAGTTTAGCGTCTGTTCGTATTCCTGTGGCGACATTTCGACTTCTGCCAGTCCTTTGCCTCGTCCCGTCGGCACCAGCATAAAGGGATGGAAGGCTACCGCTCCTACTTTGAATGCCAGTGCCACCAATTCGTCAAGGTACTTAGCGTTCATCTTGGTTATTGTGCTGTTGATTTGCACCTCTATTCCAGCCTGACGTGTATTGGTGATTCCAGACATTGCAGCCTGGAAAGCCCCTGGCTGACCGCGGAACTTGTCCTGCAGCTCGGGAGTAGGGAAATCGATACTGATAGCTAATCTGGGCACCGGTATCTCCTTGAGCTTGGCCGTCATCTCTTTGGTGAGCAATGTCCCGTTGGTACCTATGACTACTTTCAGTCCCCGTCCCACGGCGTATTTTCCGATTTGTTCCAGGTCTGGCCGTAGCAGTGGCTCGCCGCCGGTGAGTATCAGAACCGGCTTGCCGATGCCTGCGATTTCGTCGACCAGTCTGAGGCATTCCTCGGTGGAAAGCTCATCCTCATAGGTGGTGTTGGTGGATGAAGCCCGACAGTGAGCGCATAACAGGTTACAACCTCGTGTTATCTCCCAGGCTACCATTCGCAGCTCTGGTTTAACTGTCTCTTGCCTTTCAGCTATCTTGCTCATCATCGGCTCAATCCTATCTCGGCATCGGTTAAATAGCAGGCAGGGTCTTCAGCCCAGATGTCTCCGTAAACCGCCTCGGCTCGCACCCGCAAGTTGCCGTTGCACAGGTCGAGGTATTGACATCTGGCACATCGACCCTTGAGTAATCGTTTCCTGTCCTTCAATCCTTTCATTGTCTGGTCAGAGGTGTCCATCCAAATGTCGCCGAACTTCCGCTGGCGCACATTGCCAAGTGAGTAGTGCTGCCAGAACTGGTCTGGATGGACATTGCCTGTTTCATCTACGGCTCCTATGCGTATGCCTGAGTTATTGCCACCGTTGGCCCTGAGCAACCCCAGGACTCTCTCTGCTCGTGCTGGGTCTTGCTCTTTCAACTTGAGGTAGAGATAGACGCCGTCGGCATGATTGTCTACGGTCAGGATTTCCTTCTTCTGACCGCGCTGGTAGAGGTTCAGAGTGTGGTTGCATATCAAGTCTATTACTTCTCTGGTTTCTGCATGGCTGAGGTCATCTTGGCTCAAGTTGCTGCCTCGACCTACGTAAGCCAGGTGATAAAAGCAAACGCGGTCTATGTTTTCTTTTTCTACCAGGTCGAGGATAGCGGGAATCTGGAAATATGTAGCACGGGTTATAGTTAACCTTAAAGATACTCGTTGCCCCAGCGCCACGCAGTTGCGTATGCCCTGGAGGGCAGCTTTATAAGCTCCGTCCTTGCCCCGGAAAAGGTCGTTTTGGCGGCCTATGCCATCGAGGCTGATACCTGCCTCAGCAAAGCCGATGTCTCGTATCTTCTGTGCCTCGTCTTTGGTTATCAGGGTGCCGTTGGTGGACAGGACGGTTCTTATGCCCAAACTGCGGGCGAAGTCGGCAAGCTCGAAGATATCTTTCCTGAGCAGGGGCTCTCCTCCTGAGAATAGCAGCACTGGCACACCGAAATCTGCCAGGTCGCGGATGAATGCCTTTGCCTCATCCGTACTTAGTATGTCTGTCGGGTCGTGGCTGCCGGCGCTACTGTAGCAGTGAACGCAGCGCAGGTTGCATCTTCTGGTGCAATTCCAGACCACAATAGGTCTGGGTGGCTTGTTCTCGGATGTAGCTTTATCCTGGCTACCATAGCGGAGTATATCGCCTGGACCTATGGCATCGCATAGCAATCTAGAAATGGATATCATGTCGTTTCTGCTCTTTTCTCCCGGTGTTGCTGATAGGCTGCGACCATGGCTATGAGCGTCTCGTCCAGGACGTGGTTCAGTAATGGTATGGCTTCTACTGCCCGCTCATTGAGTGCTTCTCTTCTTTTCATCAGGTCAGTGGCTGCGTTTATCACAGGATTTCGATGCAACATGAAAGTCTCTATGGTTTCTGTGAGTGATAGCCCGAGCATCGCTGCCTGGTTGCCAAACTCGCTCCCGATGCTTCGGACTCGCTCTTCGGTTTCTCTGCGCTTTGCCGGTTCAGTTAGATATTTGATAACCAGTTGCAATAGCTCTCTGCCTGATTCTGCCAGGTGTTTTTGTGTTTGGGTGTCTAGCCTGTTATACCAGGAAGCGGTGCTGAAGTGGGTATGTGCTACTTGTCGGTGCAGAGGAGGAGTACTTTCTATCGAGGTTACCAGGTCTTTGAGGCCGTGTATCCTGTGCTGCTTGCCCATGAAGCCGCGGAGCTCGGCCCTGTCATAGCGTCGGTGTCCGCCTGGAGTTATGAATGCCCTGACCTTACCCTCATCGGTCCATTGCCGCAATGTAGCCTCGCTTACTCCTAGCATACTGCTGGCTTCACTGATGCTGACTAGGATATGCTGCTGTACGGACTTGCTGTCGTGAGGTAACCTGTTCATGGTGGCCTGCTAAAATCTACAGAAATCTACAGAATTTTGCAAATTTCAAATGTGGGCTATCTCTGTGGAAGCTGTTTGGAGTCTCCTTTGTGCTATAATGTTCGCCACGCATTTTCTGTCTTTATGGTGGAATCGGTATGAAGCTAACTCGTGAAGAAGTGAAGCATATTGCCTTGCTGGCACGTTTGGGCATGAGCGAAGCCGAAGTTGAGAAGTTCATGGTGCAGTTGTCCAACATCCTGGAGAACTTTGAGGTACTGAAGCAAGTGGATACTAGCGGCTTGCCGCCTACAGCTCAGACTGTTGCCCTGCAGAATGTCTTCAGGGCAGACGGACCACAGCCGTCTTATCCCGTGGAGGATGTCATGGCCAATGCTCCTCAGCGGGAAGGCGACTTCTTCAAAATACGACCGGTGCTGGAATAAAAGCTATGGACGACCTTTATCGGCTTACCATAGGCGAGGCTCATCAGCTTCTCAAGAGGAAGCAGCTATCCTCTGTTGAATTGACCAAAGCTTGCCTGAAGCGCCTGGCCCAAGCAGAGGAGAAGGTTCATGCCTGCATCACCGTCTGCGGAGAGATGGCTATGAGACAGGCCGCAGAGGCTGATAAAGCCATAGGCAGCGGCAAGGCAAAGCCCTTGACCGGTATCCCCACCATAATCAAGGACAATATGTGTACCAGGGGCATTAAGACTACCTGTGCCTCCAGGATTCTGGAGAACTTTGTTCCTCCCTATAATGCTACTGTTGTGGAAAAGCTGAATGCTGCTGGTGTTGTGGTTTTAGGTAAGGCCAACATGGACGAGTTTGCCATGGGGTCGTCCACTGAGAATTCGGCTTTCTTTCCCACTCGAAATCCCTGGGACTTAGACCGTGTTCCCGGTGGCAGCAGTGGCGGTTCTGCGGTGGCTGTGGCTGCCGATGAAGCTGTCTATACCCTTGGCTCGGATACGGGCGGCAGCATCCGCCAGCCTGCTGGTTTTTGCAGCGTGGTCGGTATGAAGCCAACCTATGGAAGGGTCAGCCGCTTTGGTCTGGTGGCTTTTGCCAGCTCTCTAGACCAGATTGGTCCTATAACCAAAACTGTTACCGATTGCGCCTTGGTGATGAACGTCATCTCCGGCCACGATCCCCGCGACTCAACTTCCGTTCCCAATCCTGTGCCTGACTATACCAAATCGCTGATTCCCGACCTGAAAAAACTCCGAATTGGTATCCCCAAGGAATATCTTGTGGAAGGCATGCAACCGGAGGTACGAGTAATAATGCAAGCAGCCATCGCTAAGCTGGAAGAGCTAGGAGCGGAGGTGGATTGGAACGTTTCTTTGCCCCATACCAAGTATGCCCTGGCAGCCTATTACATCCTGGCTCCTTCTGAAGCTTCGGCTAACCTGGCTCGGTATGATGGTGTCAAGTATGGATTTTCCTACAGGGACACGAGTAACATGTGGGAAGCCATGGAGAAGACCAAACAGTTCGGCTTCGGTGCGGAGGTCAAAAGGCGTATCATGCTGGGTACTTATGCCCTGTCTGCCGGCTACTATGATGCCTACTACCTCAAGGCTCAAAAGGTGCGCACCCTGATAAAGCAGGAATTCGACCATGCCTTCGAGAAATACGATGCCTTGGTGACGCCCACTTCGCCCACTGTGCCCTTCAAATTGGGCGAAAGGGTAGACGACCCAGTGCAGATGTACTTAAGCGATATATGTACCTTGCCCACAAACATCGCGGGTATACCAGGAATTTCCGTTCCTGCCGGCTTTGTTGACGGCTTGCCTGTGGGTATGCAGATATTGGGCAAACATTTCGATGAGGCAACGTTGTTGCGCATTGCCTTTGCCTATGAGCAGGCTACCGACTGGCGCAAAAAGCGACCGCCCATGTAACCAGTGGGTATGCAGGTGTGGAGTGGTGGCCACTCTGCTATAATGTAGCTTCAAGGAAGATAGGTTTATTTGGTGAGGAGGCGATATGAAACAGATATTTGAAGCACTGGAAAAAGACGCTCGGCTTACGCCGCAGCAGATTTCCACCATGACCGGCATCGCGGTCGCCGAGGTGGAAAAGGCGATAAAGAAGGCTGAGAAAGACCGCACCATTCTTAAGTACAAGACGGCCATTGACTGGTCCAAGCTGGGCGAAGAGCAGGTCTGGGCTTTGGTGGAAGTGAAGGTAGCTCCTCAGCGTGATGTCGGCTTTGATGCCATAGCCGAGCGTATCTATCGTTTTCCGCAGGCTCGTTCGGTCTATCTAGTATCAGGCACCTATGACCTGGCTATATTGGTAGTGGGCAAAACTATGCAGGAAGTCGCTGTCTTTGTCTCGGAGAAGCTGGCGCCGCTGGATACAGTCCAGAGCACGGTTACCCATTTTATACTCAAGCGATATAAGGATGATGGCGAAGTTCTCGGTGGTGGGGAAGGGATGAAGCGATTGGCGGTCACCCCCTGATAAACCTATTCCGTATATCTCTTTGAGCGGAGGCATTCTTGTCCCAGAGCAATCCAACTCAACTTAATACTTCCCGTGGCTATATCTCACAGAAGGTTAGCAAGACGCCGCCTTCGGGTATCAGGAAGTTCTTCGACCTGCTATCCGAAATGGAGGGCGTTATCTCGCTTGGCGTGGGAGAGCCTGACTTTGTTACCCCCTGGCACATCCGGGAGGCTGCCATCTATTCCCTGGAAAAGGGCTATACCATGTACACTTCCAATAGCGGTATGCCCGAGCTAAGGCAAGCGCTCTCGGAGCACCTAGCTGTCCGATATGGCTTGAGCTATGACCCGGCCACTGAAATACTGATAACCGTCGGTGTCAGTGAAGGGCTTGACCTGGCGCTGAGGGCTATACTCGACCCCGGCGATGAGGTCATCATGCCCGACCCCAGCTATGTGGCTTATCCTGCCTGCACTACCCTGGCTGGCGGCGTGCCGGTGAAGGTACCACTGTTCGAAGAAAACAACTTCGCCATAACCGCTGCGGATATCGAGACAAGAATTACATCGCGGACTAAAGCCATCTTGCTGGGCTATCCTGCCAACCCTACCGGCGCTGTCTTGCACAAAGATGAGCTAGTTCGCATTGCCGAGCTAGCCAAGCGACGTGACCTGCTGGTAATTTCTGACGAGGTCTATGACCGCTTGGTATATGGCGCGGAGCATATCTGTATGGCCAGCTTGCCCGGAATGCAGAAACGCACCATCCTGCTCAATGGCTTTTCCAAGGCGTATGCTATGACTGGCTGGCGCGTGGGCTATGCTGCTGCTGACCCTGAGATAATCAAGTTCATGACCCGAATTCACCAGTACACCATGCTCTGTGGTCCCATAATGGGGCAGATGGCGGCCATCGAGGCTTTGAAGTGTGGAGATGAAGCGGTGCAGTCAATGTTGCGGGAGTATGACCAGCGCCGCAGGGTCATGGTGCAGGGGTTCAGGAATATCGGGCTTTCCTGTTTTGAACCAAAGGGCGCTTTCTATGCCTTCCCCTCGATTAAGGTCACTGGTCTTAGCTCGGAGGACTTCGCCGAGAAGCTGCTGCATGAGGAAAAGGTAGCGGTAGTTCCCGGCTCTGCATTCGGGGAATGCGGCGAAGGCTATATCCGCTGCTGCTACGCTGCCTCCATGGCTGAAATCGAAGAGGCACTGAAGCGCATGGGCCGCTTCATCAAGAAGCACCGCAAAACCTGACTCCCAACCTGCCGAGTGGATGCCACCCACACAGTCGACAGTCGATAGTCGGCAGCCGACAGTTACGAGCGACGAGCGACTATCCCCGTCTACTGTTTCTTGCAACCTGCAACTTGCAACTTGTTTCTTGTTTAGGTGTCACCAGTAAATTCTTACGGATTTTACTATCGCCGGCCGCACAAAGAAGGAGCGTTCGTCTTTCCCCCAGCTTTTGCTATAGCCCGCATAGTAGCTATACTGGGTCGATTCAGCGTCTTCGAGAAGTATGGTCCCGTATTCCTTTCCCTTTGCCACGTACGCCATACGGTCCTGTCCTATGGGATAAAACAGCTTGTATAACCACTCCTCGAAATCTGCTGGGCTTCTCCTGGTGCCGGTGCAGTCTATGTACACCAGGCCCCTGTCGGTAGTTTCGAAGGCATTGAGAGCATGAGGCGCTGACTCATCCTCGAACTCCGCAATTACCACTGCCGCTCTAATTCCAATCCGCTCAGCGTTATTATGCAAAGTCTCGGCAAAATAGCCGCACATCCGCATTCCGGGTATATAAAGTTCTTTATCGGTCTGGTCTGAGACGATAAAGGCTTTCAGCACTTCGAAGCTGACGTTACCGGCATCGGCGTTATTGGTCAGGCGTATATATTCTCCCGGCCCCTTTACGTATAGGGGAATGCCGGAATATTGAGAGTTCGGTGGAGCCATGACATAGGGCTCTGTCGCCTCGGCAAGCTCCTGGTATGACTCATAGCCTACAGGAACCTGTAGCCCGCTGGAGGAGAACCGATATAACAGATATCCTGCGGTAGCCATTGCCAGCAGGAGTACGGCCATTAATACCGGCATCACTGTCCTGTATTTGTGCTTGGGTAAGGACTGGGGCGCCATTGTCGATAGTAGCTGCAGATTGGCTCTGGGCTTAACGTCCCAATTCAGGGATGTACTGCAGTTGGGGCAGAACTTGAAAGAAGAGTCTACGAAGCTATTGCACTGTACGCAGGTATAGTAGAAAGGTTGGCGGCAGCCAGTACAGTACCGCTGGCCGGCCTCACCGTGTGTACCGCAACGCGGGCATCGAAACCCTTGGCCCATGTCGGCAAACCTTCAATAGCCTTATCGCCTATCTCTTTCATTATAGCAGCTTCCCACAAAAAGCCATTTTCTCAGTCGGCAGTCAGCAGTCGATAGTCGGCAGTCACGAGCGACGAGACCCGAGCGACGAGAGACAAATCTCGCCTCTTGCATCTTGCAACCTGCATCTTCCCTACCTGTCACCTGCCCACAGGTGACCGTCTCTCCGGTATTCGATCTAATCCACCCAGAAATTGGTAGCCAAACCGCGTCTCTTGTTTCCCTACGTGTCACCTGCCCACAGGTGACCGTACCTCTGGCGTTTGGTCAATCTACCCAGAAGTTCGCTGCTAGACTGCGTCTCTTATTCCACAGGCTGTCCTTCTCGGTGAAGCCCTTTATGCCGGCGCCCTTGTCCGCATCTGCTACTTCCCACATGCCGTTGACTGCTCCGCTGAGCGCTGCCGATAGCGCCTCGAAGCCCTGCGCTGTGTACAGGTCGCACTCCACGCCTCGATTTATCATGAACTTGAACTGCCGCAGCCCCTGCTGGTGCTTGGACTTCAGCACCTCCAGCAGCCTGTTTACCTCAGTGTCAAGCTGGTCGTTGGGCACCACCCGATTCCACAGCCCCAGTTCTACAGCTCTCCTGGCGTGGTGGATGGCGCCCAGCATATTGACTTCCTTGGTCATGCGCCTGCCGATGAGTCTAGCCATCCGTGTCGTCCCACCCCAGCCCGGCGTAATCCCCACGTCCACCTCTGGCATTCCCCACCTGGCGCGCTCGGTGGCGACGACGAAGTCGCAGGCCATGGTGATTTCCAGTCCGCCGCCCACGGCGTAGCCGTCCACTGCGGCGATGGTTATCTTGTCCAACTCCTCGAGCTGGTTGGCCATGTTCTGGTAGTAGCGCACCCGGCGCATCACGCCGTTAGCATCGCCCCACTGGTGCATCTCGGTGATGTCATCGCCCACGCAGAAGTTGTCGCCAGCCCCCTTTATCACCACGAATTTCAGCTCTGTTGACTGCCGCACCATCTCGATGGCCTGCACCAGTTCGTCCGACAGCTTCATGCTCAAGGCGTTGTACACCTCAGGCCGATTCAGCGTAATCCAGGCTGTCTGGTCCTTTTCGGCGTAGGTAAGATTCTCAAATTTCATGCCATCCTCCTGCTTCAAAATAATGCCCATGCTAGCATTATTTGTTGCGTGGTAGTGCAAGTCGATAAACGAGGTTATAGAAATCTTTGAGAAAAGTGAGTTCATCAGTTGTTACGTCTTTTCGTATCGGGTGCATTACCCGTCTTCTGGTGTCATTTGACTTATCAATATCGTGCAAGAATTCGTTCTTTGATATTTTTGTTCCGATTCGTCGGAACTTGGGCTCAAATAATTTCCAGTTCTTTTCGATGATTGACTTCAGGTCAATCAGGTCAGTGTACATATATAATTCTTCCCTGTGAGTGTCTTCTTCTCTTCTGTTTGCACATTTTTTTCTTATGTCGAGAGGTATACCATCTGTCCACCAGCTATCATTGCCTCCTACAAAGGTCTCTTGTAGTGTGTCCTGCACGAATTCATGAAGGCTAGTTTCTAGCTGCTTTATGTGCCTGTATGCCCGCACATGCGGCTCGTCTGTGGCAAGTTGTGCCTCCACTAATTCTCTGATTTTTGCGCTTAACTGTTCGTGGCGAATTCTATTGTGTTCGAGAACCGCCTGTTGCAATTCGTCGGCAAGAGTGTTGATTGACTTGTTTACAGTCGGATCGTATATTGAGATACCCACTATATTTGACGCCCATTGTTTATGATTAGAGTCACCTGTCCTTATTTTGCCTGCTACGTGTAGAGCTACGGCTGTAAGTCCACTAAAAGTGTTGCCCAATGAGTTTGTATTTGTATTGCAGGCTGGGCATCGCCAGTCTGTGATGGACAAGAAACTACTGTAGTCCCCGCTCATCCCTCTTGCCTATGGGGCATCTTTACTATTGCACCCAATTTAAGAAGTTATTCTGGAGTATCTCGAAGTTATTGTAGCATACATCCTGATATAGGTTCACTACCACATACCCCGCAACCAATTGCGGGCATCGCCAATGCAAGCTTGCTGGAGTATCATTGCTGATGCGTCTCACTGATTCCGCACACAGTTTAGCCTGTGAGGCAATAACTTGTGTGCTGTGGAGTGCCGCCTGGTGGCTTTGCTAGCCGCTGATTTAGTTGTCAATTCAGTGTAGTGAGATATGGGTTTGTGAGTTCCGTTGATTCTCCTTTCTGGTGGTTGCTGGGAATGCCATGATGCGCAAAGAAGGGGGTTATTTGTGGGCAGATGATACTGGAAGACCTCCCTCCCTATCCTTAAGTCCGATATGTTATGGGCGTTTTACGCATCCCTTAATTTACGTAGTCTAGTCTATTGTGGTAAATTAGCAGAACAACGAAGGGGGTTAACATCGTAGATATCAGTTCGGTTATATTGTCTGTAGGATTAGCACTAGCCGTAATGGCGCTCAGGTTTATTATGGTTAAAAACTCCCTCAAAGCTGGAAAACCATCGGAAGAACGCTTAAAAACGCTGAAACAGGAGTTTTGTGGCTACTCGATCGCAGGAGTCGTCATATTTTTAGCTGGTATTTCTATTCCATGTCTGGCACTTCCGCTTGAACATGCTGAGATTATCACCACCGCAGGAGGTGTCATATTTGGATTGGGCATTCCTCAATACATTCAATGGCGATATGGTAAAGTGTGTGAGGCACAAATAAAAGAGTCGCTGAAACAGGTCAACAAATTGGTGTATTTTACACTTATACCTGGGGTGGCACTTATTGTTGTTTCGGGTTTTATAAGTGCGTGACAGAATCCTTTTGGAAGGGCTCACCTGTATAGGTTTTAAGCATCTGCCCTAAAATGTAGTCTCAGAAATTACGACTCTGTTCCGCGTGGTACTCACATAGGTTTCTGAAATAGTACGTATATCTATAATGACCGATCCTGTCGCTTCCAGGCATTTGCCCTACCGAGCACAAGGCAGCAGTAATGTCCTGTCTGAAGATCACGAAATGCCCTGATGTTCAGAATGCTAGCCGCATGGAGACCAGTTTCGTTATGCCTTCACCTCTCTTGGGGTTATGGTCAAGCTCCATGAGTGGCTGTTCAATTACTCAGTAGCCTTCTCCCCGATTGTCTTCTTATCCGGGTAACTTCTGCAAGCCTTATTCCAATTCTGTTAATAGGCTATCGTTCCAAAGATCATTTTCAGGTAATAATCTCCTCTGCTCTTTCCATTTAAATTCATTTAGTGCCTGCCATTTATTTCCGTGTAATGAAGGATATAAACCGCGACCGCTAAAATTGCTTGAGAAAACCGCAGCTCCAAAGGATTTATACGGACCCCAAATTCTATATCTGCTCCGCGGGATCTTTATTGTATCACTCCCTATGCCCACAGTGTGCCTATCTCGAATTACGTACCAATAAACATGACCTGACAAAAGGGTTTTGTCAAACTGGGCAAAATACTCCAGTGCCTCTGTTTCTAGTTCCCCTTTATTTCGTCCCTCGAACATCCGGGAGGTAAGTTCCTTTGCCTGCTTTCGGAAGAACTCCCTTCTTTCTTCGCTCATCCTCTTTCTATTTTCTCTTTGCCTTTTGTTGAGCAAGGGAGTAATTGCTGCCACAATACATATCCATAACGCAAAAATCCCCAAAACAATGCTTACTACTATGTACCAATCCATAACCTTTTTACCTCCCTATCTCTACTATGCGAGCTAACCTCCAAATCTGCAAAGGAAAACCTATGCGAGCAGTCTCTTCAGTTTACCCCCCCCCCATTAAATGACTGGCCTTATCTGCAAGCATCAACGACATTATTATTGCACTGAAAGCTATACTGTTCAACGATGTTGACGAATTAGTCCAAGATGGCTGATCAAGTTACCACTTGGCGTCATTGAGAAGCGCATTGAGCGAAGTCCTCGTAAGGCTTCGGGTTTGCCGCGACAACCTATCTGCTGTGGAGAGTGGCGGGGTTGCCTTGCCAGTCGGTGACTTTGCCGTCAGTTGGGGCCCTTCAGCGGAAGGACGGGTGGCCGTTTGTATCCCGTCGTAGGGTCACCTGTGGGCAGGTAACACACAAGGAAAGCAGTGGTAGTACAGGCTGATGCGGCCAGCAGCTAAAGACAGGGCAGGGTCTGTCTCTCGGTTATTGCAGGGTGAGCTTACCTCTGCGCTATTGCCCTTTTCTTTTTCCGAACAGCCTCGTCCCTGCCCACCGATTTAGATAGCGAAGAGACCATATATTGATTAAAGCTAACGCCTTCAAGCTCTGCTACTTTTACCAGGGTTTCATGCAACGACGGGGGAATGCGTAAAATCACCTTCCCGCTGTATTTGCGCGACTTCAATGGTTTTGGCATCTTGTTGCCCAGTTTCAGATATTCCTCTATCCACTCCCGTTTTACAGACTCCAGTTCAGCAACAGCTTCGCCCGGAGTTGCGCCGGTCATAAGCAGGTCAGGCAACTCGATGACGCGCGCCGTGTAATAAACGCCTCTGCCATCGTCTTCTTTTTCAACGGTGATGGTGTAAGGGAGGTTGGCATAATAATCAACCACGTTTTGTATAGTATCCGTTTGCTTAGCCATATTTATCTCCTACTCCTGCTTCAAGCTATCTATGGTTTCGAGTATCTTCTGGTGGCCATCCGGAAATAATATGTGGGGGCGTACCTTCAGGTGCGCCCGCGAAATGAACGGGTCCTTCTGTTGAAGACAGGTGACCGTTTTGTACCCCGCCACGGGAAATGTCATTGCGAGCGGAGCGAAGCAATCTCTCTGGTTGAAGTTGGGTGGGAGAGATCGCCACGTCGTCCTGATTACATCGGGACTCCTCGCGATGACAGAAGGACTGAGGCTGTCACGTTCCGATGCAATCGGGTTTCACGATGACAGTTTAATTGTTTTCGGACGACCTAACGTAGAAAAACACTGTGCAGCTTAGGATTCGAGGCGATTATCTGGCTGTTGTGGAGGGTGGCGGGATGGTCCTGCCAGTCGGTGACTGTGCCGCCGGCTTCTTTGACCAGCAGCAGGCCGGGGGCGATGTCCCAGGGGTAGATGAAGCGGTGGTAGTACAGGCTGATGCGGCCAGCAGCTACGTAGGCCAGACCCAACGCAGACGAGCCTATCAGTCTCATGCAGTGTATTTTACCCCATAATTTGATTGCTACACTGAGCATTTCCCTGGCCTGCTGGTCATCGTAGCCTAAATCGAAACCAACCATGGCCGCCTCCAATGTGCTTACATCAGAAACGTGAATCGGCGAGTCGTTGAGGTAAGCCCCCTTGCCTTTCTCGGCACGGAAAAGCTCTCTGGTCATGGGGGCATAGGTGACGCCGACCAGTATTTCTTCGTCCCTGGCTAGCGCCACGTTGGTGCAGAAGAAGGGAAGGCCGTAAACGTAGTTATTGGTGCCGTCCAAGGGGTCAACTATCCAGGTGTAGCCGCTGGTGTCGGTGGTGGAGTTGGTCTCCTCGGAGAGGATTTTGTGGTTAGGATATTCCTGCCTGAGTACCTCCATTACAGCCTTTTCAGCCAGCAGGTCTATTTCGGTTACCAAGTTGCCCTTGCTCTTGTGTTTGGCCTGCTTATCCGAGTGGAAGTTGGCAAGGAGCACGTCGCCGGATTTCTGGGCTGCAAGCGTGGCTACCTGGAGTGCCGTTTTGCCGCTTTTAGAGATGGGGATAATTTGCATTGTGGAGTTCTTTCACCCTCACCCTAGCCCTCTCCCGTCGAGGGAGAGGGAAATCAGCTCTTGGGTGCGATGAGTCCCATCTTCTCTTCTACTTCGGCAAGGGTTACCCTGGCGATTGTCTGGGCGCGTTTGGCTCCTTCAGCCAGGACCTCAGCCACATACTTCGGCTTGGCGGCAAAGTCAGCTCTTTTCTCTCGTAGTTCCTTCAGTTCCCTGTTGATTCCCTCGGCCAGCAGCTTCTTGCAGTCTACGCAGCCGATGGCTGCCGCCCGGCACTCAGACTCGATTCCCGCCACGCGGTTGGGATTGAAGAACTGGTGCAGGCTGTAGACATTGCATATCTCGGGATGGCCGGGGTCGGTGCGATACTGCCGGGCAGGGTCGGTGACCGCAGTCATAACCAGCTTCCTGGTCTCTTCAGGCGTGGCCGCCAGCTCAACGTAATTATCGTAGCTCTTACCCATCTTCTGGACTCCGTTCAGCCCCCGTACCATGGGGAAGGTGGTGAGCTTGGATTGTGGTTCTGGGAAGGTTTGGCCAAATAGCGAGTTAAAGCGACGGGCTATCTCCCTGGCCAGCTCCAGATGGGGAAGCTGGTCTTCGCCTACGGGAACCACATCTGCCTTGTAGAGCACGATGTCGGCAGTCATCAGCACCGGATAGCCCACCAGTCCGTAGTTGACGTTCTGAGGCTGCATCCTGGCCTTCTCTTTGAAGGTGGGCACGCGCAATAGCCAGCCCAGTGGCGTGACCATGCTGAGCAGAGTGTGCAACACCATAACTTCGGGGACGTGGGACTGTACAAAGAGGATGCTTTTCTCGGGGGTAAGTCCAGCAGCCAACCAGTCGAGCATCATCTCGTATGTGTTCTCCTGGAGCTTGCCGGTATCCTCCAGCGTGGTTAGAGCATGGATATCAACGATGCAATAGACGCAATCGTATTCGTCTTGCAACTTTACATAATTCTGGATGGCGCCCAGGTAGTTGCCGATGTGCTGTCTGCCGGTAGGCCGAGCGCCAGAGAAGACGCGTTTTTTCATGTTTGCCAGCGGTGAAGTTTAGCACAAAGAAGAGTGTAGATTCAATTTAAGTCCCATACTGTGCCCTGCCTTATTTCCCATCCTAAATCCGAAATCCTAGGCTCTAAATCCGAAACAAGCACTAATGACCTAAATACTAAATTCAAAACGCTGCCTTGGCTTCGTTTGGAGTTGCCACTGGCGGGGCTGTCTGAAAACTCCAAAAACAACGTGCTCTGCGTAGGGGCGGGTTTTCAAACCCGCCCGTCCTTTGACGGGAGGACCTGCCGTCTCACGGGCGCACCTGAAGGTACGCCCCTACATATTGTTTTTGTGTGCCCGTGCTATATGTTGGGTCACTGTTTAGAGCATTAGGAATTTGATTTAATTATTGTTTGGTATTCCGGATTTGTGATTTGGAATTTTGGGAATGGGTGTGGAGAGACGCGGCGCTTACATACTTTCCGGTGCGGTCATGCCCATGAGGTGTAGCGTTTTGGCCAGCAGTATCTGGGTGGCTCTGACCAGCTTCAGCCGGGCGGCGGTCATCTCTTGGTTCTTGGAAACCACCCTGCAGTGCTTGTAGAAGCTGTGGAACACAGTGGCTAGGTCCTGGGCAAAGTAGGGTAGGTGGTGTGGTTCCAGGCTGATGGCTACTGTCTCGATTATCTCGGGCATCAAGATTAAGCGCCGTATCAAGGTCAGCTCCGGCTCGCTGGTGAGCAGGGCGACGTTCCCCTGGCTGTAGTCTATGCCGCGCTCTTTGGCCAGTCGAAGTATGCTGGCGATGCGGGCATGGGCATACTGGACATAGTACACAGGGTTGTCTGTTGATTGCTTTCGCGCCAGCTCCAGGTCAAAGTCCATCTGAGCATCCGCTGAACGCGATAGAAAGACGAAGCGGCAGGCATCGGAGCCAACCTCCTCTATTATCTCTCTTAGGGTGATGATATCCCCGCTACGCTTGGAAACCCTGACGATTTCCTGGCCGCGGCGCAAAGTGACAAGTTGGCAGATTATAACCTTCAGGCGCTCATGGTTTATACCTAAGGCATTGACCACGGCTTTCATGCGTGAGACATGTCCCTGGTGGTCAGCCCCCCAGATGTCAATCACAGTGTCGAATTTTCGTTCCAGGAACTTGTTGAAGTGGTAAGCCACGTCCGAGGCGAAATAGGTAGGTGAGCCGTCGCTGCGTATCAGCACGTTATCCTTGTCCTCGCCCAGCGCTGACGAAGTGAACCAGGTGGCATTTTCTTTCTCGCTGGTGTAGTTGCCATCCCGTAACATCTTCATAGCTTTCTCATACTGACCATTGCTGAACAGGCTCAGCTCGCTGAACCAGACGTCGAATTTTACGTCTAGTAGCTCTAGGTCTCGCTTGATACTGTCCATAATTCTGGCTACGCCTATCTGACCTAGTTCCTTGAGAGCTGTTTCTTCTGGCTGGGATAGAAAATGGTCACCTTGTTCTTTGGCGATTTCCTTGGCCAGGTCAATCATGTAATGGCCATGGTAGCCGTCGCTGGGGATTGCAGCTTCTTTGCCCAGGCATTGCTGATAGCGTGCGTAGAGAGTGCGATTGAAGGCATCCAGCTGGCTGCCGGCATCGTTGATGTAGTATTCCGTCTCCACTTTGTAGCCTGCGATGCTGAGGACGTTTGCCAGTGTGCTTCCCAGGACAGCGCCTCTGCCATGTCCTACGTGTAGTGGGCCTGTAGGGTTGACGCTGACAAATTCAACCTGAACTTGCTTCTTGTTGCCGAGGTCGATGTTGCCGTAGGCTTCGCCAGCATCCAGGATGACTTCTACCTGCTTAGTCAGCCATTCGGGGCTTAGGGTGAAGTTGATGAAACCTGGTGGTGCAATGACAATCTTGTTTACCTCTGGCAAGGGTGGCATAAGCTCCACCAGGCTTTCGGCAATAGCCAGTGGAGGCATGTCTGTAGCCCGAGATAGCTTCAGAGGAAGGCTGGAGGCGTAGTCGCCGTGTGCAGTGTTCTGTGGGTGCTCAACTGTCACCTCGGGCAACGTGCTGGAGGTGAGTAGTCCTTTCTGATACGCCTCGGTTACTGCCTGCTCTAAAGCTTTTACCAGTTTCTGTCTGAACATCATGCCATTTAACTCCATTCTCCCTGGCTCTGCCATACTCGAGCTAGCTCTTGGACCAGAAGCTGGTGCTCTGGTTTGCTTAAAGTAGAATCGCTGTGGAATAGTGTAATCGCCTCAGCCCGTGCCAACTCCAGCAGCGGAGTATCTGATAGCCTGGCCATGTGCAGGTCGGGTAATCCGCTCTGTCGTGTGCCGAAAAACTCACCTGGACCGCGTAGTTCTAGGTCTTTTTCAGCTAATCGGAAGCCATCGTGGATATTCTCTATTGCTCTCAACCTTTCGATGCCTTCAGGCGAGGGGTTTTCTGACAGGAGGAGGCAATAGCTTTTCTTTTGCCCTCGTCCCACACGCCCCCGGAACTGGTGCAGCTGGGAAAGGCCAAATCTGTCGGCTGCCTCTACCAGCATGACCGTGGCATTCGGCACGTCGATGCCCACTTCCACCACCGAGGTGGATACCAGTATATCCAGCTTGCCAGCCCTGAAATTCCTCATTGTCCTTTCCTTCTCGTTTGCTGGCATTTTGCCATGAAGTAAGCCCAGCCTCAAATCTGGGAAGACGTCTCGTGACAGGTGTTTGTATTCAGCCACTGCTGCCTTGGCCTCAATGCCTTCCGATTCCTCAATAAGCGGGCAAATTATGAAGGCTTGTTCTCCTTCAGCGATGCGCTGGCGCAGGAAATCGTAGGCCTGGCCTCGTTTTTCTGGCTCAACCCATCTGGTAACTATCTTCTGCCTTCCTGGGGGCATCTCGTCGATGACTGATAGGTCTAAATCGCCGTAGAGCGTGAGCGCCATAGTGCGTGGTATAGGGGTGGCCGTCATTACCAGCATGTGGGGATTGAAGCCTTTTTGACGCAGCGACGAACGTTGTAAGACCCCAAAGCGATGCTGTTCGTCGATTACCGCCAGGCCCAGTTTTTGGAATTCCACTCCTTTCTGAATTAATGCGTGGGTACCAACCGCGATGTCTATGGTGCCTTCCTGAATTTGCTGGCGCAAGTTGTCCTTTTCTTTCTCGTTCAGGCTACCAGTTAGCAGGGCAAAGGTCAAAGGCTTGGGGGAAATGCCATAATAGCGGCTAATGTTGCCTTGTTCCTCCGTCGTCTGGCTTATCTTAGACAGGAGCGAGCCTATGCCGCGGAAATGCTGTTCAGCCAGTATTTCGGTGGGTGCCATCAGCGCTCCCTGGTAGCCGTTGTCAAAAGCTACCATCAAGGCGGCTGTGGCCACCACAGTCTTGCCGCTGCCCACATCCCCCTGGAGCAACCGTGCCATGGGTTTTGCCAGCTTGATATCGGCCAGGATTTCCTGGAGCACGCTCTGCTGTGCGCTGGTGAGGCTAAAGGGCAGAGACTGCAAGAACTTATTGACGGTCGCCTCATTCACGCTCAAGAAATTCCCAGGCTGACTTTCCTGCCAGCCACGTTTTTTGCTCAAAACGCCCAGTTGCAATAAGAATAGCTCGTCGAAGGCAAGGCGCTTTCTAGCCTCTGCATTCTTGAGGTAGTTGTCAGGAAAATGAGCCTGGGTTATGGCTTCTGGCAACTCTAAGAGCTGGTGTCTATTCCTGGTATCTTGAGGCAGGAAATCCGGTATCTGCCATGCCCACTCATCGACCACTCTTCTCATGATGGTTCTCATCTGCCGTGGATACAACCCCTTGGTCAAGGGATAGACGGGGACCAGGCGTCCGGTATGGATCAACTCTTTATCCTCGATGATTTCCCACTCGGGATTCTCAAATTGCTTGGCGTATTTGAACTCGCTGACGCGGCCGCTGAGCACCAGTTGGGTGTTGGTGCGAAACCTCTTAGCCAGGTATGGCTGATTGAACCAGACTACTCTCATGTTGCCGGTCTCGTCGCCCACGATAATCTCTGTGCCCTGCTGATAGCCTAGCCTGGTGATGCGGGATTCCCAAACTGTAACCAGTGCTGTCTGCTCCTGGCCTATCTCTAGCTGGTCGATTGTCTTTCTCTGGCTGTAATCGATGTGACGTCTGGGGAACAGATAGAGCAAATCCCGGATTGTCTTCCCCCCCAGGCGTTCTAGCCTGCCAGCAATGTTGGCGGCCACTCCTTTTACTGCGGTCGCCGGGGCATCCAGTCTCTTATCGCTAGGGGGAGATGTGGTTTTATGTGCAGTAGAGCTTGCCGGTGGAGAAGGATGGTGCTTGGGTGGTGTGGTGGTTGTTTCTTCAGGCTGTGCTAGCCAGTTGAGAACCTCGTTGACCCATGTCTTACGCTTCTCAGTATCCCAGGCGGCATAGCCTAGTTTATCCAGGTGAAGTTCATGGAATCTGGCCAACAGTCGAGGCGAGTTTGCTATCTTGATTCTGGTTTCTTCTGCCCAACTGCTGAGATATTTGTCTAAACCGCCAAAAACGACAGTGTTGGCGTAGTTCTTGTCACGTTCCATTTGGAGAATGGTACGCAGTGGTTCCACGTCTATCTTAGGAGAGACCATTGCAGATATTCCGCTGTTATTCCAGTGATACGATGTAATGGTAGTGGGGCTGCTTGCCTGCGACCATCTCCACCTGTTTATCGGGATATTTGGAGCGAACCTGTGCTACTATCTCTTCGGCCTGAGACTGCTCGACATCGGTCCCGTAGTACACAGTGATTACCTCTGCTGAATCTGCTCCTGCCTTGTTGATGGTTTCGAACAGGACATCTGTGGTGCTATCCCCTGCTGCCACAATGTCCTTATCGTCTATTATTCCTATAGCCTGGCCTTCCTTGATTTTCAGCCCTTTGATTTGGGTAGTGCGGACTGACCTGGTTATCTCTACGGTCTTGACGGCCGCTATAGCTTCTTCCATGATTCTAGCATTTTCCTCTAGATTACCTTCGTAGTTGAAGGCGATAAGGGCAGCAATGCCTTGTGGCATAGTTTTTGATGGTATTACGATGATTTGCTTGGATGTTAGCTGTTGAATCTGGCTGGCGGCAAGGACTACATTTTTGTTGTTCGGCAGCAGGATTATCTTCTGTGATGGAACTGATCCTACTACCTGGAGTATTTCCTGAACGCTGGGGTTCATAGTCTGTCCACCTGGGATGATGGCTGCGGTTCCTAGGCTTTTGAACACCTCTGCCATGCCGCTGCCCAAAGCTACGGCAACCACAGCAATACCTTGCGAGGTTACTCTATCCTTCTGCATTTCCACAAAGCCCACATGCTGGTCATCCATGTTTTGGACTTGTAGCTGGTGCAGGGTGCCCAATGCCGTGGCATATCTGATGATGCTCCCCGGGTCATAGGTATGGATATGGACCCTGACGGCGTTTTCATCGCCGACGACGACCAGGGATTGGCCTTTGCTTTCCAGCCTCTTTCTTATCTTGTCTGGATTGAGCTTATGTCCTTCGAGGAGGAAGTTAGTACAGTAGCCATAGGGTTCCTCTTGCTCGGCAATAGTGGTCATGCCTTTGGGGGGTGCCGGTAGGTCTGCTGTGACCAATTCGGGCTTGTGTTGCTGCATCTCCTCTGTTTCTCCCCTCAGGTAGCGGAGTGTGCCTTCGAGCAATATGTAAATGCCCTGTCCACCGGCATCGACGACTCCAGCCTCGAGCAAAACGGGTAACAAGAAGGGCGTATTGGCCACCGATTCTCTGGCGGCTTTGACAGAGGAGGTTATGACACTGACGAGGTCGTTGGGATTGGTTTGGGCAGCAGATTCGGCTGCTGTAGCTGCGTCCCTGATGACGGTAAGCATAGTTCCCTCTACAGGCTGTGAAAGTCCCTTGTAGGCAGTACGTGATGCCTCGCTAAGGGCTGCTGCAAACTCCCTGCCACCGATTTGCTCTTTGCCATCAAGCCCTTTGGCTAATCCGCGGAAGAATTGGGACAGGATAACGCCGGAGTTTCCTCTGGCTCCCATTAAAGCGCCCTGTGCCATGGCTCTGGCTATCGAAAATACGCTATTATCACGTACCTTGTCGCATTCTTCCATGGTGGCGCGCAGGGTGAGGTGCATGTTTGTTCCCGTGTCGCCATCGGGCACAGGGAATACGTTTATGGCGTTGATTTCAGCAACGCTCTTACCCAGCCAATCGCTGCCGGCGGCAAACATGTTTCGGAATTCTTGACCGCCATAGCCAATAGCCTGTCCCATTATCTCTCCTTTGAATGGATGGAAAATTGTGGTATTATTTTACAACCTGTGTCAAGCTGAACCTGTTGAGAAGGAGTTGAGTATTTGGCTAAGAAATGTGATAGGTGCGGGAAAACAGCGCACTTTGGCAATCGCGTGAGCCATTCCAAGCAGCATACCAGGCGCCGCTGGATGCCTAACGTCCAGCCGGTCACAGTTGCTGTTGAAGGTAGTACAGAGCGGCTTTATCTCTGCACTCGTTGTCTGCGCACTCAGCATAAGCTAGCTCGGTGACTTGAGCGCAATTCGCATATTGCGTAGCGCTGTTCCAGCGTCTTGTTTGGCATTGAAAATGGCGCTGCCGGCCACCAGCACATCTGCTCCAGCCTGAGCTACCTTTACCGATAGCTCGGTGTTTATGCCACCATCGACCTCTAGCTCTACCTTAGCATTAATATCGTCTAGTTTCTTGCGCATCCTGACTATCTTGTCCATTGTGCCTTCGATGAAAGTCTGACCTCCAAACCCTGGATTGACGGTCATTATCAGCACCAAGTCAAGCATAGGTAATACCTCATCTATGGCGCTGATGGGGGTTGCTGGGTTCAGTGCTACTCCCGCTTTGGCTCCCAAATTCTTTATCATCTCAATCAGGCGATGCAGATGCTGGCTGACCTCGACGTGTACCGTGATTATGTCAGCGCCGGCCTGAGCAAACTGCGATATGTGCTTCTCAGGCTGCTCTATCATCAGGTGAACATCCAGTGGGAGGTTGGTCTTTGGGTGGAGTGAAGCTACCACCGGGGCGCCGATGGTGATATTTGGAACGAAGTGCCCATCCATGACATCTACATGGATGTAGTCGGCGCCGGCCGCAGCTACCTCGGCTATCTGCTCGCCAAGGCGGCTAAAATCGGCAGAAAGGATGGAAGGAGCCAGCTTAATTCGTTTTTTTAACATTACTCTTTACCAATTAGTCGCTTGGCTCTGGCTAAAGCCCTTGTTACCTGCTCGGGCGCAGTACCGCCAGGCACGTTGCGCTTGACCAAGGAATTTTCGAGGGTGATTTGCTGCACTTCCTTGTCGAAAAGCGGTGAGAAGCGCTGGTATTCCTTCAGTGTCAACTCCCGGAAGCCCTTTCTTTTGCTGATGGCATATTGTACCAGCTTGCTGACCGCCTCGTGCGCTTGGCGGAAGGGGAGGCCCTTCTTAGCCAGATAGTCGGCAAGATCAGTAGCCAGGATATATGAGTTTGACATAACGTCTCTCATTCGGGTGTTATTGATTTTCATTGTCTCCACCAAGCCGGTGAGTACATTGAGGCTGGCCAGCAGCGTGTCCACGGTATCGAAAAGCCCTTCCTTGTCTTCTTGCAAGTCCCGATTGTAGGTCATAGGCAACCCCTTCATTATGGTCAAGAGTCCCAACAGGTTGCCGTATACCCTTCCTGTCTTGGCCCGTGCCAGCTCAGCCACGTCTGGGTTCTTCTTCTGGGGCATTATGCTGCTGCTGGTGGCATAGGCATCATCGAGCTCCGCGAAGCCGAACTCGGTGGAGGACCATAGTATGACTTCTTCTGCCAATCTGGAGAGGTGCATCATGGTTATGGCGGCAGCGGCCTGATACTCGATGACAAAATCACGGTCGGAGACTGCGTCCAAGCTGTTAGTACTTATTTGGCTGAAACCGAGTTCTTTGGCCACGAAGTGGCGGTCAATAGGGTAGCTGACCCCTGCCAGGGCACCGCTGCCAAGCGGCAAGACATTTACTCGTTTCAGGCAATCCTGGAACCTTTCTACATCTCGCTGTAGCATCTCAAAATAGGCCAATATGTGGTGGGCAAATAGGATGGGTTGCGCTTGCTGCAGGTGGGTATAGCCTGGCATTATGACTTTCTTGTTAGCTTCGGCTACCCTTATCAAAGCCTGCTGGAAGCTCCTGATCCTTTCTATTGTCTCTACGATTATCTCTTTAATGTAAAGGCGCAGGTCCAGGGCGACTTGGTCATTTCGGGAACGGGCTGTATGAAGCTTGCCGGCAACATCGCCGGCTATTTCGAACAGTCGTTTCTCGATGTTCATGTGTATATCTTCAAGCTCTGGCTTGAATTCTAGTTGTCCCTTTTCTATTTCCTCTTGTATGGTTTGCAGTCCCGAGACGATGGACTCGGCGTCTTTCGGCGTTATGATCTTCTGCTTAGCCAGCATTTTGGCGTGAGCTATGCTGCCGGTGATGTCATGCTGGTACAATCGCCAATCGAATGGTATAGAAGCCACATACTGTGATACGGTTTTGTTGATTTCCTTCTGAAATCGACTTCGCAGGTATCCTCTGCCTTTTTTATCCATATTTCCCCCTCAACTCACCAGCTTGCAAATCGTCTTATGCAGCCAAGCCCAGTCTGGCGCGAACTGAAAAGCCATTAGTAGTTGTTTATCGGCCAGGTTGTATTGTCCTTCGTCTCGATAGGCTATCGCCTGTTTCAGGCATGTCTCAGCCATCTTAGTGTCTGCCTTCTTGTTTTTGCCTTGGTTCAAGTGCTTGAGCCTGCGTTTGATGTAAGACTTGAGTAGTAACCCATCGATGAAGGAGGACGGTGATAATGAAAACGGTGCTGAAGCTGCAACAAGCGCAGCCTGGAAGCACTCTGTGGCCCTTTGGTCATTTCCTGAATACATGTGGGCTTCGCCCATGACCAGGTGGGTCTCTGTTTGGCTGAAATCCAGTTCCAGAGCTTGGTTCAACTCATCGACTGCCAGGTCCAGATATTGCTTTAGGGCTAGGCCGTTGCCAATTCCACGGCTCACAGCTAGTAGATGTGCTGCGATGTATGTTTTGCCCAGTTCTCTGTGGTATCGTTCGATTTCTGGGTTAAGCCTGATAGATTCCTTGAAGCTCTCCACCGCTAGGTCGAAGTTGAATTCCTTCTTCTTACGGTCGCGATAGTGCAGACCCTGGTTGAAGCGATTTTCCGCTTCGTCTGGTGGAGGTTGGCGAAATAGTTGCATCCGCTATTATCTCCTGCGAATTTGGGGCACAACCTATTTTTTCTTGGTGCCTCTTTTGTCTTCTTGGCTGCCCTGTATTCGAGCCTGCAATTTCACTGGCAATCCCCAGATATGAATAAACCCGGGAGAAGCACTGTGGTCGAACAGGTCGCCTTTATCGTAAGTTGCCAGCTTGTGGTCGTAAAGCGAAACAGGCGATCTTCTACCCACCACTGTGCAGGTGCCCTTGTGGAGCTTGACCCTTATGGTACCAGAGACGTGCTTTTGGGCACTTTCCAAGTATGCAGTCAAGTCTTGTCTCAAGGCACTGAACCATAGGCCATCGTAGATGATGTCCGAAAGCTCGCTGGTCACCTTTTCGTTGAAGCGCAGTTGCTGCCGTGACAATGTCATGGCTTCTAGAGCCCGATGTGCTTTCAGCAGCACTGTAGCTGCTGGTGCCTCGTATATTTCTCTCGATTTGATTCCTACAAGCCTACTTTCTACGTGATCGACTCTACCCACTCCGTGCTGGCCTGCCGTGTCATTGAGTTGCTGAGTGAGACTGACGCCGTCCATCTTCTTGCCATCTAGGCTGACAGGGATTCCCCTCTCAAAGCCGATTTCCACATAAGCTGGCTTATCTGGAGCCGCCGTAGGCGATTTAGTCCAGGCGAAGACCTCCTCCGGTGGTTCTATCCACGGGTCTTCTAAGACTCCGCATTCTATGCTTCTGCCCCAGAGATTCTCGTCTATGGAGTAGGGGCTTTTTGCAGTAATTGGTATCGGGATTCCGTGTTTTCCCGCATAGGCGATGGTTTGTTCACGGGTCATGCCCCATTCACGTGCTGGCGCTATTACCTTTAACTCCGGAGCCAGCGCTGCCGTGCTCACATCGAAGCGAACTTGGTCGTTGCCCTTGCCCGTGGCGCCGTGTGCCACAGCAGTAGCCTTCTCCTTCTTGGCTGTCTCTACCATGAGTTTGGCAATCAGCGGGCGCCCCAGGGCAGTTGCCAGGGGGTATTGGCCTTCGTATAGCGCATTGACCCTGAGAGCGGGGAAAATAAAGTCGTCGACGAATTGTTTTCTGGCATCGAGCGTTATTGCTTTGATAGCTCCGACCTTTAGTGCTTTCTGCTGGATAGCCCCAATGTCCTTAACCCCGCCTATATCTATGGTAAGGGCGATGACATCCATGTTGCATTTTTCTGCCAGCCATTTGATGGCGGCTGATGTATCAAGGCCGCCGCTGTAAGCTAAAACGACTTTATTTGCCATTTTTTGACCTCCGGTTGAACACAGTTTTTAGAATGTCCAATGCCTCATCCACCTCCTTTTCGGTAATGATAAGGGGTGGCATGAATCTAATGGCATTGGGCTTGACCGGGTTGACCAATAGCCCTTCCTTGAGGCACTCCAGTACTATCTCTGCAGCAATGTCCTTGGTGAAGCCTAGAGCTAGCAGCAATCCGCCCCCCCTGATTTCGGAGATGAAATCGAATTGCGCCTTGAGCTTTCCCAAGCCGTTCACAAAGTATTGTCCTACTCGCTTCACCTGGCTTGGTACGTCATTTTCGATGATAAATTTCAAACTTGCCAGGCTGGCAGCGCAGATAAGAGGACTGCCACCGAAAGTGCTGCCATGCTCTCCCGGCGTAAAGACAGAGACCCTTTCTTTAGCTAAGAAGGCTCCTATGGGCACGCCGCTTCCCAGGCCCTTGGCCAGTGTCATTATATCGGGTTCAACCCCATATTGCTCGTAGGCAAATAGGGTTCCCATGCGCCCGATGCCTGTCTGTATCTCGTCCAGGATTAGCAGGATGCCTTTTTTGTCACACCAATTTTTTATTTCCTTGAGGTAGCTCTTATCTGGAACGTTAACACCGCCTTCACCTTGAACTGGCTCTAGCATCACTGCGCAGGTTCGGGGGCTAGTGACGGTTTTGATTGCTTCGATGTTGTTATAATCCACGTTGACAAAACCGTCGGGCAACGGGATATATGGCTCCTGGAATTTGTTTTGCCCGGTAGCTGCCACCATGGCCAGAGTTCGGCCGTGAAACGAGTCCCGGGTGGTCACGATTTCGAAAGCTCCGTTTAGGCGAAGCTTCCCGTACCTGCGAGCCAATTTCATAGCACCTTCGTTAGCCTCGGCGCCGCTGTTGCAGAAGAATACGCGGTCGAGGCAGCTATGTTCTATCAGCATTTGCGCCAGTTGCACTTGAGGGATGGTATAAAACTGGTTAGAGGCGTGAATCAGTGTTTGGGCTTGTTGCTGCAATGCTTGTACTACTGCTGGATGGCAATGTCCCAGACTGTTCACTGCCCAGCCAGCGACGAAATCGAGGTATTCTTTATCCTCGGCATCCCAGACGCGAGCGCCTTGCCCGCGTACCAGCGTTATTGGCAGGCGCTTTACGGTTCGCATGAAGAGCTTCTCCTCGAGCTCTTGCCAACTATTTGTTTTACCTGGTGATTGTGGTTCCATCTGCTTTTCCATCTATTTCGTTAATCAGGGCATGTGGTTTCCTGCCATCGATAATTCTGGTCACTGCCACCTTGTCTACCGCTACAAGGCAGGCTTCGACCTTGGCATCCATGCCACCAGTTGCTACGCCAGAGGCAATTAATTCCCTGGCACCGTCGGCAGTAAGTTCCCTGACCAGTTGCTTTGTGCTATCACAAATGCCAGGTACATCGGTGAGGAATATTAGCCTCTCCGCGCCTAAAGAGGCAGCTATGGCTCCGGCTGCTGTATCGCCATTGACGTTGAGGATGTTCACGTTGCTATTTGAACCCTCCAATTTGCCCAGACTGATCGGCGCAATCACTGGCATGTATCCTGCATTTAGCAAAATCTTCAGCAACGAAGTGTTAACTTGCAGATGCTCACCGGTATACCCTAGCTCAGTCGTCCTATTCTTGGCTTTTATCAGTTCACCGTCGGCACCGCTCAGGCCCACAGCTTTGCCGCCCAGACTCCAGATGTCTGCTACCAACTCTTTGTTTACCAGCCCTGCAAGAATTGCTGTAACAACCTTTAATGTTTCTATGTCGGTTACTCTCAGTCCCCTGACGAAGCTGGTAGGGATATTCAGGCGACCGAGCCAGTTGGTGACGGTATTGGCACCTCCGTGGACCACAACTGTAGGAATGCCCCTTTTCTGGAGTGTTACCAGGTCTTCAACCGTAGTATCGCTCTTGCCAAAGGTGCTACCGCCTATCTTGATAACTATGGGTTTCATCAGTTTAACGGGCACTGTGGGGATTAAGTAGTATAAGCGCTATTAATGTTAACATATTCTGCAGACAGGTCGCATCCCCAGGCAATGGCTTTGCCTTGTCCCAGGTTAAGATTCACTCTCAACAGCACTTCCTTGCTGTTCAAGCTGGCGCTTGCCTGTTGCTTATCAAAGGACAGGGGATGGCCTTGTTTCATAACGCAAATGTGGTTGAGGTAAGCATCTAACTTGGCCTCGATGACTTTAGCACCGCTACGGCCCAGGGCAGAGACTACGCGTCCCCAGTTGGGGTCGTTTCCATGTATAGCTGTCTTTACCAATGGAGAGCTGGCTATGATGCGGGCTGCTAGACGTGCCTCTGTCTTGCTCGTAGCGCCCTCAACGACGACTTCTATGAGCTTTGTGGCTCCTTCCCCGTCTCTGGCGATGGACTTGGCCAGGTAGAGGCAAACCTCATCCAAAGCTTTCTGGAAAAATTCACCGTTTTTCTTATTCAATGGCTGGTTTCTAGCCAAACCGTTGGCTAGTATGGCCACCATGTCGCTGGGGCTGGTATCCCCATCAACGCTAATCATATTAAAGGAGCTATCTACAGCTTTTCTTAATGCTGACTGCAGGAATTTTGCATCTACCACCGCATCCGTGGCTAGAAAGCAGAGCATGGTAGCCATGTTGGGGTGTATCATGCCTGCTCCCTTGGCTACCCCGCCGATGGTGAATCCTTTTGGCTCTGCCTCGACCTGAATTGCTATCTCTTTGGCAAATGTGTCCGTGGTCATCATAGCTCGAGCCAATTCATGGCCGCCATCCTCAGTTAGTGCAACCTTATCAATACCTTTGTTAATCTTGTCCATAGGCAGTGGAATTCCGATTACGCCGGTGCTGGCTATGAGCACGTCTAGTGGAGCTATACCGAGCTTCTTAGCCGCCGACCTTGCCATCTCTTCAGCATCGGCCATTCCCCTTTCAGCAGTACAGGCGTTGGCGCAACCGGAGTTCACCACGATTGCCTGCGCCTTTCTATCTCGCAGATGTTGCTGGTTGATGAGTACAGGTGCCGACTTGATAAAATTTGTAGTGTACACCGCTGCGGCAGTACAGGGCGTTTTGGAGTACAAGATAGCTAGGTCCAGCACATTTTGCTTTTTAATTCCCGCTTCAAATGCCCCAGCCACGAAGCCCTGGACAGAGGTTACCGTGCCTGCTTCTATGTTCTTAATTCGATAGTCCATAGGTGAAAAACTATATCAGGTTCAGCCCGATACTTCCAGCTTCCTGGTCGTTAGTCGCCAGTCAGCAGTCAATAGCCGGCATCCGACACAAGCTAGAAGTTGCAAGTGGCGAATTCGTCGCTCGGGACTCGTCGCTCGTGGTTTGGTGGGGAACAAGAGACCACCGACTGCCGACTGCTGACTACCGACTAGTTTCACTTCCCTGCGATTTTCGCCTTTACCTTCTCGAATTCTTCTTCGGTGAGGGTGTACTTGCTGAACGGCAAGAAGCTCAGCAGTATCATGGCTGCCGGGAACAGGCAGAAAACCGCACGCACCCCGATATTAAGGCTGTCCGGCTGAACACCCTCCTTCACGAATCCTGATAGGGCCAGGGCATAGCCCACGATTGCCGGTGACATAGCATAGGCGATTTTTTGTCCAGCTGACCACATGCCGGAAAACACTCCTTCGCGTCTCAGCCCGGACTGCATCTGGTCATATTCAATTGTGTCAGGGAGCATGGAGAACGGGAAAAGCTGAAAGCTGGAAAAGCCGATACCTGCTAAGAATACCTGGACATAGAACAGCCACAGCAGAGATGGGC
>Ga0194113_10000346_pt1 | contig 59577 bp, 49 predicted proteins | sample TA2MahC200mmetaG_FD_146193 | JGI IMG/M metagenome (GOLD analysis project Ga0194113, IMG submission 146193) | Freshwater microbial communities from Lake Tanganyika, Tanzania - TA2015017 Mahale Deep Cast 200m | ecosystem: Environmental > Aquatic > Freshwater > Lake | place: Tanzania: Lake...
AAGAGAAAAAAGTCTCCAAGGAGGTTTAGGTAACCGCCCCAGGTCAACAATACCTGACCTGGATATCAACCATCACCATGCACAAGTGTAATTGTCGTCACTGCACAAATGTAGTTGACGTCGAGCAGGCAACCGCCTTGAAGCGCTCAAAGGTGACAGGAAGGGGCGGCACAGCGTACGGATTAACGATCAATACCGTGTTTGCTTTGTCTGGGGTGATGACAACAACGCCTACGATGTGGAAGTGTGTGACTACCATTAACCAACGAAAGGTGTGCAAGGCATGAAGAAGTTACCGCCAATCCATCCGGGTGAAATCCTCTTGGAAGAGTTTATGAAGCCTCTGGAACTGAGCCAGAACGCGCTTGCGCGCCATCTTGGCGTGGATCCCAGGACCGTGAATCAGATCGTGAATGGGAAACGGGCCATCACGGCAATTATGGCGCTGCGCTTGGCTCGATATTTCCGTATGACTCCCGGTTTCTGGATGAATCTACAGGCTCGATATGATCTTGAGACAGCCAAGGATGCGGCAGAGGCAGAGATTCGGCGGACCGTCAAACCGCGCCCGATGAAAGTGCGTCACGAAGCTGCCTAACGCCTCCGATATTGCCTCTATCCCGGTGTTACCACGGGCACAACCGACGGTCGAAGATGCAAATCTACGGGCGTCATTCCGAAATAATCTCCGTCGATTTCAACCGGGACCGGCCCGTCAGACTGGATCTGAACTCTGTGGGCTGTCTTGCGAATGAGCCCGGGGATCTTTTCGGCCATCCCAACGAGGCCCCCAATAGCGTATAAGCAGAGCCACCCGATCGAGCCCTCAGGGAATATGCACACGTGGAAAAAACCTGAGTCCAGCCTTGCATCTTCCGCGAAGATCATCAAACCGCCGTAACGACGAACCTTGAGAACAACCACGTTGCACGCGGGGAATCTCTGGTGTCCGTCAAGGACAACGTCCATCTTGGTGGGCCGGTACGCGGTGACGGCCTTGAGAATAGGCGAGATATAGCCGCTGTAACCGAGTGAGCCTTTTCTGTGGCGCTTTACTTCTTCCGTGACCCATGCGTCGAACCCTGCGCCGGCCACCAACAGGAAACGATGGTCACCGGCAAGCCCCATATCAATGCGCCGAATGGGCCCTGATTCGAGGATATGGGCGAGTTTCGACGGATCAGAGGGCAGGCCCAGGGTGCGAGCCAACTGGTTCGCGGTTCCGGCGGGGAGATGGAGCAGCGGCGCCCGCGCCGGGTCGGGAAGCCCGTTGAGGACTTCGTTTACTGTTCCGTCCCCCCCCGCAATCACAAGCCGATCTATATCGTCGGTCACTTCACGGGCTTTCTCACGCGCTTGACCCGGAGCGCCGGTCATGAAAGTCTCAACATCATGACCCCTCCTCTTCAGTCCACGCACAAACTCGCGGATTCGGCGCTCAGCCTGTCCTGTCCCGGCTATTGGGCTACCTATGACGAGAACCCGCATTTTACGACTACTGGATTCTGAGGACAAAATCTATGGGGATTTCTTTGTGAGCTTGTCTGAGGGCGCTCTGAGCTCCACGTGCCCGAACTCATCGGCCAGACCGGCAAACTCGACCCAAGGAACCGTGCCCTCTTCGGCGTTGCATCTGAAGAGGATTCGTTGGTCCCCTCTGATCATCATGAAACCATCCCTGTCAGGAAGCTGCCCCGGAACGAGTATTACTTCGTCCGCGGGGGACGGATCAGCCAGCAGATCTCTGCCGTGGCCGTTACGAATCGGGACTTCAGAGCCTGCCAGCGCATGGAGGAGCGTAGGCAGCGCATCTGTGTGCACCGTCGCGGTGGAGATGGTCCTGGGCGGGACACCTTTGCCGACCATAAGAAACGGGACTCGCATCTGGATTTCGGACATCCTGCTGCCGTGCGTGAAAACCCCGTCTTCGCCCATGGATTCACCATGGTCACTGGTCATGATCACAATGGTTCGGCTCATGTCCAGAGAACGCATCAACTTCATCACTTCGTGTTCCAGGAAGAGAGCTGCGTTTGCATATCTGTTGAGATGGTTCCGCAGTTGCTCCCGCGGATAGATAAATTTCATAAAGCTGGGAGATTCTTCGAATAAGTTGAATTCGGGCGGGAAAACGTACGGGAAATGCGTCGAAACCAGATAGTAGAAAATGAATTGCGGCCGCTCACGCTTCCCGCTCAACATCTTGGAGGTGAGCCCCAACTTCCAGCGATCCGCTTCCGGCCAATCCTTCGACCCCTTGAGTGTAAATTCGCCGTGTCGAATGACGCGGTGACCCGCTTCTTCCCCGAGGAATTGGTGGACCCTCCGAAAGCCTTGTATTTCTCCGGATGTGAGAAAAGTGATCTCATAACCCGATCGCCGGAGCGATTCGAGCATTTGGGGAGGGATCTTTCTGTTCAGGGTTCGATGGTACCCCACCGGCGCTCTGCCGTAGAAGAGAGAGAAAAGCCCCAGATGAGAGCAATTCGAGCCGGAATAGTGACGTTCCAAGCGAAGCCCCTGCCTGGACCAGGCGTCAAGCTCCTTCATCAGCTCAGGCCCGACCGCGGAATGTCGAAAGCTCTCGAAGATGATCAGAAGCACGTCCGGAAGCCGATCCCCGCTCACCGAAGCGGACAAATCCGCGGGACGGGGATCGGCCGAATCTTGGACAAGCCTTTCGGCCTTGAGTCGATCTGAGGCGCTCACAATGGCGTACGGATCGTTCTCGCGCCTGGTGTGTGAGAAGGCTCCTTTTATTCCCTTTTCCGGTATGTCGGTAACCCGTGGGAAAAGGCTCTTGAAGATCCCCGTGTCCGTGTGCGGGGACAAGAATTCGTGAAGGACGCCGAGCCTGAGCCGCTGCAATCCGTCGGAGCGAGCAGCCGGATTCCCTGAATCTTGTTCGCCTGTGTGGGTCTTGATTATTGCGTCCAATCCCGCGAGCAAATCCGTCTGTTTCCACGCATCGCTTTTCAACCACATCAGACCGGGAATCTTGCCGTTCTCTCCGGAATTTCCGATTGCAGACATACTCGCTGCCATGACGTTGGTGCGGTTCGAGCCCATCCGCGCGGGGAGATAATCGTCCAATTTTTCCGAGAACTCCCTCACCCGCGGATGTATGGGCATCCCAGTATAAGCCCGGTCGAGGAAGCTACGGTCGTGGAAGAGATCCAGCGCGGGGAAAATCCCCAGCGCGGCAAACACGAGACCTGCAGTCAAAAGGGATAATGTCCACGCCGAGACCGATCGCGGAAAGACCTCCGCAAGCCTCCCGGCAACGCGCTTCGTGGCCAGGTAGACCACTACCCCCAGGAACACAAAGAACGCAAGAACCAGGGTCGCTTCCGTGGCCAGCCTTTCGCCCCACTGCCAGATACTCTGGCCTGGAGAGACCAAAATGTCTCGTATGTAGGGAATGTAATCCCATACGTGGTATCCGGCGTATCCCATGGACATAAGGTCCGCGGCCTGGAGGTAAAAGGCTATTATCCACCAGAAGGTCAATATGAATGCGGCGAACCGATTCAGTCCGAGCGCCAACAATCCGCCGCAGACCACCAATGCCGGCAGACAGAGCAGGAGAGATTTGGCTACAAGGAGCCAAAAGAAGAGCAGAGTATCCCAGAGGCCCAGGCCCTGCATCTTCAGCCCGAGCATCATCCGGTACCGATCCCATTCGAATAAGCCCGCAAAGAAGATCGACGAGAGGATCACAACGAGCAGCGCGACAAGCCAGCGCATTCGCACAAAACCTTGACGATCGGCGCGATTCAGCGGCGTATCCCCGATATCGTGGTTTGCAGGGCGCTCAACAAAAGGCATTTCGGTGGGTCCTCACGAGCCCGGCGCGGTCTCCGGGAACACATGTCATCATTCGGCTCCAAGCGCGGCGGCGCCGACCGTGGAACCGTGCGCTGTCAGCGCTGCAACGTCCTTGATGGCCTAAAGACCGCAGCAATTCAAATGTCCAACCCGTACGAATAAGCCACAGATTCAAAGCATATCGCGGCGAGTCCTTTCCACGCAAGCGATTTTCTCGCGAAGAGCTAACGGCGACGTAACAGGATGCGTATTGAGGGGGGTGAATCGGCTATTCATTCCGCCCGCTTTCTAACAGTGAACATTGGAATATGGAAAGTAAGTGAGAGATTGGAGTCTCTCCAGGTTGTTTAGAAAACCCGCCAGGTCGATAGCATACCAGCTCTTCCTAGCTGTGCATTCGAGCGTAAATTCCGGCTTCAGATTGAAGAGAGAGTTTCGCACGCTTTTGCTTCCAGAAGCGCCTCGACCCTGAATGACAGTTTTTGCAGGGGTCTGGAGTTACAACCGTAGACGCCTGTGATAAGATCCATTGTGTGACTTTTATTCTACCGATTCATATGTCATTGAAGTCGTTGAACACTTTCCGGAGTTCACCATGGCCGACCAGAACCCCTTTCTCCTCGAAGAAAGGACTTTGGCTATCGACACGGATTTAGCCAAACAAAACGACGGCGCTGCTCAATCTGAATTGCAGGAAAGAATCCTGGAATTCGAGCGATTCAATCGTCTGGTCATGGCCAGGGAGCAGCGGATTCTTGACCTGAAGAAACAAGCTAACGAGTTGGCGCAGGCTGCCGGTAAACCCACGCCATACGGCTCCTTGGACCGGATCAAAAAAGATGAGGCATTGGACGATCTGGTCCTGTCCATGAGGGATCGAGATGAAAGGGCCCGCCCTGGGCCTAAAGAATTGCAGCTCTCGGACTTGTTGGATATTGAGGACTTACAGGCTCTTCTCACCAACTTCTGCGACGCGGTAGGGGTTGCCTCAGCCATATCAGATCTCAAAGGCAACCTGCTGGCATTCGCGAATTTTCGGCGAGCTTGCACCGATTTCCATCGTGTTGGCAAAATTTCCTCTCAACGCTGCGCCGAAAGCGACTCAATACTGGGTTCCAGACTCGATGAAGGTCAGGATTTCACCATTTATCAATGCAAGAATGGCCTGACGGACGCGGCTTCGCCGCTGATCATAGACGGGAAGCATCTGGCCAATATTCTTATCGGCCAGTTCCACTTGCAGGAACCTGATCTGGACTTCTTCCGTCACCAGGCTCGAGACCTCGGTTACGACGAAGAGGATTATTTGGCATCCATCAAGGAAGTGCCAATCATGTCCGCGGAGAAGCTGCCAAGCATTCTCGGCTTCTTGTCAGGCTTCGCCAAGATCGTGGGCTCCCTCACGTTAGACCGAATTCGCGCGTCACAGGCAGCCGAGGAACTAAAAAGGAGGGCCGAGGAACTGCGCCACAGCCAGGCCGCGGCTTTGAGCTTGGCCGAAGACGCGGAAATGGCCCGCAGCGAGATCGCACGGTACAGGGATCATCTGGAGCAGTTGGTCAAGGATCGCACGGAAGAGCTGCGAGTTTCGGAAGAACGCACTCGGCTGCTCCTTGAATCTGTAGGCGAAGGGATCATCGGTGTGAGCGTAGACGGCGAGATGACTTTTGTCAATCCTGCGGCTTGTCGGATGCTGGGATACTCACCGGATGAATTCGAGGGCAAGGACCTCCATAGCCTCATTCACTATGCTCATGAGGATGGCTCTCCATATCCGCGAGAAGACTGTCCTATGCACAAGTCCATTTCAAGTGGAACCGCCAGCCATATCGACGGTGAAGCGCTGTGGCGAAAAGATGGCACGAGTTTTCCCGTAGCTTATTCCAGCAACCCTGTCTATAAGGACGGCTCTCTCGTTGGGTCTGTGATCACTTTTAGCGATATCACCGACCACCGCCAAGCCGAACAAGCGCTTGCCGAGAGTGAACGCAAGACACGCACAATTTTGGAGACCGCCATCGAGGGTATCTGGATGGTTGATGAAAACGCCGTCACTATGCTTACTAACCCAGCCATGTGCGGGATTCTAGGGAGGCCGCAGGAAGAGATACTCGGCCATCCGATTTTTGATTTCGTGGATGGGGAAAACCTTCAGATCTTTCTGCGCCAGTTGGAACTAAGAAAGAAGGGAATATCAGGGGCCTATGAGATTTGCCTGCAAAGGCCGGACGGAGTGAACGTGCCCTGTCTATTCAATGCAACCCCTGTTTTTGACGAAAAAGGAGTTAAAAAGGGTTCTTTCGCACTCGTTACCGATATAACGGACCGAAAGCTCGCCGAAGAGCAGGTGCGCCGCGCGAAGGAGATAGCTGAGGAAGCCACCAAAGCGAAATCTGATTTTCTGGCCAATATGAGTCACGAGATCAGGACCCCTATGAATGCAGTGATTGGAATGGCGCACCTGGCCCTTCAGACTGAGCTGACTCCTAAGCAGGCGGACTATCTGACGAAAATACAGCGCTCCGCACACTCACTCCTGAGGATCATCAATGACATCTTGGATTTTTCCAAGATCGAAGCAGGTAAGTTGGAGATGGAGTCGGTGGATTTCAGTCTGGACGAAGTCCTCGACAATGTATCCACCGTGGTGGGAGTAAAGGTTCATGAAAAAGAGCTGGAGTTCCTGATGGATACCCCGCCGGACGTGCCCCTTGCCCTGGTGGGTGACCCGCTCAGGCTGGGGCAGGTTCTGATCAATCTATGCAATAACGCCGTAAAATTTACGGAACAGGGTGAGATCGTTATCTCTACCAAGCTGTTGGAAAAACAAGACGAATGGGTCACGCTCCAGTTTTCTGTTCGAGACACCGGCGTCGGCCTGACGCAAGATCAGAAGGGGAAACTGTTCCAGGCCTTCAGCCAGGCAGATATGTCAACCACGAGAAAATACGGAGGGACGGGCCTAGGTCTTACCATCTCCAAGCGGTTGGTCAACATGATGGGAGGGGAGATCTGGGTTGAAAGCGAAGCTGGAAAAGGGAGCAACTTCATATTCACGGCAAAATTCCGGTTAGCCGGGAAATTCTCAAGGAAGCGCCTGGAGCCATCGGTCGACCTGCGAGGAATGCGGGTTCTGGTGGTAGACGATAATGCCTCGTCCAGGGAGATTCTGCAGTCCCTGCTGGAAAATATGACTTTTCAGGTAACCGTTGCTGCTTCCGCCCAAGAGGGGATAGCCGAGTTGGAGAAAGAAGCCGAATCCCACCCCTACAAGCTGGTCGTAATGGACTGGAAGATGCCCGGCATGGACGGGATCAAGGCAACCGAGCTGATCAAAAGTCTTCCGAGTCTCCCCCGGAAGCCCAAGGTGATTATAGCGACAGCATATGGTCGTGAAGAGGTCATGCAGAGATCCGGCAAGGTGGGGGTCGACGGCTTCCTCCTAAAACCCGTAGGCCAGTCCGTGCTTTTTGATTCGATCATGATTGCGTTTGGGAGGGAAGCGCAAGAGCGTGAGGCCATAGCGCGGGTAAGCGGGAGAGATGAGGAAGGGCTGCGAAAGATTCGCGGGGCAATGGTCTTGCTGGCCGAAGACAATGAAATTAACCAAGAGGTTGCCGAGGAAATTTTGGAGCAAGCCGGATTGGTTGTGCGAATTGCCAACAATGGCAAAGAGGCGGTGGAGATGGTCAAAGCGGGGAATTTTGATGTGGTGCTCATGGATATACAAATGCCTGTGATGGGAGGACTTGAGGCCACCCAGGAGATTCGAAGGGATGAAAGGCTTAAAGATTTGCCGATCATCGCCATGACCGCCCACGCCATGGCGGGTGATCGCGAGAAAAGTATTGAAGTCGGCATGAATGATCATGTGACTAAGCCCGTAGACCCGGATCAGCTCATATCTGTGCTGGTAAAATGGATCGAGCCGGGCCATAGGGAAACATCTGAAGGCCCGTCTGAGTCGTCGATTGCGAGCAAGAAGGTGGAAGATGTTCTGCCTGCTGAGTTACCTGGCATTTCCATAGCATCCGGTCTTAGACGGGTAGCCGGAAACAGGCAGCTCTATTCAAAGCTCCTCTGCAAGTTCAAGGACGGACAAGGAAACGTAGTCGAGCAAATCAAGGCTGCTCTCCAATCAGGCGACGCGGAGACGGCGGCCCGGCTTGCTCACACGGTAAAAGGCGTCTCGGGAATCCTCGGAGGGGATAACCTATACCGGGCCGCGGCCGAGTTGGAGAAGGCTATCAAGGAAGGCAAGAACCTGAATCTCGCCGTAGCAGAGTTCGACTCTCAGTTAAGACTCGTGATGGATGGGATAAGAGAAGTCGAGGACAGACTGACGGCCATACAAGAAACTGAGGATTCCGGAGCGAAGGCGCGGGTCGATAAGGAAGCGGTAAAGACTCTGCTCCGGGAAATGGCTCAGCTTCTGGAGAGCGATCTGACCGAAGCCATGAACCGGCTGGAAGCTTTGAATGGCCATTTGGCCAATTCATCGGTTTATACGGAATTCAAACGGCTGGAAAAGCAAGTGGAGAGCTTCGATACGGACAATGCTTTGAAAACCGTGGAAACCATCGCCGGCAAGCTGGAAATAGAGCTTTAGAAAAGGAAAACATCGTGGAAGGCGGTCGAAAACCGAAAGTCCTGATTGTGGATGACACGCCGGAAAACATTCAGGTGCTGATGGAGACCTTGAAGGACCAGTATACCATTGTGGCGGCAATTAACGGAGAGAAGGCGCTCAAAATGGCTGCGGCGGAACCCAAGCCGGACCTCATTCTTCTGGACATCATGATGCCGGGAATGGATGGATACGAGGTCTGCCGTAGACTTAAAGCCGACGAGCAAATGCAACACATCCCGATCATCTTTGTAACGGCCAAGACCGAGGTGGAGGACGAAACCCTCGGGTTTGAGCTGGGCGCAATGGACTATATTACCAAGCCGTTCAGCGTTCCTGTGGTAAAAGCCAGGGTCAAAGCCCATCTGGAGCTGAAGATACTTCGTGATCGCGAGGCGAGTCAGCGGGCGAAGCTCGAAAGCGTCCTTGGGATGCTCAAGAGCGAACTTGCCGAGGCTGCCGATTACGTTAGATTCCTTTTGCCCGAGCCCATCACACAGGGACCCGTGACGGCAGACTGGCGCTTTGTGCCATCAACTACTCTTGGGGGAGATTCGTTAGGATATCACTGGCTCGATGAAGATTCGTTAGCGATTTACCTGATTGATGTCTGCGGACACGGTGTGGGAGCAGCGCTCCATTCGGTGTCTGTGCTCAATGTTCTCCGTTCCAGGAACTTGCCGAATGTTGATTTTAGGAGACCGGAACAGGTTCTAGGCAGCCTCAATGGCGTTTTTCCCATGGATGACCACAGAGGCATGTATTTTACCATGTGGTACGGTGTGTACAAACCATCTTCCGGCCTCTTGACCTATGCCAGCGGAGGGCATCCACCGGCCTTGTTGATACGAGACACAGCCGGGAACCGCTCAGAGATTCGAGAACTGAGAACGCCGAACCTATTCTTGGGTGGCCTGGAAGGCATGGATTTCAAGCATGACGAAGTTGAGATCAAACCTGCGGCTAGACTCTATGTCTTTAGCGACGGCGTATATGAGATTATGAACGAGGAGGGGGCCTATTGGGAGTTCGACGACCTGAAGGCCTACCTTGGAGAATCACGTGACAGCCTCGAATCCCCCATGGACGATCTGTGGGCGCATGTACAGCAAATCGCGGGCTCGGAAACTCTTGAGGATGATTTCTCTGTCCTGGAGATAAGGATACCGTGAAGAAACGGGCATTATAGCTTCACTGAGCAGATCTACTCCAGAGCGGTTGCGTTTAGATTGAATCGTTTATTCTCTCAGGGCCGAGGCTTCTTAATTTTCCCGAGCGGACGCGTACCATAAGGAGGCGCTAAGATGCCGGTGGGTGAGAAAAAACCCAAAGTTCTCATTGTGGATGATACCCCGGAAAACATTCAGGTCCTCATGGGCACATTGAAAGATCAATATGCCATCGTGGCGGCTATCAACGGACAGAAAGCCCTCAAAATGGCTATCACAGAACCGAAGCCGGATCTTATTCTCCTGGATATTATGATGCCCGGTATGGACGGGTTCGAAGTGTGCAGTCGGCTAAAATCCGATCCGGAAACTCGGGACATCCCGGTCATTTTTCTCTCCGCTCTTGACGATACAGCCAATAAGATAAAGGGATTCGCCTCAGGCGCGGTGGATTACATTTCCAAGCCTTTTCAACCTGAAGAAGTTTATGTGAGGGTCAATACTCATCTGACCATGAGCCGTTTGAAACAGAATCTAGCCGAAAAGAACGCGGAACTCCAGGCGTACAGCGAACACCTGGAAGAAAGGGTGCGTGAAAGAACTGCGGAGTTGGCATCGTTGAACAACATCTATGAGCGCTTCGTGCCAAGGGAGTTCATCGATTTGTTGCAAAAGAATAGTATTCTCGAAATCAATTTGGGTGATCAGGTGAGCCGGAGAATGACCGTTATGTTTGCGGACATCCGGGGGTGGACCACCCTGCTGGAAAAGATGACCCCAGAGGAGGCTTTCAGTTTCATTAATGCTTATCTGAGACGAGTGAACCCAGTGATCAAAGACTGCAATGGGTTCATCGATCAGTACTACGGTGACGGGGTGATGGCTCTTTTTGCCGGGACGCCGGATGATGCGGTGAGAGCAGCCGTTCGAATGCAGGAGGCTGTGGCCGAGTACAACAGGGAACGGGAGAAAGCTGGTTTTGACCCCATCGAAATTGGAATAGGGCTCCACCGTGCCGATCTCATGCTGGGCGTCATCGGTAGTGAAGATCGCATGCAAGGAGCCGTAGTGGCGGATGCGGTGAACCTTGCCGCACGAATCGAGGGTTTGAACAAGATGTACGGCTCCTATGTCAGCCTGAGTGACGAGACTCTGTCTGCGATGAAAGAATCAGACCGATACAGGCGCCGGTTCATGGACAAAGTGCGTGTAAAGGGAAGAGAGGACGCGGTCATTGTTTACGAGGTCTTTGAAGGTGATCCTCCGGGTCTCGCCGAACTTAAGGAGCAGACGAAACCCGCATTTGAGAGCGGTATTCAGCTCTACTATGGTAAGAAGTTTTCCGAAGCCAGCGTTCATTTTAACCAGGTGCTGGAGAAGAATCCTGCGGACCTGGCGGCCCGAATCTATCTGAAACGTTGCGCCAACTACATGGTGAACGGCGTTCCGCCGGACTGGACAGGAGTAGAAACGCTTTTTGAGAAATAGAGAACGCGCAAGTTGAAGGCTTCAACCGCAAACACATCCGCAAATTAAATCATGCTGTTTTTGGGCCGGGAAAGCAGTATTTCATACTCATTAGACGGTCCTTCTTGTGCGTCCTCTCCGGCGCCTTCTTCAAAGGCTCATAGGTTGCCCAAGCGGTTCTACGTTCCGAGATAGGCCTCCTCGCGTCGGACCTTAAACAGTCCTTGATAAGCGCTCGTCTGGTAGATCAATAGAAGGATGCACATGACCAGCAACAATATTACTGAGCCCAGGGTGATGAACGTGGCTTCCACGCCCCATCGGGCATCCGCGGCCTGAATGAGCTTCACCGCAAGCGAGCCCACCCCGAAGGTGCAGACGAACTTCAGGCCGAACGCGGAATGACGGAATCGTCGAGGGCTCAGCTTGCCCACGAGGGTGTTTTCGATCGCCTGCATTCCGAGCTGGAAAAAGAAATAGACAAAGGCCAGGGCCACGAGGGCCAAGTTCTGGCTGATAGCCATGAGGAAAGCCGCGGGCACGCAAATCGCGTGGAAAGTCAGATACGCATATCGGTTTTCAAACCGATCTCCCACATGGCCTCCCACATATTGTCCCAGCATTCCGACCACATAGATCACCGACGTGACCGCTGTGGCAAAGAGGTTCCCGGATAAGTGTATTCCTAAGGATCCTGACACAGCCTGGAGCATGCCCTGCCCTTTCAGCTCCAGATACGTGGGCAGAATCACGGTTGAGCCCATGAATGCAATCCCGCCGAGCATCGTTACGACCATGAGGGTCGCAAATGCCCCAATGGCGCCGTTGTTCTCCTCCGGGGCTTGTTGGTGAACGGCTTCGGGTCGTTTCAGAGGGAGCTTGGCCATGAGGCCGATTCCGACAAGATTCATCAGGCCCATTACGATGAACGCGGCTTTCGGTCCTGACAGCCAGGTAATGAGTCCGGTCAGGAGCGGCGCGACCACAAGTCCCAGACCGCCAAAAGCCGCATTGTATCCCATGCCCAGACTGACACGGCTCACACCCGTCGAGATCAATCCTATGCCGATAGGATGATAGATGCCCGAAAAAAGCCCCACTCCGGCAAGCGCCAGAGAAAGGGCCGCGGGCCATTCCATGAAATAGGCGCAAGCAATCCCACTCACGCCTGATCCCAGAAACATCAGGATCATAAGGAGCTGGCCGCCGATTCGATCGCCCAGGACGCCCCAAGGCAGGGCTGATATGCCGAACAGCAGGTACATCCAGAAGGAGAGGCCGAGCACATCGGTCATGCTCAAGTTCAGGATTTGAGTGAGCGGCAGGACAAGCGCGGGGAAGACCACCGTGTTGTAGTGGGACAGAAAGTGCCCGAAACAAGTGACCACAAGGATCCGACGTTCGTTACTATTCAATATCAGGGCCTCCGTCAAACAAGGCGCTTTTGAGCCGGCGACTTACGGGCAGCTGAGGCCGGGAATCCCATTCACTTCGGACGCCATAAGGCCGTTGGACCTTCGTTCAGGGATTCTCAGCTCGCCGCAGCGACTGTCTCGGCCTTTTGAGTGGGTATCGGCACTCGCAGTGGACCTCGAGGAAGTAGTGATGCCTAGCCCGACACGAAACCATGGTTATATATCCTTTTGGAATGAGGATCGAGGCCCAGGGTAGCCAGTAACACGGCCGCTCGACACAGAGGAAGACATCGCGAAAAATCAACTCTCATGGGCAGTTTCTAAACCTGATCACACGATATTTCGGGATCGTCGTATTCCTCTGCTATTTTCTTGTCGCGACACAGGATTTTGAGCCATGACTCGTGAGCGAGTCGTTTCGCCCACTGCAATTGCTCGTCACTATTTGCGGGAAAGTGAAGTATGAAGAAGTGTGATTCGTCTTCGGCATCCTTTTGGGCAATAATTACCGGAGAGATCACCGAGCACTCTCTAAAGGCCGCGAGGTGTCTATTGCACAACTCGCAATGTCCTTCCAGCGCTTCAAGCGGACATCTAAGCCTTGACCAATAGGCTGAGGGGCCATTGATAACCCCGTCTTCATTCGATTTAGGTTTGAATGCGTGCCAGTCAATTCTGCCACCCGTCTTCTTGTGCCTCCTGTTGATTCGTCTATAGAAAATGCGATGCTGGCACGAGTCCCTTGCCATGCCAGGCTCTCTATTTGACGAACCAGGCGAGAGCGTTATGGAGTTCATGGGATTCTACTTTTCCCATGTCTACTATTTTCCCGTGATCATCCTTAGAGACGCGCAAAATTCTGATCATCGGTTGATTATCGCCGGCTGGCTCTATCTCAATACACAATTCTTTTTCTGGGCGGTAGTATTCTAAACCAACTTCTCCCCGGAAGCCCGGAGCCAGTTCTGGATAGAGACTACTATGAGAGACTCGATATGAGTACTTAGCCACTTCCTGCGCAACTCTAAAGACCTCTGAAAGTACCTCAGCAGTCGGGGGTTCCTCATCCTGCCCATCCCATCCCTGGTTCAGATCAAAAAGCTCCAAGTATTGTCGAAAAAAGGATTCGGGAAGGACGAACACAGCCTCGTTTTCGTGTTTGCCTGAGGACTCCTGTCTCCGAGGTGGCTGTGTTTCCGTTGTCATCTCCGCTGCAGTCTGGAGGATTCTCTTTTCCTCACGATTGGCCGTGGGCCAATAACGTATCGTAGAACAGTCTGGTTCTGTCGCCACGGATCCCCAGCTAAACAGTTTCTGCGGCGTGAAACCCGCGACTCGGCATGTTGCCTCATGCGGGGACGAAGTATCGGTGATGACTTGGGGTATATTCCACGCTCTCATTGTGGCTCCGTTTCTGGAAAATATAACACATTGAGGCGGTCTATCTCCTGAGCCGCCGCGTGGAAGAACCGAGAGCGCTCTGCGACGGCATACACCTTAGACTTGTCTTCGGCCAGAGTGTTTATGTCCTGTTGTAAGATGATAGCTGGTCCCTCAGTCACGCCAGACACGCGCCCAGTCTTACACCTGACCCATGTATTGACCTTGGTACCCGACAACTCGCGAATCTGACGCGCATGGAGCTCGAAACTTTGCAGCTCAGCGAGCGGACCATTATTCTCAGTCCACTGATTCTTGCAGAAGAATTTCGAAATGGCCGCGCCGGGATCATCATCAAGAGAAAACCTCTCACAAACGGCGCCTAGTCGCCAGATCGGCGCTCGCAGGACCTCCGCTACTTCGTCGAGAATAGGGGAGCAGCTTTCGAAGATCATGGCCGTGGTCAGGACATCTTCCTCAGCCCCTAACGACAAGAAAACGTCGGCCCTAACCAGAGCGATTTGCATTCTCCATTTGCCGGTCTTGCTCCTGAACTCAATACGCGGCGCATCCGGTGACAGCCGCACAGGACCTTCTGGTTCTCCTGGGAGTACGAAGGGGGCCTCATCAAACAGATCCTTGTGATTGCCCAAAACATCCGTCAGAAGCCTGACGACCGGGAGACTAGCGAGCATCTCGAAAAATATAGCCACTCGAAGCTCAGCCAACCGAAATCTGCTGTGGGAAATCAACGGCTCCTCCGCACCTCACGCACTCTCTGCAATACAAATATTAGCATGCGCGTGACCGATAGACAAGATTTTGACGATTTCCGCCGTAAATAGGTTAGGAGTGACACCTGATGACGTCTCTTCAGCGGTTCGGGTTCCTTCGGCGTCATTGTAGCAGTATTTTACCCCTCAATGTCAGCGCTCAGCCGTAATTTTCGGCTCTGGATTCGGATCGGCTTGCCGATGAGCTCCCTGCGCATGCCAATCTCCTTTCCAAAGGAGCAGAGCGCCTACCACGCAAATGATGGCGCTGGCCCACCATTCCACGAGCGGCCCGGTCATAATGTTCACCACGATGGAGTCCCGAATTGCGTCGTACGCGACATGATATGCAGTCACCACTGCGAGACTTGCAGAACGCGCCCAAACAAACCCGAAAATCACCCCTTGCATCGTGCCTGCCAGTATCCCCACCAGGACCATGAAAGAAACTGCTAGAGCAGGGGCTATGCCGAACGCAAGCGAGGCGTCCCTAGCCTCCAAAAGGATGGGAACGCCCACGAGAGGTACGCGCCAGACCCACCAGATCAAGCTGTGCAGGAGCACGGCCTTGCGAGGACTAGTGGTTCGAGCTATGCGCGGTAAGAGGTATCCTCTCCATCCGATTTCCTCGCCGAACGCGGCCGGCAAGAGCAGGGGAATCATCAGACTTAGAGTAATTAATATCGAGCCGGTGGCGATGCCTTCAGCAATTTCGGCGCTTCCAGCCGAGATGTCCATGACGGTGGGGAGGACCCAAAGGAAGGCCACGAAGGCAATGACAGCCACATAATGCGCCGGCTTGCCCCATCTCCACTGCGCAGTGGCAAAGCCGTCCCGAAAGATGTACCTGCCGCAGATGAATGTCCCCACTCCGACCATGATCATAGAAGCGCAACTGAGCGCCATTGCACTCTTCCACGAGCGCGCCAAGAAAAGCATGGCCATTTGGAAGGGCCAGGAAACGGAAAAGACAACCACCAGATAGAGCCACAGGGAGAAGCGTCTCCCTTCGCCTGAGTTGTCGGTATCCAAGTTGCGGCTCTTACCCCCCATATTGTGCGCGGCCGTTGCGGCCTATGCGGACGATCCCGAATGCCTCGGCTTCAGAACGGCGCTTTTCGGATTATGCTCTGTTCGCGGGCCGGTCCTACGGATACCAGAGTAACGGGGACCCCGGTCAGATTCTCTATGGTGTTGACGTAGTGCTTGGCGTTGGACGGCAAATCCTCGAAAGACCGGCATTCCCCGAGAGGCTCATCCCAGCCCGGCAACTCCGAGTATCGCGGCGCGACCTTCTCCAGATCGGCCACGTTTGACGGCACTCTTTCCAGGACTTTACCGTTGGACATGTACGCGGTCGCGATCTTGATGGGCGAGATGCCCGTGAGCACGTCGAGTTTGGTGACAGCCAGTCCGGTAAGGCCATTGAGGCGCACGCTATGACCGAGTATCACCAGATCGAGCCAGCCGCAGCGCCTTGGTCGGCCTGTTGTGGCGCCATATTCCGCTCCCACTTCGCGCAGCCGTGTTCCCAGTTCGTCAGTCAGCTCAGTTGGGAAACCACCTTCGCCCACCCGCGTGGAGTACGCCTTTACCACGCCCCAGATCTTGTCCACTCGATTGGGGCTGATCCCGGCGCCGCAACATGCGTTTCCCGCGAGAACGCTTGACGAGGTCACGAACGGATAGGTGCCGTGGTCAATGTCCAGGAGAGTGCCCTGCGCGCCCTCGAAGAGCACGTGGTTTCCTTTCTCGATCCGCGCCTGGAGAACCGCGGAGGTGTCGGTGATGTGAACGGCCAGCTTTCTCCCGTACTCCGCGTACTCTTCCACGATCCGGTCCGCATTGAGCGGCGGAAGCTTGAAGCAATGTTCGATGATGCAGTTCTTCTCCACCAAGGCGCGGCTAACTCTCTGTTGTAGCGATTTGGGTCTGATCAGGTCGATCATTCGAATGCCCATTCGGGAAGCCTTGTCCTCGTACGCGGGTCCGATACCTCTCCCCGTGGTTCCGATCTTGGCTTTGCCCAGCAACTTCTCTCGACCCTGATCGACAATCTTGTGATAGGGCATGATCACGTGCGCTCGATCCGAAATCAGAAGCTGCTCATCTTTCTGAAAGCGCCCCTTCTTGCGCAATCCCTCTTTCTCTTCGAGAAGGACGGCCGGGTCTACAACCAGCCCATTCCCGATAATATTGAGCGTTTCGGGATAGAGAATGCCTGAAGGGATCAAGTGGACGATGATCTGTTCGCCGCCCACCTTGAGGGTATGGCCCGCGTTGTTTCCTCCCTGGAAGCGGACTACCACATGCGCCCGCTTGGTGAGCAGATCCACGATCTTGCCTTTTCCTTCATCACCCCATTGTGTTCCGATTATGACAAGAGTGCTCAAACTGAAACACCTTTCTCACGTGATATGGATGAGTCTCGACCGCGAGCGCTAGCTATCCAGGACCACTTGTCTGACGCTCAGTATCCCGCCGATGTCTTGAATACTCTTCAGAGTTTGCCCATCCGCGGGTTGGTCGATGTTGATGATGCACAGCGCCGAGCCTCCGGGCTTATCGCGAGACAGGTTCATCTGCGCAATGTTGATGCCCCGTTCCGCCAAGGTTCTGGTGATGCCCGCCACCATGCCCGGAATATCCTGATTCCTTACGATCACCATCGGTCCGCGGGGGACTGCTTCGGTGACGAAGTCATCGATCCCAACGATGCGAGGTTCGTCACCCATTCGGTGAATCAGGGCCCCATGCACGGTTCGCGAAGCGCTGCCGGCATAGGAGGCCGTGATCGCGATGGACGACCCGAAATCTTTGGCGTCTTCCAGGGCGGTTTCCGATACGATTATTCCTCTGTTTTGCACCATGAGCGAGGCATTGACCGGATTCACGTCCTCGGTATATCGGGACATGAGACCCACCAGCGCCGCGTTGGTGATCGATTTGAAATCCCACCGCGCCACTTCGCCTCGATATTCCATGTGCACAGCCGCGATTTCGGTCTCCTTAACAGGGGTCAGATCGGCCAGGAACCGCCCCATTCGTCGCGCCAGGTCTTCGTACGGCCGAATTCGGGGGATATCCACGGCCGCGATGACCGGCGCGTTGACGGCGTTGCGCACGATGGCCTTTTCCAGGTAATCGATGACCTGCTCGGCAATGACGACGGCCACGTTCACGTCGGCTTCATCGGTGGAAGCGCCCAGTTGTGGAGTAGCTACGACGCCGGGATGCTTGATGAGCGGGCCGACTCCTGGAGGCTCCGACGCGAACGCATCCAGCCCCGCGGCCGCGACTTTCTCTGCTTCAAGGGCCTTCAAGAGCGCGTCTTCATCGATGATGCCCCCTCGGGCCGAATTGACGATCACCACCCCCGGCTTCATCATCTCGAACGCCTTGGCGCCGATGAGCCCCTTGGTGGAGTCGGTCTTGGGAACATGAACCGTGATCACATCCGAACGGGACAAGATATCTTCCAAAGTGGTAAGCTCCGCGCCCATCTTTGCGGCAGCCTCACTGGAAGTGGCCGGATCGCATCCCAGGACCTTCATCTTGAGCCCCTGGGAGGCGAGTCGCGCAACGATCCCGCCGACCCTGCCCAACCCGATGACTCCGAGAATCTTTCCAGCAATCTCACGGCCCTGGAACTTCTTCTTTTCCCATTTGCCTTCTTTCATGGAGGCCACGGCCTGGGCGATGTGCCGATGAACCGCCAGGATCAATCCTATAGTATGCTCGGCCGTCGCGACGGAATTCACACCGGGTGTATTCATCACCAGGATCCCGCGACGGGTGGCTTCGGCCACATCCACGTTTTCAATGCCTCCGCCTGCCCTGGCCACAACCTTGAGTCGAGCGCCGGTCCGGAGGATATCCGCGTCCACTTCGGTTTCCCGGCGAATCACGAGCGCGTCATATTCGCCGATAACGGCTCGCAGACCCTCGCGGTTCAGGTCGGTCTTCACGTCCACCTGGAAACTCGGCCGATCTTGCAACGTCCTGATACCTTTTTCGTGGAGGTCGTCTGCAACGAGAATTCTATGGGTCATGCTTTTTCCACTCCGACCATTCGGTAGCGGCCGTCCGCGCAAGAAAAGGGCCTGCGCCTCCCCCGGAGGCGCTCTCCACGATTGCTCGCGTTGAAACGGTCGAGCTCGGCTCTTGAAGCGGAACCGCCCTTAGCCGTTCTTGGCGGCAAAGTCCTTCATGAAAGCGATCAGGGACTCCACGGCCTCTTTGCTTATCGAGTTGTACAGCGACGCCCTGCAGCCGCCGACAGAGCGATGCCCTTTGAGTCCGCCCAGCTTCTCTTTCTGGGCTTCAGCGACGAATTTCTTCTCCAGGTCCTCCGTAGGCAAGCGGAAAGTGACGTTCATCATCGATCGGCTATCAACGTCGGCCGTGCCCTTGTAGAAGTCGGTGGAATCCATGTATCCGTACAGGAGGCCGGCCTTTTCCCGGTTGATCTTTTCCATAGCTTCCAACCCGCCGATGGTCTCCTCAACCCACTTCAAGACGAGCTGAACCATGTAGATGGCAATACACGGCGGTGTGTTGTAGAGCGAGTTTTTCTCGGCGTGGGTCGTGTACCTGAACATCGTGGGCAGATTCGCGGGCTCGCGGGCCAGCATATCTTCACGGATTATTACGATCGTCACTCCCGCGGGCCCGAGATTCTTTTGCGCGCCGGCATAGATCAACCCGAACGGTTTGGGATCGAACGGCCTACTCAGGATGTCTGAAGACATATCGGAAACCAGTGGAACGTCGCCCGCTTTGGGGAACGTGGCCCACTGCGTGCCTTTGATCGTATTGTTTGAGGTGAAGTGAAGGTAAGCGGCTCCAGGGGTGACCTGAAAATCCTTCGGGATGTAGCGGAAATCTCGGTCCTTGCTTGAGGCGATGACCTTATGAGGCTTGCCGAGGATTTCCACCTCCTTGATCGCCTTGGTGGCCCAGGTGCCTGTATTGATGTAATCCGCGGATGAGCCCTCCGGAATCAAGTTCATGGGAATCATGACGAATTGGGTGCTCGCCCCGCCCTGGAGAAAAAGGACCTTGAAGTCGCCGGGCAACTTGAGGAGCCTCACTACTCGTTCAATAGCATCGTTGAGCACCTGCTCGAAAAGTGCCGACCGGTGGCTGATCTCCGCGATGGACATTCCGGAGCCTCTGAAATTGAGGAACTCATCCCTTACCTGCTCCAGAACTTGAAGCGGAAGAGCCGCGGGACCCGGATTGAAGTTGACGATACGGGCGGTCATCTCCTGTTCCTCCGTGGTGTTGAATATGGTAATAGCCGGCGCAACCTCGTAAATTACCTTACCGCATGGTATCATTTCAATAGAAATCGTCCCTGAGGAAGAACCGGATTGAATAGCTCCCCATTCTATGACATGATTCCGGTTGACCGGAATGGGGACATACTCTGGAGTGTTAAATGGATACCGAAAAAATAGTTTACAGTCTTATCCCTTTGGTCTTGATAATACTCTTCTCCTGGTTTTTCAACTTCCTCGGCCAGCGCATGCGAAAACAACAGGGCGAGGAGGACCAACCCGGAGCTTCGAAGGCCTTGGAGGACATCTTGGGCCTTGGGCTCCCCAAAGATGAGGAGCAAAGACCTGCCGCGACCCCGCAGCAGAGAACGCCCGGGGAGGTGACCCGTGTGGAAGCGCCGGACTGGACCGCCCATCAGCAAGCGGGCCAGGTGGGACGCAGCGGCGCCCCCATCAAACCCAAATGGTGGGGAGCATGATGCGCAGTCCGATAGCCGAGATGAGGGCCTTTCACCGCAATAGAACGCGGCTCTGGAGCATGACGCTTTTCTTTGGATTCCTGGCCCTCGGGACATTCCAGGGCGCCTTGGCCGAGAAGTTGTCTTGGGAGATGCCGGGCAGGCTATCGATTTACGATCTCGAATTCGGTCCCGCGGTATTCAAGGACAATAACTGGCAATTCCTGGGGAACGTCAGGAGCTTTAATGCGAAGGAATTGGACGGTCCCCTGACCCTCATGGTCCGCTTTTCCTACAGAGGAACAAGGGGGGAAATCCCGCTTAAATTCGTCGTGAAACTTCCGGACTCCGCCCAGCACGAAGAGACCGCTTTGCTCACAGAGCCGAGCGGAAACTACACGTACAGGTTCACGGTTCACAATCCTCGAGAATTCATGGGCTCAGGGTCTGTTTACCTATACTATGGCTTCAGCATCATTGATGTCCTCGACTTCACCATATTCTCAGGCGCGTGACCCACGCTGAACTCAGTAGAACAGGGGGAGAGGCGTTTCATATCCCATGAGCGCCCGCGGCGCGGTGCCACGCTTGAAAATTTTCGTTCAGGAACAATGCCAACAAAGAGCCACGAAAAGGAACGTCTCGACGTCCTGCTGGTGAGCAAAGGGCTCGCGCCTTCCCGGGAGCGAGCTCGCGCTCTTGTCATGGCCGGCAAAGTCCTTGTGGACGGTCTCAACGTTGACAAACCGGGCAAGGAGTTTCCTCCCGACGTGAATGTGATCTTATCGGAGGACATTCCGTACGTCAGCAGGGGAGGTCTCAAGCTGGAAGCTGCTCTGGACCATTTCGGCATCAATCCTGCCGGCCTGGATGCGCTGGATGGAGGCGCTTCCACCGGTGGGTTCACCGATTGCCTCCTGAAGCGCGGCGCGGCCCGTGTAATTGCCGTGGACGTTGGATACGGACAGTTTGATTGGACGCTGCGTAATGACCCCAGGGTGACACTCCTGGAGCGGACCAACCTGCGTTATTTGGATACGACCGCTCTGCCTCATCCTGTGGACGCGGCTGTCGCAGACCTCTCGTTCATTTCACTTAAGCTGGTATTGGGCAAATTCTTTGAGATGCTTCCATCGGGCGGCTGGCTGCTCGCGCTGGTAAAGCCTCAGTTCGAGGTGGGCCGAGCTGAAGTGGGCAAAGGCGGCGTGGTTCGCAACGAAGCCGCGATCGGACGAGCGGTTGACGAGATAAAGACATTCGCGGAGCAATGCGGCTTCGAGGTCCTCGGTGAAATGGAAAGCCCCATACGAGGCCCCAAAGGCAACCGCGAATTCTTCCTGCGCCTTGTGATACCGCTTCGCTTTCGGAGAGGTAAGAATCGGGGAGGACCTTCTTGTAAGAAGGTCCTCCCCGACCCCCTCCCCAAGAACTTCCACCATTTTTCGGAATGCTCATTTTTCCTGCGGGGAAATGAGCATTCCGAAAACCGTGGAAATTTCCTGCCTTAGCCGTGGAGTACCTCTCTGACAAAGAAGATTTCCCCGATCTTGCCTCTTTGAATGCGCATCAGTATGAAACGCCAGAAGCAATTGTGGAGCCAGTGCGCCCTCGAAAGTCGTATTGCGCTGCCGACTTGTAGAGACAGGTCCACGCATCTGCCTGGGTCGGAGGATGCGCAAACACGGGGCGGCGGCCGCATTGTAGTGGCGCACGGCCGTGCGCCACTACCCCCAGTTTCCGGCAAACAATACAAATCCGGGGCGATGATTCCACACGAGATTGACCTGACGAAATAAGTGCGCATGTACGTACGAAGGGGGGCTTTGTACGAGAGCCTTCATCGAAATTATTGCTTGGAGGTGCGCCATGGCGGACAAAATTGAATGGGTCACAAGTATGGATGAGGCCCTCAAACGGGCAAAGGCGGAAAACAAGCACGTATTGCTCGATTTTTTCAACCCGAACTGAATCGGTTGCCAGCAAATGGATGCAGTTACGTATCCTGAAAAAGCGGTAATCGGGTTCGTATCCAATCACGTCATTCCCTTGCGTATTCCGTCCGATCAACGGCCCCTGGCTCAGGAGTTCAAGGTGAGCTGGACACCCACCCTGGTCACCTTGGACACTGACGGCAAAGAGCATCATCGCACCGTGGGCTTTCTCCCACCGGAGGAATTGATTCCCTCATTGATGCTCGGAATCGGAAAGACCTGCTTGGACCTGGGTCAGTTCAACGAAGCTATTGGGCAGTTCGAGAAAATCGTCACGGAGCATGCCCGGAGCGCGGCTGTCCCCGAGGCCATTTTCTTCCTTGGCGTGGCGCGTTACAAACACACAAAAGACCCAAAGAACCTGCGACTAGCCTACGACCGGCTCATCGCGGACTTCCCGAATGATGAATGGGCCAAACGAGCGCGTCCTTACAGCCTCATCACTTGATCCGTTCAGCGAACTTCCGCGGGGAGAACGAAAAGGCCGGATGTTTCATCAACATCCGGCCTCAGTTTGCCTCGGCAAGCCCTACGGGCCGCCTCCTTCCTCCTGTCCGGATGCGCCCCCGGTTTGCAGTGGGCCCGCATCATTGGAACGAGGAAATTTCTCGGTCCATGCTTATTCCTTCCGCGTCGCCGATTCACTCCGCGCCTCTTCTTGGCTGTTCTCATTTCGACGGTCCATTTCCGTAAGTTTCGTTGAACGCTTTGCCGTGTTCCTGAAACGGAGCATCAACATAAGAAACATGGATTTGACTTATGTCAAGGCGCCTGGCGGAACTCTGCGCCAATCTGTAGGCAGGGCATCAGATCGACGAGACCCGCTCACGCATCTCCGAGGCCACACGCTTTTGGCTGCGCGGAGGCAGTCATGGCGAACAGGAAAGCACAACGAAAAAAAGAGAGCCTTCCTCTGGCCGACATTGAGTTCCTCATGCGCACGGAACTCCTTGGGGCTACTCCGGAGGAGTGCAAGCGGAGCCTGATCTCCTGCATGAAGAAGATTCACCTGGCCGCGGGAGAGAGGTTCATAGCGCAGGGTGATCGAGGCGACTGCTTCTATCTCATCCAGGAAGGCTCATGCATTGTCAGTCTGGACAAGAACGGCCGGTCTTATCCCATATCTCGCCTCAAGGCCGGCGACCTGGTAGGGGAAGTCGCGATTGTGACCGGCGAGACCCGAAGCGCCAATGTGGATGCAGAGACGGACATGGTGGTCTGGTCGGTGGGGGTCGAGGATTTTCACCGGGTCAGCGCAAAGTGTCCGGTATTGGAAGAATTCCTTGCGGATGTGGCCACCGAGCGCCTTTGCAGCCGAAAGATCACGGCGGAACGCTCAATCGGCCGATACACCATTCATGACGTGATGGCGGAAGGCGGATGGAGCATCGTATACAAGGGAGTCCACTCATTCCTCAATTTGCCTGTCGCGGTCAAGATGCTGAAGCACAACATGGCCCGCGACAGCGATTTCTTGAGCAAATTCCAGGACGAAGCCAAGATCATAGCCGCCCTGAGCCATGAGAACATCGTCAAGGTGTACGATGTGGAGCACATGTACAGGACCGTATTCATCGTCATGGAATATCTGGACGGGGTCACTCTAAAGCACATTTTGAAAAATAAACTCAGGCTTCCGTTTACCAGGATGCTCCATATACTGGCGCAGGTATGCGCGGCCCTGGATTATGCTCATCAGCACGGGATCGTGCATCAGGACGTCAAGCCCGGAAATATTTTCATCGAGAAGAACGACCACGTAAAACTCGTGGACTTCGGCCTCGCGCTTCCCATCGGGGGTTGCTCGCCCGAACTGCCCGGGACGGCCTTCTACATGGCGCCGGAACAGATCGAGAGCGATCCGGTGGATGCTCGCACGGACATTTATTCGCTAGGCATCACCGCGTATGAGATGGCGACGGGTCAGCGCCCGTTTCCTGACGACGTGTGTGAGGTCTTGAAGGCCCACATCACCCAACCCACCCCCGATCCGAGACTGCTGAACCAGGAACTGCCTGAGGAGTTCTCTGAGTTCATCTTCAAAGCCACCCACAAAGATCCGGCCGCGCGATACGAGAACTTGCAGCAGGCGCTTTCGGACCTCAACGAAATGGCCGACGGAAACGGTCATCAAGCCCCGACCGCACAGCAGCGAAAGAGACGTATGATAAACCTGCGCATGTTCTACGACCAGGCGAATCACCCGGAATTGGCCCAGTTAATGGCGGGATTCAGCGAAGAGTTGAAAAGAATCGGCGCTGAACTCAGGGTTTCCGACCTGGGAGAAGTCTGAAGCGCGCCAAGCCACGCTGACCCGGACTTTGTGCAGGTCGGCGCCCAACGCGGATTGACCCGCGCCGCATGAATTGATACAAATCTCTACAACTCCTTTATTCCGTTACAAGATCTTTGATGTTTCAGAGCGGAGACCCCGGCCGCATAATCACGAGGAGAAATGTGATGAATATAGGACAAGGTTCCCAGGGGAAGCGGATTCTCGGCTTGACGATCGGCCTGGGCGTTCTCCAGGCGCTGAGCGTGATTGTGGTGGTTTACGTGGGCCTGGAGATACTCCGAACCGATCGCATGCTCCTGGAAGAGAGCCGAACCATGATACACGAGCTTTTGCCCGCCATTCGAAGCGATCTCTCGACGATCGACCGGCAAGCCTCAAAGATCGGGGACGGCGTATCGAACCTTCAGGGGCAGGTCTCCCTCGTGGACGAGAAGATGACCAAGGTGGGCGGTGACTTGTCGCGGGTCGGTTGGATACTGGAGAGCTTGGACCGTGACCTCACGGCCTTCTTCAAGAATGAGACGGCCGTTCCTTGGGGCTATGGGCTCAATCGGTATCTGATGCCCGCCGCGCTGATGATACTGTGCCTGTGCCTGCCCCTCCTTTTGTGGATCGCAATTCGGATCAAGGAATCGGATCGCCCGCGGACGACCCGGCGTGAACAGCCGGCGCTCGATCGGGTAGACGGGCTGAAGCGCCAAATTGAGGCGCTGAACTCCGTGGTTGCTCAGTTCAAGACGGAACAAATAGAAACCCCGTCGGCCACCCCTGACATACGAAGGCTTGTCGAACACGCGGAACGGCTCATCGAGGCGGCCAGGGCCGAGTTGGCGCGACTGGAATCGCGCCTGGAAGGCGAGGGCCGAGACGAGAAAAGGCTCGGTGGGAAGTTCCACTGATAGGCGGCAACAGGGCCGCGGCCTCGTCCGAGCGAAAGAGGCAACCTGTGGATAACTTAAGCCATCTGGAATGATCTGAACGGATTCGGAAGCTCGGTGGGCGCTTCAAAAGAGAAGCGAGAGTCGGAGCGGGATTCAACAAATAACAAATGATAATAGCATGTTGCCGTGACGGCGCCGCATGTGGTTCAACTGCGGCGGGAGGACCGGAGGCTTTCCGGAAGTTATCCACAGGTGTTGATAACTTCTCTGGGCAGCCTGAAAAAATTGGGTCATTATGAAGTAGCCTTATACCCGAAGAGGCGCCCATCGGAGAGATATCTTCGATCCTCGCCACGTGTTTCCCCCCACGTCCGTTCCAAGGCGTGGTCGCCCCCCTCCGGACCGAGCCGGAGCGGCTTTTCGTCGCAGCTCGTTGCTATTCCCACGCGGATCGTGTAGAAAAACAGGGAATTGTCAGAAATAGGCGTCATCGAAGCTCGTTGGTCGAGCCGACAACTCCAACCTATGACCGACACACATCACCTTCACCAGCCGATCGCACGCGGACTGGAACGGCTTCCCGATCGGGCGGCCCGGTTTTTTTCCGCGGAGGGTCGGGTGCGCGAATACCAGGCCGGAGATCTTATTACGGAGAAAGACGATGGCGCCGACCAGATTCGGCTCATGATCTCCGGCGAGGCCAGCCTTGTCCTTCGTGATGACGATGGGGAGCGGATACGGGTAGACACACTGGGGCCGGGAGACATCTTTGGTGAGGTTGCCTTTTTCACCGGCGTGCCCTGGCGCTCTGATGCGGAATTGGTAGCCGAAAAGCCGTGTACGGTGGTGGAAGTGTCGGGTGAAGCTTTCGAGCGCGTCCTGGAGGATGATCCAGAGTTTACGACGCCTCTGGTCAAGAGACTGGTTCGCAAGATCATGCGTCTGGACCGCACGGTGCTTGACGGGAAACTCAAGCGGCGGGCTCTTCAGAATCTGATCAGCAGATCTGAACACGTGTTTCCCAGGTACGTGATGGGAGACACGATACGACACCGCCTGACTGATCGCATTCATGAACTGGCCAGAACAGACAGTCCTGTCCTGATTATCGGCGAGAGCGGCGTGGGCAAAGAGGGCGTTGCGCACGCGCTCTTCCGGGAGAGTCACCACGGCAAAGAGGTCTTCTTGCAGGTGGATCTCCTGAGTTTCCGCGCGCAGGAGGGCCTGGAAGGTTCGGACGGTGACGCTCCCGCGGCCGAAGAGAAGCTGACGCTGGAACAGGAGCGTCTCTTCTTCGGGAGCGACGAGCCGGGTCGCGGCGGGGCTACCAAGGAGATTCCAGGATACTTTGAGCTGAGCGACGGGGGCACGCTGCTGATAAGGGGAGTGGAACGATTGACCTCCAAGATGCAGTTGAAGCTCCTGGAGGCTCTGGTTACCAGAACCTTTCGACGTCAGGGAGGCGTCAGGCTCCAAAAAGCGCAAGTTCGGCTTGTGGCCACCACACGCATGGATTCCTCGGCCATCTCTTTGGAGAGGCATCCTCTGCTTTATGCGCTGCGGGAAGGCGCCCTGGTCGTGCCTCCACTGAGAAGCAGGCGCAGAGAAATTCCCCGATTGGCTAAACATTATGCGCAGACGTACAGCCGTGAACTGCGCCGCGAAACGGTCAAAATGCCCGGTGAGACGCTCAAGGCGCTGCTCAGCTACACATGGCCGGGTAACGATCTGGAACTGGCCTCTGCGCTCAAACGAGCTCTGCTGGTCTCCAAGGGCGACACCATCACCCCACGGGATGTCTATCTGAGTCTCAAGAGAGTGGAGGGGGAAGGGAAGTTCAATCTACTCAGGTGGAAACCGATCAGGCAAGCGCTCGTGAGCCCGCTGTTCCCCGCGGTCCTCCAGAGCGCGGCCACTCCCTTTTTCCTCATTATTCTCGCCTTTCTCTTCCTTGGGCCTGCCGATCCGATGCGCAATCCTGCGGCTCTGTTCAGTTGGGCGTTGGGATGGCCGATTCTGATCGGAGGGGCCTTTCTCTGGGCGCGTTTCTGGTGTTCACTCTGCCCCATCGGGGTCCTGGGCAACCTTGCCAAGAAGGTGGTCTCACTGGAGCGACCTTTTCCGTCGTTCCTTAAGACTCGCAGCGACTTTCTCATAGCCGCCGCGGTGCTTCTTGTCATCTGGTTCGAAACCGCGACGGATATCCGGAACTCCCCATTTCACCTGGGAGCGCTCTTCGTGGTTATGCTTCTCTCCACCATTGTGGTGGCAATCATCTACGAGCGTGAATCCTGGTGTCTGTACCTGTGCGGCCTTGGAGGCATGATCGGCGTGCTTGCCAAGGCATCGTTCATTGAACTGCGCGCGGACCGCAACGTGTGCATCGCCCAATGCGCCTCCAATGAGTGCTACCAGGGTACCGAGACCGAAGCGGGGTGCCCGTACGGACAAGCAGGACCCAAACTCGCGAGCAACAGACTGTGTAAACTGTGCGCCAACTGCCTGAAAAATTGTCCCCACGGGGCGGTGAATGTGAACTTGAGACTGCCCGGCAAGGAACTGTGGGAAACCCATAACACCAATCCGGGAACCGCATTTCTGGTAATGGGCCTGATAGGCGGCCTCCTGTGCGAAATGGCGATGGGGACCCCCATGTACGCCGGCGTGGCAGGTCTTCTGCCCGGACCAGAAATTGTGCGTTTTTCAATCGTTTTTGCGGGAATCCTCGCGGTGGTGAACGGGGGACTCATGGCTGCGGCAGGAATTTCGCGGCTCATATACCGAGAAGCCTTTGTCTCGAATTATTCGCGGTTCGGTCTGGCCATACTACCAATCACGCTCACCTCATTCATGGCTTTTCATATCTACTATTTTATCCATGTGGGCGTGCAGTTGCCTACGCTCCTGAGTCAGAATTTCGACTTTTCGGTCTTTCGGGGCCTTGTGATTACGACGCCTCCGGCAATAACGTGGGCGGCGCAGCAGGCATTGCTCTGGGGCGGGTTGGGATGGAGCCTCTTGGTGATTCACAGGCTCGGCCGGGACAGCGCGGGGCGCTCATCTCGGACGATCGTCGGATGTTTGCCCCACGCCGCGCTGGCAATCATAGTCGCGGGCGTGGTGATGCGGGTCATGCGCGGGCACTTCTACGGTTAGGAGCGCTTGCCGGATCTTGCGCCTGCAATAACCGACCGATCATCCCCGCGTATTTGAAAATGATTGTGGGCTGAATCCGGACGGCTGGAGTCCGCCTACCTGCCGAGAAGGAAGTTCGCGAAACCTGCGATATCTCGGACAACGCCGGTGTACTGATCCATGAACAGACGCACATCCTGGATGTATGTCCGAGGAATGTAGATCACGTCGTAAGGTTTCACCATGATCATCTGAGACATGTCACCCACGTCGAGCAATCGTTTCACGTCGATACGACGGCCGATGGGCTTGCCGTGGACGTTTCGTGAAATCAACATGACGCTGGTCAGATCCGCGGAGTCATTGGCGCCACCCGCCATGGCAACGGCATGGAGGATGGTGATCGGCTGCCTGATGTCAAACGCGCCGCCGCCGGTGACGTGACCAATGACGTAGAATCTGCGGGAATTCGCGGCGCTCAGCATGACTGAAGCCACCACGTGTTTCAACTCGGACTGCCGGTAAAGCCGGTTCACGCTCTCCTCCACCTCCGGCACCGTATGTCCGACCGCCACAATCCTGTCCTTCATCAACGGCAGGTCAATGGTTCCGTCGGGATTGACCGTGACGGTGGTCTGCTGTCCCGTTGTGAGCGTGGTGAGGGACTGCATTAGCCTGTTCACCTTCTCGAAAAACTTGAGCACAGTGACTGTCACGAGGCGGTAGTTCTTCAGCTTGGGATCCACCTCGGTCTCCCGGAATATATTTGCCTGCCTGAATTTCTGTTCTATGCGCCTGGCAAGCTCCTCGGGGGCCAATCCGGCGGCTTTGATTTCCCCAACGCCCGGGAGCGTGATCATGCCGTCAGGGCGTATGGTCACGGTTCTGTTTAGTTCCGGGTCGAGAATGAATTCGATCCGGACTTCATCCAAGCTGTCGAGTTTGTACGAACCCGCGGGCACGGTCCATTCCGTCTGAAAGATGAGCCTCAACGAGTCGTCCGGCCCGAGCCTATAATTTCTGCACACAACGTCAAAGGCCTCGGCCAGGTCCTTTACGTCGGGGGCTTTGGTGGGACCCGGGACCGGCCTGAAGGGAGACGGGACCATATACATGCAGCCGGCCATGAGGCTGAGGGAGAGGCAGAGGGCCATTGAGGCGAGAATACTACGGAATTTCATACAATTGGCCTGGCGAAACGAAACAGCCATAATGAAATACATTAAGTAACTGTCTTATAATACCAAAATTAATGACTTTTAGTCAATAGCTTTTTGCGCGGCCTTTGAAGTGGGGACGTATCGGTCCCCTAGGCGTTCAAATAAGGAATAGGCCTTTGTGATAACAATGCCTTATCACCCTCCCCCTTCCCCCTCCCGTCAAGGGAGGGGGGCCGGAAACCCTCTCCCCTGGAGGGAGAGGGCAGGGTGAGGGGGAATGTCCAGCGTGTGTAATAAGCAGATGCGTCTTATCTGCTCGACGGAATCGCGAGTCCGCCGGCCTCGGACATTGAGGGTGGCCGAATTCTAAATTGGCCGATATGAACCATTGACATGTCTTTTAAAATCAGCTATAAAGATAAATAATTTCGTGGAGTGTATTAGATATGAAGAGATTTATCCTAATCTTATTGGCGCTTATGATCTTAGCGTCCCCGCCACCCTCCAACGCCTTCCCAGTCCTCAAATGGGCTTGGGATGGCGTTGCAAATGCCTTCGGCCTGGACCGCGGCCCGGTCCCCAAAGTCGTACCCAAGCGCCATCCGGCGGATTGCGACGAGTACACCAAGAAAATACCCAAGCACACGTATCGACCGAACTTCCATATCCAAGCCGAAGGATTCTAAGCCTTTACCGCGCGTATCATCGCGCTGTCCGTGGTAGGATCGGCGTCCCCCGGATCGAGGCCGGGGGAGGCTCTGCCGATCCTTGGCTTCCCCGCGAATTCCCATCAGTCCTAGAACCTGCAATCCGTTTGTTTCAAGCCAACCGCTTTCCAATATGATATTCTTATGAAAATGAATGTTCCCGTGGAGAGCCGTTCGTGTAAGAGAGGTCGCCATGAGGCGCCTCTGTTCGCGTTCACGTATTGCGTGGTTTGGAGAGGAGATGAGTCTCCCCTGCAAATTACTGCGCAACGGCGCGCTGTTGCCACGTATCTCCGAGGCGAAGCAACGGAGCGCCCGCCGAAGCCCAGAACTTTCAAGACTCGTTGCGGATTCTTGACTATGGCGGATGCTGAGGCGAGACCGCATGATTGACATCCACGCTCACATACTCGCCGGGATGGATGACGGCCCCGCCGACCTGGAGGAAAGCCTTGCCATGTGTCGGGTCGCGGTGGAAGACGGGATCGAAGTCCTGGCCGCCACACCCCATTCATGGAATGGACAATTCACCAACTATCCCGCTCAAATTCTCGAGAAGGTTCAAGGGCTCAACGCAGAGCTCAAAACCCTGGGGCTCGACCTTGAGATACTCCCCGGCATGGAGATCAGGGTTGTCCCTCATTTCGGCGATCTTTACTCCCAAGGGGAAATTCTGGCTCTCAATCAGGGAAAATACTTTCTGGTGGAGTTTCACCCGTTCAGCGCTCCACCTGCGTTTCATGCGCTGATCGGGCATCTCTGGTCCCTCGGATACGGGGTGATACTCGGGCATCCTGAAAAGAACCTCGCGATCCAGCGGAACCCCCAGTATGTCGCGGCCTTATTGGCGCATTTCCGTTCGTGGGAGGTTCTCATCCAGGTTTCAGCGGACAGTCTAACGGGTGAGGCCGGGCCGGATGCGGCCCGCGCCGCGCGCACACTTCTCAAGCAGGGCCTAGCGCATATCATTGCCTCCGACGCGCACGGCGCGCTGAAGAGAAGCCCGCGGCTATCGCTTGCGGTCAGAGCGGCCGAGGAGATGGTCGAGCCGGAATGGGTGCGGAAGATGGTGTGGGATGTTCCTTTGGCGGTGCTCCGGGGGGCTCCTTTTCCGGACGTGTGGGCGCCCCAAGTTCAAAGCGGCTGGCGGCGATTCACGCGAAAGTGGCTCTGAAATTCTTACTTGTCGAGGACGTTCCAATCGGTCACCGCGCCTGGAACAAACCCCTTGTCCTGAGCGATGATATCAAGATGGATCAGGCCGATGGATGTGGCCGCAGTAGTGGTCTGGTCCAGTCGATCTCTCATGTCCAGGCTTAAGACGTATCTCTTGCATTTATGGCAGACCTCGACTCGCTCCCCTTCTCGCTTTTCCGCGTAGGAATACTCCATGGTCTCCAGGTCTTCGTTTTCGCAGAACGGGCAGGCGGTCCTCAGGTGTGTCCATTCATGGCTGCAGAAGGAGCATTTGAGCCAGCGACGGCCTTCCTTACCTTTGAGCAGACTCAGCGAAGGCCACGATCCGCAGACCGGACAGTACCCTTTGTCCCAGTGAAGATCGGACAGGGAAGGGCCGATGCGTTCCGCTTCTTTCTCGACAAACGGCCTGACAATCTGGCCCAACACGAATGAGAAAATATCAGGCTTCACCCTGGCCGCGCGCGCTATTTTTTCCACCTGGTTTTGCCGGTCCGCCAGAAGATGCTTGATAGCGGCTTCCAGGTCCAACGAGCCATCGTTGAAAGCCCGCCCCAGGACTTCAAGTTTTGGCCTGACACCGGGAAAGCCCTTTATCATCGCGGGCGCCAGGCGATAGTACACATCTTTGAGGCGGCTCGTGGGAATGGCGAACCCGGCGCGACCGACCGCGGGAATACCTTTGCTCAGCCGCGCCGGATCTGTAGTCAGCGCGCTCTCAGGCTCGGGCGTCTCGATCTCTCCTTTAATCCGCTCCCTTTCGAGGAGCAGCCCCTCAAAAGCCTCAACGATGTTCGTAACGGAGGGGGTCTCACGCTTGATCCGCTCCATTTCCGCGAGGATTCTTGACGCTCCCGCTTCTTGCGGCTTGGGATCGCTCATTCAAATTGCTCCCGAAAAAAAGGTTCGTGCGCAAGAGAGCGCCCGGCCTCCACGAGGGAGGGGGGCGCTCTCGGTTAGCGGAAAGGCCGGGATTACTTTCCGGCTGCGAATTTCCAGTAGGTCTTGGGATCGTCTGTCACGAGATAGATTACCCTGACATCGTCCGCATTGAGCGCAGCGGCTTTGGGATAGTTCTTCTTGAGCTCAGCCACTCGCTTTTTGGCCGCGTCCAGGATCTTCTCCCTCGGCCCGAATTCCAAAGCGTCCGTGGGACAGGTCTTGACGCAGGCCGGCTCCATGTTGTTGGTGATCCGATCGAAGCACATGGTGCACTTCACTAGAGCTCCCGTCTTCTCATCCTTGCGCGGGATGTCGTACGGGCATGCCTTTCGCGTTGCTTCGTACTTGAGATCTTTAGTCTTGGGAGTGAAGAGCACCGCTCCGGTTTTTTCGTCCTGCAAGACTTCGTCTTTCTCGGATTGCTCCATGCAGCCAGGACTCACGCAATGTCGGCACTGTTCGGAAAAGAAATGCCAGAACGCCTGTCCTTCCGGCTGCTTGCCCTCGCTGAATCGGAGAATCTTCCAGGTGGCCGCGGACAGCTCCTGGGGGTTTTCGTGGCTGCCCACGTTCTTGGTCGGGACCCCCGGCAACTGATTCCACTCCTTGCATGCGACCTGACACCCCCGACAAGCTGTGCACTTGGAGGTGTCCACCAGTATCGAGTATCCTTCAGACATTTTACGCACCTCCTCACGCCTTGATCACATTGACCATGAATGCCTTGGATTCAGGAATCATGGTGTTTGGGTCGCCCACGTTGGGGGTGAGCAGATTGGAGCTGTCTCCGCCATCCTTTGGGGTGATCCATCCGAAGCACCACGGCAAGCCGATCTGGTGAACCGTAACCTCACCCAATTTGAACGGACGGAAGCGAGTCGTCACAATAGCCACCGCGCTCACTTCCCCTCGGGCTGAGGAGACCTTCACCATTTCGCCGTTCTTGATGCCCCGCATGTTGGCCAGCTCCTCGCTCAACTCCACGAAGTTCTGAGGTTCCGCTTCCACGAGCCACGGTTGCCATCGGGTCATGAGTCCGGTCTGCCAATGCTCCGTCACCCGGTAGGTCGTGGCCACGAACGGGTATCGAGGATCGCAGGTCAGGTGCTTATCCATCTCGCCTGCAAAGATCTTGATGGTTGGGTTGACCAACTGGGCGGACATGGCGTTCTTGGGCACCGGACATTCCAGCGGCTCGTAGTGCTCCGGGAAGGGGCCGTCGTTGAGGCCCGGTCCAAAAGAGGCGCCGAAGCCGTCCGGCTTCATAATGAACGGGTTCCTGCCCTTCTCTTTGTCCGCCATTGGCGGCCACGGGCCGTCGGGCACATCGCCGACCCACTTGCCTTCCGCCCATTTGATCACGGCCTTCTGGGGATTCCATGGTTGCCCGTTCAGGTCCACGGAAGCCCGGTTGTACAGGATCCGGCGGTTCACCGGCCAACACCAGGACCACTGAGGATAGAGCCCCAGGCCGGTGGGATCGTCCTTCTTGCGCCGGGCCATCATGTTGCCCGCGTTGGTGTAGCTGCTGCAATAGATCCAGGACCCGCACGACGTGCTGCCATCCGCCTGCAGGAACGCAAAAGACGGTACCAGATCACCCTTCTTGAAATTCAGGTCGTTGCCGGCGGGATCCTTCAGGGTGATATCCTTCAGGAAATAGCCGTTGACCTGTTTGGCCACCTTGTGGGCGTCAAAGTGCCCCTTTTCGTCCGCGTAATCCCACTTCAGGTTCAGGATCGGTTCGGGGAACTTTCCTTTGTCTTTCTTGTAGAGCTCTTTGATTTTGTTCATAAGCTCGAACATGATGTCGCCGTCCGGCTTGGCCTTTCCCGGAGCATTAGCGGCTTTGTACCGCCATTGAGCCCAACGACCGCTGTTGGTGATGCTCCCCTCCTTTTCCACGGACGCCGCGCAGGGAAGCATGAAGACCTCGGTCTTGATCTTCTTGGGATCCATGCCGGGCGCTTTCCAGAAGGATCCGGTTTCATTCTCGAACAGGTTCACATTTACCATCCAGTCGAGCTTTGCCAGGCCGGCTCGAACCTTGTTGGCGTTTGCGCTGGAACACGCGGGATTCTGCCCCCAGGCGAAGAAGCCTTTGATCTTGCCGTTGTACATGGCGTCGAACAGGTTCAGCCACGAACAATTTTGCCCCGCGTCCAGTTTGGGCAGCCAGGCGTACCCGAATTCATTCTCGGGCGTGGCCGCGTCTCCAAAGTAGGCCTTCAGCAGACTCGCAACATACTTGGGACGGTTCTGCCACCAGTTGGCGGATCTTGGATCCCCCGACTTGGGAGTGTGCTTCTTGTTGTAATCCGCCAGGGTGGGAACAGATACATCAGGCGCGGGCAGATAGCCCGGCAGGATGTGGAACAGGAGCGCCGCGTCCGTGGCGCCCTGGACATTGGATTCACCTCGTAAAGCGTTCACGCCGCCGCCCGCCATGCCGACATTGCCGAGCAGAAGCTGAATAATGGACATGACGCGAACATTCTGCACCCCAACCGTATGCTGGGTCCAGCCCATCGCGTACATGATCGTGCCGGCTTTGCCCTTTTCTCCGGTTGCCGCGAAGGTCTCGTACACCTTCATGAGATCGGGAACAGGCGTCCCGGTGATCTCAGAGACCTTTTCCGGGGTGTATCGCTCATAGTGCTTCTTGAGCAACTGGAACACACACCGCGGGTTCTGCAATGACGGGTCTCTTTCCGGCACGCCCTTGTCATCTCTCTTGAGCGCCCAGAAGGCTTTGTCGTACGCTCTCTTCTCCTTGTCGTATCCGGAGAAGAGGCCATCGCTAAACTCATACTTGTCGCCTACGATAAACGGGGCATCCGTGTACTCGACAACGTATTCCTTGAAATACTTGTCGTTATCCAGGATGTACTTGATCATGCCGCCAAGGAAGGCGATATCGGTGCCGGAACGTAACGGCGCGTACACGTCCGCTTTGGCCGATGTGGCGGTGAAACGGGGATCTACCGAGACGAGCTTCCCGCCATTCTCCTTGGCTTTCATGACCCATCGCATGGAGATGGGATGGTTTGCCGCGGCATTGCTGCCCATGACCAGAATACAATCACTGTTCTTCAGATCGACCCAGTGATTCGTCATTGCGCCACGACCATACGACTCTGCCAGAGCCGCAACGGTGGCGCTGTGTCATATCCGGGCCTGGTGTTCTATCCATACCAGGCCAAGAGCGCGCATCACGGCCTGCAAAGGCCAGCACTCCTCATTGTCAAGCGCCGCGCTCCCCACGTGCGCGATCGACTCCAGGCGATTGACCACCTGACCTTTCGCGTTCTTTTCGATGAAGTCCTTATCCCTGGTCGCCTTAACTCTCTTGGCGATCTCGGCGATCGCCCAATCCCAGGATTTCTCCTGCCATTTGTCGCTGTTCGGAGCCCGATAGAGCACCTTTTGCACGCGGTTGGGATTACTCCCGGTCGTCTGGTACAACGCCGCGCCCTTGGCGCAGAGCGCGCCCTCGTTAATAGGGCTGTCAGGATCGCCTTCGGTGTTGAAGATCTGATTGGTCTTGGCGTCCGAGCTGCAGATAATGCCGCATCCGACCGCGCAGTACGGACAAATCGTGGTCGTTTGTTTGGCGGTTTTCAACTTGTCCATCTTTACGCTATCGGCATAGGCCCGGGTCGGCCCCATATCAATGCCCAGGGCGGACAGCCCTATGCCGGCGCCGACAGCGCCCGAGATCACAAGGAACTCGCGACGAGTGACTCCCATAGGCGTATTCTCCTTTCTCTTTCGGTTGAATTCACGAAAGCTGCTCATCGATGCTCTATTTTGACGCGCCTGTCTTAGGGAGGATGGCGTGATCCGAGAACTTCACAAGCCATGACACATCCTCGAAGCATGGGGTGCCACGGACTTACCCCGCGTCCATTCCCCATGTTCGGCGCGGTAAAGGAAGGTAAAAGATACTCTGTGGAAAAAGGATAGCCCCTTGTATTTGCACTATAAACGGAAAGCAGCTCCGGTCAATGGGAAAAACGTGCTAGGAATTGTAGGCGCTGGATATCACGATATGAAAAAAGTTTGAATTGGCTGGAGGCTCATGTCCTCGCTGACATAACCACTGGTAATTGTCCGGCATGACAGTGGAGAATGTATGGAGCTTAGGGTAAGCATGTGTGGAAAAAAGTGCGATTCCGGAGGCACATTATAGTAGGCTTTGTAACCGCTCCCAAAAGGAGGTTTCAGTCTGTGCCGGTGGTCTCGCATTCAAGCTATGTTCCGCCAAAGCTCTTTGCCAACGCCCATGCGCAAACCATATTCCCTTCACTCCTCCGCCGCGTTCGAGGCATACAATACGTCCGGGAACGGATAGATACGCCGGATGGGGATTTCGTCGATGTGGACACGTCAAAGGTAGGCGCTGCTCAGGCCGCGATCCTTCTTCACGGGCTCGAGGGCGATTCTTCCCGCGCATACATGCGCGGCATGGCTCGAGCCCTCAACAAGAGGGGCTGGGACGCGCTCGCTTTCAATTTCAGGGGATGCAGCGGAGAATCCAACCGCACGCTTCGGTTTTACCACAGCGGCGAGACGGGCGATCTTCAGACCGTGATCAGCTACGTTACCCGGACGGGCGCTTACGCGCGGTTGGCCTTAGTCGGATTCAGCCTCGGCGGAAACGTGATCCTCAAGTATCTGGGAGAGCGTGGTCGAGAACTCTCCGGACAAATATGGAAGGCGGTGGTCTTCTCCGTGCCTTGCGATCTCGCGTCATGCTCCCTGAAGCTGGGCGAGCCGGGCAATCGAATCTACATGAGAAGGTTTCTGCGAATGCTGCGAGCCAAGGTTCGGATGAAGATGGAACTCATGCCGCATCTGATCAATGACCAAGGCTATGAGCGGATCAAGAATTTCAAGGAGTACGACGATCGGTACACCGCGCCCATGTTCGGTTTTCGGGACGCGTATGACTATTGGGAGAAGGCTTCTTCAAAGCCGCTTCTCAGAAAGATCGTGGTCCCGACGCTCATAGTGAACGCGGCGGACGATCCTTTCCTCGCGGACCCGTGCTATCCGGAGGAAGAAGCGCGAGATAATCCCGCCCTGTTCCTTGAAGTGCCTGAAAAGGGCGGTCACGTGGGCTTTGTAGCATTCAACAGGGAGGGAGAATACTGGTCCGAAACGCGGGCGCTCCAGTTTCTGAGCGAATGACGGTCGAAAGCGCGATGCGAAAGCCCAGCATACAAAGGTTGTCGGAAAAATTCAGTATTCTTCGAGTTTGAGGGCGTCGAACGGGCATACCTCGACACAGGACTCGCAACCTGTGCAGTAGTAAGGTCTAGAGATCTTCACTTCCTTTTCATCGGCTTCAAAGACGTTCTTCGGACATATACGGAAACAGGACCCGCATTGCGAGCACTTATCCTCTTTAATCACAGGCTGGAACATATTGACTCAATCACCTCTGCCGCAGGAATCAATAAACCGCTCCCCCTCGGGGAGAGCGCATCAAGAATGTCTTCTTGAATCAAAGATAATCATGGAGCGGACCTTTGTCGAGATAAGGGGCCGAAACCCTCAATGCTTACGAGTCGATGCGGGCGTGTCGGGCGAGCCCCTATAGCATTTGCCAAGAGTAATGGCCTATTGATTGTCCGTCACCCCGGCGAAGCCCGGACTCCTGAACATGTTGAAAAGACCGGATTCCTGCTTTCGCTGGAATGACGGGATCGGATTGTCTCGAGTCGGAGAGAACTTCCGGCAACAGGGATGTGCTGCTCGCGATGATGGTTTCTTGAGGACCGGCAGTCTCGCGGGCGGCTCGGCAAAGAAAGCCCGCGCATATTGTGCTCTTCTTATTGTCTCTTATCCGCCGGTTGCTCGTGTAGGAGCCTACCGTGGAGCAATTCCTGAACAAGCGGGTTCAGATAATATTGCCCAATCCATTCAATAACCGGCACGCATACCGCGTCTCCGAATCCAAAGAGAGCCTGGTTGGCGGGAACGATAATCCGATAGTCGTCGGCGCCCATCAGCCGCGCGCATTCTCTCGGGGTCAGAAGTCTTGCGAAGTATTTCCCGTGTCCTGCTTTGAACAGTATTTGACGGCCGCTTCCTCCTCTGGGGGTCCTCAGGCACCCGGCTATGCCGTCGAAACGGAGTTCCGCCCTGGATTGGCCGTTTCGGATGCGCCTGAACACTGTTCCGTAAGACCAGGCGGCGCCCGCGATCATGAGTTCCGCGACTTCCCGATGGCGCGGACTCATCTGGTTGAGGAGATATTCCGCGCGTTCGCGGCTCCACCACGCCGAAGACTCGTCAGGTAGATCTTGCAACACGTCCGGCAGGCTAGCCCTTTTCTGGGGAGGCTTGGGCAGCTTGCGGATCTTCCAGCGTATTTCAGGATGTTTCTTGATGAAATCGACGAGCCTTCGCGGCCTGAGTTGATCCTCCTGAAGGCTCATGGCGTCAAGCATGCCGGGCGCTTGATACCCGTCGTTCAACACCGCGACGACGAAAAGCCGTTCCCGGCTTTGTGGCACGAATTGCGCCGCGTCCAGAACAAACGCGTCAATGCTGTAACCGAGCCTGTTGAGCGCCAGCATGGCTTCGGATAAGTCACGCCCCTTGTGTGATGTAAGGAATCCCGTGACATTCTCCAATAGTATGAGTGGCGGCCGCCGGCCTCCCATACCCTCAATAGCGCTCACCAGGCCCCAGAAGGCCGAGGATTGTTTGCCTTTCAGCCCGCGTCTGGCGCCTGCCACCGAAAGATCGTTACACGGAAACGAAGCCGTGGCGAGAGTCACGCACGGGATCTCATCGGAACGGATGTGGTGGATGTCTCCCAAATGGAAGAGACTCTCTTCTTGAAAGTGGGTGTCGTACATTTCCTTCTTCTTGGGGTCCACGTCATTGGCGTACGCCACGGTCCAACCCTGACGCTCCAATGCCATACGGACCAGGCCGATCCCGGCGAAGAACTCCGCGAAGGTCTTGTATGGAAGATGAGCCAGCGGAGTCGGCGGAATCTCGTTGCGGGCCGCAGCCAGGGTCATCTCCACGCAACGATCCAGGTTCTTTTCGATTTCACTCGCCCAGAACCGCAGAACTCGCCACCCGCTTGCAAGCAGCCTAGCGGTGGACACGCAGTCTCGATTCATGTTCCCGCGTATCTTTTCCAGCCAGTAGCTTATGGATTGAGATTTTGAAAACTGCTCTTCAAGCGAGGCCAAGTTACGTCGAACGCTCTGACCCCCATGCCAATAGTCACCATCCACAAAGACCGCTAGGCGCTTCGCCGGAAAGACAATGTCCGGTTTTCCGGGGAGTTCGCCATGATGGAGCTTGTATCGCAAACCCTTGGCCCAGAGCGCCTGACGGAAGGCCAACTCCGGCGTAGTATTTCGAGAGCGAACGCGGCGCATTATGTTTGAAATTTCTTCAGAACTACGGGGTTGGGAGCACGCTTTCATGATCCCTCTCTTACCACACCGGCATGGGCGAATCGAGAGCAAACCGGCAGGCGCGCTGTTCTTTTTCAACCCGAATTTCGCGCTTACCTTCGGGAAAAATGGTCTCTGCCCCGCGACGCTCTGACCGCTTTTGCATCTGTCCTGGTAGGACGATATGGAGGTGTTCAGATGTTCGTCTATGTGGTGACAAAGAGCCGAAGCGGAGTAAAGGATGCGATTGCCGTCTTCAGCAGTGAAGAACTGGCGATTGATTATCTCAAGAAGCACAATTTCAGGGGTCGAATCGAACACCATGAAGTAGACGGCCGCGATGGATCGCCGGTGGCAATGTATGCGGCTCACAGGCGGGGGGAAAACGGGATGCGTTACTTCGTGGGGATGTACGCCAATCGAGACGACGCGAAAGGCATAGCGGGAGACGCGGGTATCGTTCGCAGGTTCGGCCTGGACTGCGGAGGCCGATAGAAACGGCTTGAAAAGCTATAAGTTTCGCGCCGGTTTGTTCTTCTTAATACGCACGCGAGCAGGCTTGGTGAGCGCAAGTGGCCCCGGTGGGACAGGCGTCTCGCCTGTCATGCCTTGAGGACCGGGACGGCAGGCGAGACGCCTGTCCCACCCAAATCAGTCACACGATCCGTGCCCATTCCCGATGACGCACGTCACACTTCGATAGAAGGCTGCGTTGAGATCTTCGCCTTTGGATAAACCTGGAATCCCCCTCTGCCTTCCCTCTCCCGTCCCGCGGGACGCGGGAAGAGGGTTTTATGACCCCTCCCTTGATGGGAGGGGGAAGGGGGAGGGTGACCTTTCGCGCGAATCCCAATGCCGTTCACTATAGCGCCGTATTTATGATTCGCGCTACTTAGTGTATAGACCCTCCCAAGATCTTTGATCGCCGGCGTTGGTCAATGGTATGGCTCGTGACCAACGGCCGACTTCAGAGACGCGCACTCGCTCCGTGGACGCCCATGAAACGAATTCTCCTTGTCGGGCCTGTGCCGCCGCCGTTTGGCGGAATTGCCTCCGTGATGGAGGACATACTCTCTTCGGACCTTTCGAGAGATTACGAGATCGAGGTCCTGAGCGGGCCCGTTCCCTATCCCCAATGGGCTCGCACGACCCTCACCCGCAGCTTGTTCAGGATCTGGTGGCTCGTCGCGTTCTTGGGACGGCTGATCGCGCGCAGGTATGATGTGGCGCACATCCAGAGTTCAGGATCGGGTTTCCTCGGAAACGCGGTTTATGCGTTGTTGGCGAGACTCACATCCGCCAAAGTCCTCTTTCACCTCCACGGCACTGACTGGGACTATTTCTACACGAGCGCCCCGCCGACTCGCAGGCGCCTCATACGCTGGGGCCTCGCGTTACCCCATTGCATTGTGGTTCTCTACTCATTGTGGGCGGACAAGCTGCGCGCGATCGGATTGAAGCAGCCCATCGCAGTGGCGCGCAACTTTGTCCATGATGAGCCGCAGCCGGAACGTTCTCTGATCCTACAGACCCGGGAAGAACTGGGACTGAGGGACTCGGATTTCATTGTCCTCTTCGTGGGTTCGGTGGGTTGGCGCAAAGGAGTGTTCGACATCCTCAAGGCTGTTCCATTGGTAGCGGCGGAGGACCAATCCATCCGATTCGTGCTGGCCGGAGGAGAAGAAGATCCCGGAGAGATGGAGCAAATCCTGGGGATTGTGCGGACTGAGAGGCTGGAGAGGTGGGTGACGGCGCTGGGTGAAATTGAACGATCCACTGTGCCGGCGCTGCTCGGACTTGCAGAGCTATTCCTCCTGCCATCGCACATTGAAGGAATGCCGATTTCCATCATCGAGGCTCTTCGATCCGGAGTTCCCGTGGTTTCGACGCCGGTGGGCGCCATCCCGGAAATGATCGAGGATCACGTCTCGGGGATACTGGTAACGCCGGGCCAACCAGTCCGGATTGCACAGGCCGTGCTTGAACTGAGGAGAGACGATTCACTCAGAGCCCGCGTAGGAGCCGCAGGGAGAGGAGTGTTTCTGGAGAAGTTTGAATACTCCAAGGGAATTGATGAGATACGCGCCTTGTACCAATCCCTGGCTTCATGACGATTGGCGCCATTGCGGTCGCTCCGCCATCGAAAGTCCTTGACATGACCGGCATTATCCGGTACACGAGAGGCAGATTCCGTCCTTGTATTGGCCTTGCCCGCCGATTTGGACCACGGGCGTGATGCAAGATGGAAGCGTTTAAGTGATGGGCGCCCGCGGCGATGATCCTGATCCCGAATATCCCGTTCGACACATTCCCGGGGGTGATGATTGGCCCGGCAACGCACGCCGTCCTATCGGGATTGGTGTGCTTTTTCTCGAGAAGGAGTTGAGGAATGAGCGAGATCAACATCTATGTCGGCAACCTAACTTTTAATGCGACCGAGGACCAACTCAGAGAGCTTTTCGAGAGCTACGGCAAAGTGGAGTCCGCGAAAATCATCTCAGACCATTTCACCGGTCGTTCTCGGGGATTCGGTTTCGTGGAGATGGCAAGCAGGGAGGAAGGGATGAAAGCCATCGAGGAATTGGATTCCAAGGATTTTCAGGGCCGAAGCCTCAAGGTGAATGAGGCTCGACCGAAAAAACAGGGCGCACGCCGAGACAACAGAAGACGTTCGTGGGATCAGGAAGAATCCATGGGATAAGTTTTGCGCGACCAGGCAATACGCTTAATGCCAGGATTTCATGATAGGAGCGACTCTGGCCGTCTGTGAGGGCTTGCGGTCAGGTTGAACAAAACCGGTAAGCGTTGACAAAAGGCCGTCCGTAGGCAAAACGGACGGCCTTTTTTTTCGCGGCCGGCTCGCCTTTCTTCGTTAAGCGGGTTCTCATTTCAATCAGCCCCTGTCAACACAGCATGGTCGAATCTCGGCGCTCCGGTAACACTTGAGTCCTTTTCGCATCATAGACGTCGGCCAATAAGATTAGTATGTTCTTAACGAAGGCGAAGTTTCCATTGCTATGCAGGAATCCACTGTGAATAGAGGTGGATGCCTGATGATTCGATTCTTGAAGCGCTCGAGATGATGATGAATCATGGGGTATCATTCGTCCCGGTTATGAAAGACCGCAAGGTCGAAGGGACAATCAAGTTGTCAGACGTCTTCAACGAGGTGGCAGCGCTGATCTTTGACGAGCAAGATCCCCTAGAGCGGGAGCGGCTGCTTGAGCGGGTGCGTCGGTGACCGCCCGCGGGGCCGATTCTTGTTTGTCTGTGCGTCAACGTAGCCAGCCACTTCCGGAACTTAAGTCCGGTTCAGGGCCGAGGGCACAGGTCTGTGCAAGTGGGGTGAATTGGACCGTGGGAGGTCGTGGGGAATGAAGCAACCGCCGTCTTCCTTTCCCCGGCTATTTCAGGCCGGCGAATCGTTTGGAGAACTGCTCCTCAGACCGGTCCGGACGTTTGTTTCGCTGCAGTTTTCGGGGGGCCTGGTCATTTTGGTAATGACCGCGCTGGCGCTTTACTGGGCCAATTCATCTTTTGGGACGCTTTACGAGCGCCTCCTACACACTCATTTCTCTATCGCGGCATATGGACACGCCCTCGACAAGCCTCTGCATTTCTGGATCAACGAGGGCCTCATGACGCTTTTTTTCTTCGTCGTGGGGCTGGAGATCAAGAGAGAAGTTCTGATAGGCGAACTGGCTTCGTTCAAGCAAGCGGCTCTGCCGGCCGCGGCAGCCGTTGGAGGAATGCTGGCACCCGCGGCGTTTTACTACCTGCTGAACCCCGTTGGAATCCCAGCCCGTGGGTGGGCCATTCCTATGGCAACCGACATTGCATTCGCCATCGGCGTTCTCACGCTTTTGAAAGGTCGCGTGCCTCGATCCTTGCTCGTATTCGTTTCGGCTCTCGCGATCGCTGACGATCTCGGCGCAGTTTTGGTCATAGCAGTGTTCTATACGTCGCAGATTTCCGTGTTCGATCTCCAAGTTGCGGGGGGCCTGCTTTTTGCTTTAGTTGCAATTAACCTACTAGGTTATCGTTACCGCTTCCTATACGTGGTGTTGGGCTGTCTCGTCTGGCTCGAAGTGTATCTTTCCGGCGTCCATTCGACGGTCGCAGGGATTCTCGTGGCGCTGACTATTCCTGCCAGGTCCAAGTGCAACACTGATGAATTCTTGCGCTCGGCTCGGGTTCTTCTGGACAGATTCGAGTGCGCGGGCGAATGCGGTTACAGCGTCCATACCAACCGGGATCACCAGGAAGCGGTCAGGAGGATAGAGAGCATGTGCCAGGCAGTGGAGCCGCCGCTTCTGAGAATCGAACGCCTTCTTAGTCCGTGGGTCGTTTTCGGCGTTGTCCCGTTATTCGCTCTCGCAAACGCGGGTGTTCACGTGGACCTTCATGCTGTCGAAGGAGTCTTCACTTCATCAGTGCCTTTGGGGATCTTCCTGGGCCTCGTATTTGGGAAGCAGGTCGGTATCTTTTGCGCCTCATGGCTCGCAGCTCGATCAGGCATTGCGTTGCTCCCCACGGGAGCTTCGTGGCTTCAATTGTACGGGTGCTCGGCTCTTTGCGGAATCGGCTTTACCATGTCTATCTTTATCGCCGACTTGGCATTCGCGGGAACGGGTTTTCTCTATTCCGCCAAGCTGGGGATCCTCTTAGCTTCCCTGACTTCTTTGGTCTTTGGTCTGGCTCTACTCTTCTGGGGCGGTCGTCCCCTCCTTCTCCGTGGAACAGCCCTAGATCAGGCAATGCAGGTCGATGCGCGTTGAAAGCAACCGGAGAGGTCGGCAGGTAGGTCACTTCTCAGAGGACAGTAACGACGAGCACAATCAGGCCGAAGCCGGCTATCACGGCGCCCGCGATCTTGTTGACGATGTTCAACTGTCCGGGGCTCAACTGCGGATGGAAGATGCTCAGAGTCATTACGAAGAGCGGGGCCCAGAGTGAGGACCCGGCAAAGACCCCCAGAACGAAGGTAACGGTGGCCACGTAAGCCCCTTGCCCGCCATCCAGCCCTATAGCCGCAAAGACCGCGGCAAACATCAACATAGGGACCGGGTTGGTGAGCATGAAAAGAAAGGCGGTGACGTATGCTCGCGCTAGGCTCTTTCCTTGGGGTCGCTCCTCCGGCGTGACGCTCTGTTTGAAACCCGTCCGAAGCCCGAGGGCAATGAGGATGACGCCACCGATGATCGTCAGCCACGTTTCTTCGGATACGACGAAGTCGGATATGATCTTGACACCGAACCCGGCCACAGCCGCGTACACTCCGTCCACCGTGGCCGCGCCCAGGACTGAAGCAATGCCCACAGCCGCTCCGTACGCCAGGGTGCGTTGCGCGCAGATCATACCGATCGGCCCCACAGGCGCGCACATGATCAGTCCGATAAGAAGGCCCTTGAAAAACATGGCTGTGTTCATGAGGATAGTGTACTACGTTTCCCTGATTACGCGCGCTTAGGGGCAGGATGAATTGACAGCCCTGATGAGGCCCGCGCTTGGCCCGGTATCAGCCCGAAAATTGCTCCTGACTTGGGTTGGAGTCCATAAGGTCCCCATGTATCTTGGGCTTCAGCCTCGCTCTCCGGCGCATGCGCAGCCGAGCGAAACAGCTATGCGGCGGTTCAAACTCATGTCTTCCTCTCACCGCGTCCGTGCCGCACGATCTCGCCGGTGATCATATATATGACTTCCTCGGCGATGTTGGTGGCTTGGTCCGCCATTCGCTCCAGATTTCGAGACACGAGGAACATCTGGATCAGCGCGGCGTGATGAGCGGAGTCCTCCTTGATATGCTTCTCGAAATCGCTGTGCAGCTTGTGCTTCATCATGTCCACTTCGTCATCGTCCGCGAGCACCGCGAAGGCGCTGTCCGCGGACATGTTGATAAATGATCCCAGGGCCTTATCGAGCATTTTCTGGACGCGCTCGGCCATGATGAAGTATTCCTCGGCAACCTCGATCCGCTCCGCGGACGCGAGAAATATGGCTGTCTCTGCAATGTTCACAGCCAGGTCTCCGATCCGTTCCAGGAATGTGTTTATCTTGAGCATTGCTATGAGAAATCGAAGATCGTTCGCCACAGGCTGATGCAAGGCAAGAATCTCGAGGCATTCCTCCTCCAGATCGACTTCCATCCGATCGATGTCCAGGTCGCCGTCAATAACCTTTGCCGCCAGGTCCGCGTCTCGAAGCCGAACAGCCTCGAGCGCGAGCTGCACGGCCTCTTCAACCTGGGTCGCCAGGTCCAGCACTTGGCTCTTGAGTTTTTCGATCTTGCGCTGAAGTCTGACCCGAGTCGTCGTTTTCATTGCCGGCCCTTCTCGGCCCCCTTGGTCCGCCGGCGCCGGGGGCCAATCGGGATTGAGAAATGACCATAGCACTTCTCTGACAGCCAAAACAATCCTTTTTGAAAGCCCTGAAGATCTTCCCGCTTGACGGAACATCCCGTTTTTGTAAGATTGGAGCGGTTCTCCTGAACCGAAACCGTGGTCGTCCGCGCGAGGCCCAGGAGGTACGGTTTCGCGCCTCTTTTTATACCTATTACCGAGTGGAGCAACATTGAAACGGCGAACAAAAAGCAGCCCGGCGAGTGACTTCCCGAACGTGGCGGTGGTAGGTGCCGGCTACTGGGGACAAAACCACGTGCGCAATTTTCATGCATTGGGCGCGCTCAGACACGTGTGCGACGCGGATCCTCAAACCTTGCAGCTCATTGGCTCGCAGTATCCGGATGTAGGCCGAACCGAATCCTACCAAGAGATTCTGGAGAATCGGGCAATCCAAGGCGTGGTCATAGCTTCGCCGGCCGCGACCCATTTCGAGCTCGCGGCAGGCGCCATTACCGCGGGAAAAGACGTGCTGGTGGAAAAACCCCTGGCCTTGAATTCCAGGGATGGCGAAAGGCTGGTGGAGTTAGCGGGTAAACACAACACTATTCTTATGGTTGGCCATATCCTCTTGTATCATCCTGCTGTGTTAAGGCTCAAAGAGCTGATCCACAACGGCGATCTCGGCAGGATACACTACATTCAGTCGAATCGACTCAGCATGGGTAAGGTTCGGAGCGAAGAAAACATCCTCTGGAGTTTCGCGCCGCACGATATCTCCATGATTCTGTACCTATTGGGAGACTCTCCCACAGAGGTGCGAGCGTCCGGGTACTGCCACCTCCAGAGAGACATCGAGGATGTGACCATCAGCATACTTGACTTCTCGGACGGTGTGGGCGCCCACATCTACGTTTCGTGGATGAATCCGTTCAAGGAGCATCGCCTGGTGGTGATCGGCGATGAGAAGATGGCGGTTTTTGAGGATTCGAGCGCGGACCACAAACTCAAGCTCTTCCATCACAACTTCCAATGGAGAGGGCGCCGTCCGGTGCCGGTGAAAGGACCGGAGGAGCGGGTGGATTATGTGGAGGCCGAACCCCTCAGATTGGAGTGCGCCCACTTCTTGGAGTGCATCAAGACCCGGTCGCGGCCTCGTTCCGACGGAGAAGAAGGGCTCAGGACGCTGCGAGTCCTGGAGCGTTGTTACGAATCTATGAAACAAGGCTCGGTGACGCTCCGACCCTCCGTTGCAGCCGCTTCAGAACCATTGAAGGACTATTTTGTTCACGAGACAGCGGTGGCGGATGAACCGTGCCACATCGGCAAAGGAACAAAGATCTGGCATTTTTCCCATGTGATGAAGGACGCGCGGATCGGCGAGAATTGCAATATCGGCCAAAACGTCGTGGTCGGGCGGGGGGTGCGAATCGGCGCCGGCTGCAAGATACAGAACAACGTGTCGATCTACGAAGGAGTCACGTTGGAGGACTTCGTCTTCTGCGGACCGTCGATGGTCTTTACCAACGTGTACAACCCACGGTCCGAAATTCCCCGGATGAAGGAGATCCGCCCCACCCTCGTGAAGCGAGGCGCGACCATAGGAGCCAACGCTACGCTGATCTGCGGAAATACCATAGGACAATACGCGTTCATTGGAGCTGGGGCAGTGGTCACGGGTTCCGTGGAAGACCACGCGTTGATGGTGGGTAATCCTGCCCGGAGAATCGGCTGGATGTGCCGGTGCGGCAACCGCCTGCACGGCGAGGATTCGCCCGGGGCGGCCTTGTCATGCGCCGCGTGCTCGGAGCGTTATGAAAGACTCGCTTCCGGAGGGATTGCTCGGTTGGACGAGCAAGCGCCCGTGACGAGTGTGCCGCTGTTGGATCTGAAGGCGCAGTACCGTTCGATTAAGCACGAGGTGGATCAAGCGATCCAAGAGGTGGTGGACAGCCAGTACTTTATCATGGGGCCTGCGGTCAAGGCCCTCGAAGATGATGTGGCCCGTTACTGCAATTGTGGGTACGCTGCGGGGGTTTCCTCCGGCACGGATGCGCTGCTCATTTCTCTGATGGCGCTGGGCATCGGACCTGGTGATGAGGTCGTTACCAGTCCGTTCACATTTTTCGCGACGGTGGGCTCCATACTGAGGGTCGGCGCCAAGGTGGTGTTCGCGGACATCGAGCCTGACACGTTCAATATCGACCCCAGCCGCGTGGCAAAGCGCATCACGCGGAAAACGCGTGCCATCATGCCTGTGCATCTCTTCGGCCAGTGTGCGGACATGGACCCGTTGCTGGCGCTCGCCGCGGAAAAGGGGATCCCGATCATCGAAGACGCGGCCCAGGCTATCGGTTCGGAATACAAAGGCCGCCGCGCGGGAAGCATGGGAACAGTGGGCTGTTTCTCGTTCTTTCCGTCCAAGAACTTGGGCGCCTTTGGAGACGCGGGCATGGTAACGACCAATGATCCCGCGCTGGCCGAGCGCCTTCAGGTGCTCAGGAACCAGGGAGCGCAGCCCAAGTATCATCACAAGGTCTTGGGAGGGAATTTCCGCCTCGATACCTTGCAAGCCGCAGTGCTTCGGGTGAAACTCAAGCGCTTGGACGACTGGAGCGGCAAGAGGCGAGCAAACGCAGAGTTTTACACCAGTCGTTTGAGGGCTTCCAAGATTTTGAGGAAGACGGTTCTACCTCCACCGGTGATTCGAGAGCGTCACATCTTTAATCAGTATGTGATTCGGGCGCAGAACCGAGACGGCTTACAGGCGTTCTTGAAAGAAAAGGGTATAGGCACGGAAATATATTACCCGAAAGCAATGCACGTGCAAGAGTGTCTTGACCAGGGACAATTCCGGCAGGGAGACTTCCCCGTGAGCGAAAAGGCCAGCAATGAAGTCTTGGCTCTTCCCATATATCCCGAGCTGACCGAGGCCCAGAAGAGCTATGTTGTCTCTGCCATAGATGCCTTCTACCGCCGGTAAGGCGTCGGATTCACCGTACAAATCGGATGAACATACTCCTCATCAACCATTATGCCGGGTCACGAATCCACGGAATGGTTTACCGGCCGTTTTACCTTGGCCGGGAGTGGGTCAAACAGGGGCATCGCGTTACCATCGCCGCCGCTTCGTACACGCATATTCGCACTCAATCACCCACTGTTTCCGGGTCGATCACCGAGGAGGAGATCGACGGCATTCGCTACGTATGGTTGAAGACGCCCCATTACCATGCCAATGACATGAAAAGGGTCGTCAACATGATTGCGTTCACGTGGAGGCTCTTCCTTTCCGGGAAGTTGCTCTCCGCGGGGACCGAGCCGGACATAGTGATCTCTTCGTCTACATATCCGCTCGATATATTTCCGGCTTTCCGCATCGCCAGGAAGTATGGCGCTCGGCTGGTCTTCGAGGTGCGTGACCTCTGGCCGCTCTCGCCCAAGCTTCTGGGTGGCATGTCTCAGTGGCATCCGTTCATTCTCGGCTTACAGGTGGCGGAAGACTTCGCGTATCGCAAATCGGACAAGGTGATTTCCGTGCTCCCGCAAGCCCACACGTACATGGTCTCTCGGGGTATGGATAGGGGCAAGTTTGTATATATTCCCAACGGCATCGATCCGATGGAGTGGGAAGCGGACACCGAGGACATGCCGCCGGAGCACAAACGGCTTATTGGTGATCTGAGAAGCACAGGCCATATGATCGTGGGTTTCACCGGCGCCTATGGCGAAGCCACTGATCTTCCGACCTTGATTGAGGCCGCGGCGCGCCTGAGGGACGAGAAGATCGCGTTTGTAATAGTTGGTTTGGGGCCCAAGAGAAAAAAGCTGCAAATGGCCGTTGCGGAAAGAAAGCTTGAAAATGTCTTTTTCCTGCTTCCGGCGCCCAAAGCATCTATGCCAAGGCTCCTGGACGCCATGGACTGCCTGTATATCGGACTGAAGCGCCAGCCCTTGTTCCATTTTGGTGTGAGCCCTAATAAGCTCCTGGACTATATGATGGCGGCAAAACCCGTCCTGCACGCGATCGATTGTTCCAACAATCTGGTTTTGGAAAGCGGCGGCGGCATCTCTGTGCCCCCGGAGGATCCCGATGCGCTGGCCGAGGCAGTGGCTGACCTGAACCGCATGACGCCTGCGGAACGATCCGATCTGGGATTACGGGGAAAACGATACGTGCTGGAGCGCCATGATTACCGACTGCTGGCTCGACAGTTCCTGACGGCGGTGATGGACCAAGCGAGCGCGCCGGCCGCTATCCAAAGCTGATTACGGAGGATCCACACCGGAGGATGCTAAAACGGTTCCAATTACCGCAAGATCCTCGGCTGACGCTCACCGGATGGAGTTCTGTAAAGAGTTTGGGGGGAAGGCGCTGACCGCACGAGAAACGGACGCAACCCTGCAAAGCGACTCGGGTGAACCCACGGGCTTCGGTCCGGGGACTCGGGGTCCGGGCTCCCGTGGGCATTTGAGTAAGCTTTCGTGGGGCATTTTCTGCTTTACCTGCTTTCAGCTTGCCTTTCTGCAACCGTACTGGGTGCTCTTCCCCGGCGAAAGGGCCAACCTCTTCTCGGGGCTCCTCTGTCTACTCTCGCTGATCGCGGCGATCTTGGTTGCTCGAGAGCGTGAAGTGCGAGCGGAACCGCTGGAGATTATCATCTGTGCGCTGCTCGCCGCGTTGACTGTGGTGAGCGGCCTATTAAGCTCCTCAGCTTTCTCGTCGTCCATACGCGGCTTTGTGTTGCTCAGCTCCGGACTGGGTGGTTTCTGGTGCGCCAGGATCTTGCTGAGTACCGGGCGGGCGCAAGAGTTCTTCACCTGGTTCTGCCTGGCCATCCTCGCGGGAATTATTGTCGTGAGCTTGCTGGGGTACGCTCTAGCAGGAGATGTGAAAGCTCTTCTGGACACAAATCCTCATCCGCTCGCAGACCGGATGATACTTCTTTCCTTTGCGCCTCTGGTGTTGTTGCTCCGGCGTGACTATTGGGCCAAGCTCATTGGCGGCGCGGTCATGGCCGCGGGATATGTGGTCTTTTACTTGAGCAATTTGCGGTCCGCGATGTTGATTCCTGTGGCTATGGCCGGGATCGGGCTCTGGTTCCGAGCGCTGCGCCTGAGACACTTTCTGGCGCTTCTCGTAATCGCAGCCATTGCCATGGTCTATTTCTTCGCCAAATTGCCGGCATGGAAACTGGGAAAAGACCACGAGCCCGCATACTATCGGGCCGAGAACTACCTTTTTTCCTGGCGCATCGCCCAACAAAACCCGATCTTTGGTATCGGCCTTCGGACGCAGCGCGAAGCATACCTCGACGGTTACGGCATCACATATCCGTACGTCACCAAAGAGAGATTCGCCGCGTCGGTGCGCACCATCGTCACTTCGGAAAATATCTTTCTCACGCTCATGGTTGGGCTCGGGATTCCGTTCCTAATCCTTTATTCTGTCGGGCTTATTACCCTGATGGCCAGGCTTTTCAAGGTGGCCAAGACCGGAATTCCCGAATCTTTTTTGCCGCCCCTCGCGCTGGTTTTGCCGATCACCGGTTCCCTCCTGCATAATTTCGTGTTCGACGGGCTTTTGTACCCGCAGCTCTGCTGGTATTTTCATATATTGCTGGGGCTGATTCCACTCCGACACAAAGCGGATGCACAAGCGTTGTAACCGTAAATCGAGAAAGGAGACCACGCATGCCACTCGCGAGAATAGAGCTGATCGAGGGGTGGTCCCGCGCCGAAAAGAACCTCATAATGGAGGCCGTTGATTCAGCCATGGTTGAGGCCCTCAAGATCCCGAACCGTAACCGAGTCATTCGGCTGTTCGAGCATAACCGCGAAGACTTCCAAACGAGGCCGGAAGGAAGTGACAAGTGTGCTCTCGTGGAAATCACCCTGTTTCCGGGCAGATCTCTTGAGGCGAAGAGGAAGCTCTACCAACTGATTGTGGAAAAATTAGAGGTTCTGGGGGCGCCGCGGGTTGAAGTCAAGGTGGTTCTGTACGAACCGCCGATGGAAAACTGGGGCATCCGCGGCGGGTTCCCTGCAAGCGAAGTGGATCTTGGATTTGAAGTGGCCGTCTAGCTCGTTCCAGGGCATAATCAATAGAGACGGGAGGGCGAAGCGCGCGCTTCCCAGCCTTCGGAATAGGAGAACGCAGTGGGGAGGAGCTCACCATGGCTCAGAAAAGACTCTTTAAGAACCCTTTTCGGGTGTTCAGTCCTGATGTGAAGGAAGAGGTGCTGCGCCTCAAAGGGCTTCATCAGAGGCGCGTGTCCGCGTCCACAGCACTCCACGAGGGCTTGCTCATCATGCTGAGCAAGCTGGTGGAGATGGGGAATATCTTGACAACTGCTCTCGAATTCGGTGAGTCAACCTCGTTGGCCGAATGCGCCCGGCTCGCGGCGGAACTGCTGGAGGAAGAGAGAATCCTGACCAACTACCTGGTGTCGGCAGGCGTCAGCGCGGACGAGATGAAGGGGCTTATCCGATTTCCTTATCGCCTTAAGAGGGTCGGCGACGGGCTGCTGAGCATCGAGAACTGCTTACGGATCAAATCCGCTGAGCGGATCTCGTTTGGCGAAAAGGCCGATGGGGAGCTGAAAGAGTTGTTCAGCGCGCTCAAGGGTATGATGATAAGCTTGCGGGAAGCCTTCATCGAGCCGGCGGAAGGTTTGCTCGAAGAGGTCATAAACCGGAACAAGCTGTTGGCGGAATTAATCGAGCACTCCAAAATCAAACATTGGATCAGACTCGAAAAGGGGGAATCGCCTGTAGAAGCTTCCTCCATGTTTCGTGACATACTCGATTCGCTCAGGATGGCCAATGAATACCTAGAGAAGATGGCTCGAGCGTTGCTCGAAATGGGCGCCGGGTCCCAAGGTGGATGAGTATCCACTGGAGCGCTGCTTGCTGAGAACACAATCCAGGATTGGTCCGCGATCTCGTTGGGGAGCCGCTCTGGCAGAGGTCTGGGAATGGTGGCAAGTCCGCGGTGGAAGCTGCCAAACTCGGCTGCGCGGACTCGTCAAAACCATTCTATCAACAGATGTTTATAAGTTCGCTTGCCACGAGAGCCGGCCAAACGCGCGCTGCGTGGGCTCCATAGGTTAGGCATAACATATTGAAATAATACAGGTATGGCGGCTGACCCATTTTGGAGCACCTTGCTCGGAATCCAAAGGTGTTGAGACCCTAACGAAGTTATCCACAGGATACTTTCCACGTTATCCACAGGTTCTGTTGAGAAATCTTCGGCGTGAGTATTACGGGAAAGAGCGTTACAAAAGCTTGAGAGGAATTGGAAAGTATATTAAGAGGGTTATTACCGTAGCAACCGTCTTGACTTTCTCGTTCTTTCTCTTTCAGAAACCGAATCGGGCGGAGGTGCGGAGGCCATGTCCGGTCATAATAAATGGAGCACGATAAAGCACAAGAAGGGCGCGGCGGACGCCAAGCGCGGCAAGCTCTTCTCCAAGCTCATCAAGGAAATCACCATAGCAGCCAGAACCGGAGGAGGGGATCCGGAAGGCAACCCGCGTTTGAGGACCGCGGTAAGCGCGGCCCGACAAGCGAATATGCCCAAGGATAACATCGAACGGGCCGTCAAGAGAGGAACGGGCGAGATCGAGGGCGCGGCGTACGAAGAGATCCTGTACGAAGGGTACGGCCCGGGAGGCGTGGCCGTTATGGTCGCGGTCCTCACGGACAACAAGAACCGGACCGTGGCCAAGGTTCGTCACATATTCGACAAATACAACGGGAGCTTGGGCGAAAGCGGTTGCGTATCCTGGATGTTCGACAAGAAGGGCATGATTGTCCTCAGCGCGCAAGGCTTGGAGGAAGATCAGGTCATGGAACTGGCCCTGGAAGCCGGAGCGCAAGATGTGCGGCCGGAAGGGGGCGCTTTCGAAGTCACAACCGAACCCGCGGATTTCGAAACGGTGCGCTCCGCGGTAGAAGGGAAAGGCTGGAAGACGGAGCTGGCCGAAGTCACCATGATCCCTCAAACAACCGTGGCGCTCGTCGGGAAGCAGGCCGAGCAGATGCTCAAGATGATGGACGCGCTCGACGACGACGAAGACATCCAGAAGGTCTACGCCAACTTCGACATTTCCGAAGAGCAGATGATCGAGATATCCGCGTGATTCGCCGAACAGGGGTTCCCGGAGGCTCTCAACGAAATGCGCCGCGGCCTCACGCATATCTGGTCCAGCGATACGGGCCTGACAGCTCTGCTCGGTTTTCTGTTCTTGCAGCTCTTTGTCTTCTATCCTCTCGCCGGCTCTGACGTGCTCGGCAGGAATTTGATCCACATATCCTTCATCCTCATACTGGTCTCGGGCGTCATGACCGTGATCGAGACGCCTCTGTGGGGATGGCTTGCCCTTGTTCTGGGAGCAATTAGTTTCATCGGGCGGATCGCGTTGATCGCCCATCCCACGGCCGCCCTGGAAGCGTTGAATTCAGTGTTGACACCCGTTTTCACGGCCGTGCTGATCGTCTTGATCTTGGCGCAGGTGTTCCGGGAAGGCCCGATCAATTATCATCGAATCGCGGGGGCTGTGGCAGCCTATCTGCTCATAGGAGTTCTGTGGGGAAGCTTATACTTTCTCGCCGATCTGCTGTGGCCGGGGGCCTTCAACTTCTCCACGTCGCCTCCCCCGGCGGATGTCCATGCTCTCGCGGACAGACTCCTATACTTCAGCTTTATTACTCTGACCAGTGTGGGCTATGGAGACGTTCTTCCCACGCATCCTGCGGTTCGAACTCTCGCAATGTTGGAAGCCATAGTCGGCCAGCTCTTCCCGGCAATTCTGGTCGCACGGCTTGTGGCTCAAGAAATCGAAGATCGGCAGGACCGCAAGGAAGGATTGTAGAGCCCGCGTCTTGCCGGTCCTACCAACCCTCCGGTTGCATCTATATCAATTGTCGAAAATTCTGTCGGAATTGGGATGCACTCCCAGATGAGCCGGCAGTAACCTTACAAGTTAACTGGATGTCACTTCCAGCAGACTTGCTCTGCGCTCCAGAATTCCCCGAAGGGGAATACTGTGAATAGCCCAGGGTGAAACCCAGGGGAAAATGCCCCCGCCAACGTCTTCGGGATCTGCCCTGGAGGGGCCGGCCCCTACAGGGCCAAAAAGAACTGATTATTGGCGCTGATTACCACGGGTTTCACCCGTGGCTACTCAACGCTCCCCCCTTCGGGGGAACGCAAGGGTGAAATCTCATTTCGTGATCATTATATTGTGTCAACTACCATGAAAATGAGTGACCCCCTGGCACATTCCGCGCGACAAAACCCTGGCAAGAATCCTCAATCAATAGTATAAGCAAGCCCGTTTGCTGCCGGCCTGGGCGCCGCGCGAGGCCGAAGTTAACCGAAGCTCGGTGGGTCAGGGCAGCAGACAGCTCAAAATTAGGCATGAGCAATGGAGTTTGCTTAAGGCCATGATCATCATGGGAGTAGATCCCGGAAGCGCTGCCACGGGATACGGAATCATCGAAAAGAACGGGTCGAGAGCACGCTATATTGCCAGCGGCGTCATCAAGCCGTCCGCCCGCGCGTCCCATTCCAAGCGGATCTGGGACGTATATCAGCGGCTCGACAGCGTGGCCAAAGAACACGGACCTTCGGTCATGGTGGTGGAGTCGCTCTTTCATGCGACCAACAGCCAGAGTCTCATGAAGCTCAGTCAAGTGCGAGGCGTGATTCTGCTCCTAGGTGAAAGCCGCGGCATGGAGATCTTCGAGTATTCCCCAATGGAGATCAAAAAGGGGATCACGGGCTACGGCCGAGCTGAGAAAGAGCAGATCATCTTCATGGTAAGCAAGATTCTCGGTCTGGCGCCGATCAAATCGACGGATGAAGCTGACGCCCTGGCCATGGCGCTGTATCATTCCCACATCTCTCCGCCCGGGAGGGTTGTCTCGTGATTGCTTCTCTCCGAGGAAAAGTCCTGGTTCGCAACGGGAGCCGTATCATCGTAGATGTGCATGGTGTCGGATACGACGTGTGGGTGTCGCTGCCCACCCTGGATGCGTTAAATGGCGACGATGAGGTCCTGCTCCACATCTATACCGCGTTGCGTGAGAACTCGCTGGAGTTGTTCGGGTTCGCCAAAGCCGAAGAAAAGCGAGTTTTCGAAATACTCCTGGGAGTCTCGGGCATCGGGCCTCGACTCGCGCTGAACATCGTCTCCGGGATATCCCCGGGCCGGTTCCGTGACGCGGTTCTCCAGGGTGACGCAGGACGGCTGACCGCGATTCCCGGTATCGGCCGTAAGGTTGCGGAACGGCTTCTGGTGGAGCTGAAGGAAAAGATCAAGAAACTGCCGTTCGAAGACTCGTCTCCCACAACTTCCCTGCCCGGTCGGATTGAGGACGACCTTGTGTCTTCCTTGGTTAACCTGGGATACAAGGAGCGTCAGGCAAGGCCCGTCGCGCGCGCGGCTTTGGCCGGCGCAGGCCCGGAAATTTCCCTCACCGACGCTGTGAGGTTGGCCCTGCGGGAACTGGCTAAATCGTAATTTCCTTGTTGTTGAGATACGGGTCCGCTGTGTTTTCGCGAAGAGACAGGTGTCGTTCCGCATCCGAATATGTGGAAAAACCTGTAGCTTTCATCACGTTTGATCAGTTCTTCACACTCAGCGCGAAGGCTTTGATTCCTTCCTTTTCCCGGAGGTGGTTCACAAGCTCTTCTGCCTGCTCTGGGGTCGCGAAATCACCGAGATAGAGCTGATAGATGATTCCAAAGGCGGGCCGAGCCACAGGCTTCAGAGTGACCTGATATCCTTTGGCTTTCCACTCCAGAGCCCATTGCTGGGCAACTTTCGGTTGGGAAAACGCGCCCACCTGGACCGTGTACCGCTTCGTTCCCGCGGGAGGGCGCGGCAGTTCAACGTTCGCGTTAGGAAGGGGAGGGGGACGGTTAGCCGCGGCCGGAATTCCCCAGCCTTCCGCGGCCGCGGGGCCTTTTCCTTGGGTCGGAGCTTTTCCGTGGGTTGGGGGAGAGGTTGAGTGAGGCAGGTCGCGCTCTCCCAAATCTTCCGCATCAGGCAGCGTCGGCCGAGGCGCGGCTTCTTCAGGCGCGGTGAGTTTCCGGTAAAAGGTGACCTGGGGCGGGGCAGGGCCGGCCGCGCTAGCCCCATCCGCTCGGGGGCCGCGAGAAGGACCTGCGGCAGGGATGCCGGCGCTCATCGATGGGGTTGCGGTTCGGAGCTCTTTTGGCGGTCGGGGCGGATCGCTTATGAAGCGCAGATTGAGCCAAACCAGGACCAGCATAAGCGCTACGGAGCCCGCGATGGCAAGGACAAGTCGCCCGTTGCCCGACGAAGTCCTTCTCCGCACGGGGGATCGCCGGGACTTAAGAATGAGCGGAGAAGGTTTTGTCCGATGAATGGTCCGCAGTCTCATTGCGTTCACATGCGCTCGGGCGCGGTTACGCCCAGAATCGCCAGGCCGTTGGCCACCACCTGACGCACGGCCTCCACCAGGAAGAGCCTGGCTTTCTTTATCCGCGCATCCTCGGTGAGAACCCGGTTGTCGTGATAATACGCGTGGAAAAAGTCCGCGAGATCCACGAGGTAGAACGTGATCCGATGGGGCTCCAGCGCTTCCGCGGCGTCCGCGAGCATGTCGGGGAAGTCAGCCAGATGTTTGATGAGCCGGACCTCCTCCGGTAAGGAGAGCGCGGAAAGGTCGGGATCGGTCATGTCCGCGTCTATGCCTCGTTCCGCGGCGATACGAAAGATACTCGCGATGCGAGCGTGAACGTATTGCACGTAATAGACGGGATTATCTCGTGATTGCTTCTTGGCCAGGTCAAGATCAAAGTCCAGATGGCTGTCGCACCGTTTAGTCAGGAAAAAGAAGCGGGCCGCGTCCGGTCCGACTTCGTCGAGCACTTTCCGCAGCGTCTCGAACTCGCCGGCCCGGGTGGACATGGAGATCTTGCGGCCTTCCCGCACCAGGGTAACGAATTGCACGAGGAGCACGCTCAGGACGTCGTCAGGATATCCGAGGGCCTGGAGCGCGGCTTTCACCCTCGGCACATAGCCGTGATGGTCGGAACCCCACAGATCTATCAAAAGATCGTATCCGCGGCCCAGCTTGTTCTTGTGGTACGCGGCGTCCGCGGCGAAGTACGTGGGTTCACCGGTCGCGCGGATCAGCACTCGATCCTTTTCATCCTCCGCGTCTTCCATTACGAACCAGACCGCGCCGTCCTTGTCTTCGGCCTTGCCTTTCTCTCGCAACTCTTGGACCACGCGAGCCACCAAACCTTCGCTGTGGAGCGTGCTCTCAAAGAAGTAGCTATCGTACGCCACGCCGAAGTCATGCAAATCCGCCTGTATTCCTTCAAGGATGCGTGGATACGCGAACTCCGCGGCCTTTTCCACCGCCGCATCCTCGGGCAGAGCGAGTATCTCCTTGCCGTTGGGGGAACCGAGCAGATCCCGGGCCAGGTCCCGGATGTATTCGCCCACGTAGTGCTTTTCCGGGAACACTATCGATTCTCCCGCAAGCTCTTTAAGCCTGAACACGATCGAACGGCCCAGGATTTTCATCTGGTTCCCCGCGTCGTTCACGTAATACTCGGTGGCCACGGGATATCCCTGGGACTTCAAGAGCCGCGCAAGCGTGTCACCGACAGCCGCGCCTCTCCCGTGACCGACGTGGAGCGGACCGGTGGGATTCGCGCTCACGAATTCCAAGAGCACGCGTGGACGCTTTGCAGACGCGTCGTGGCCGTATCGGTCACGCTCCCGGTGGATCTGACGTAACACTTGACGCCATAAATCTTCGGCCATGAAAAAGTTGATGAATCCAGGACCGGCCACTTCGACGTTCGTCACGATATCGTTCTTTTCGGGAACATATGTGGCGAGGATATGAGCGAGATCCCGTGGTTTCATGCGGGCCTGCCCGGCAAGCGCCAGGGCTGCGTTCGTGGCATAATCCCCATGCTTTGGATCCTTAGCGCGACTCACTTCTATGTTGAGCTGCTCCGGGTCCGGCAGATCGGCTCTTTTTTCCTTCCGGGCCGCGTAGACCGCGTCCCGCACAAGCTGTCTAATAAGCTCCTTCATTCGGATCTTG
>Ga0194113_10000348_pt1 | contig 59415 bp, 41 predicted proteins | sample TA2MahC200mmetaG_FD_146193 | JGI IMG/M metagenome (GOLD analysis project Ga0194113, IMG submission 146193) | Freshwater microbial communities from Lake Tanganyika, Tanzania - TA2015017 Mahale Deep Cast 200m | ecosystem: Environmental > Aquatic > Freshwater > Lake | place: Tanzania: Lake...
GGTCTGCAGGCTGCAGCGGGGTCCGAGAATGTGTGTCAATGTCTTTATGCCTGGCAGAATGAACGGAAAGAGTCTGTGGGGTGCCGGCGAGTTGAAGTCGAGTTCGGTTGTGGGATTGGCTTGCGACGTGCTATTTACGTGGGCTCAACGACATGAGAGACGCAGAATTGAGAAGGGTTGGGCCTCGAGTCGGAGTCGGGGTGAAGCCGTTGTCGCGGATCCTGCGGGCGGCAGGGCGGGGGACTTGCCGAGCGGCTGAAGTGAGAGTGAGAGCGCGAGGGGGCGGGTGGGGTCGCCCGGCTGCGGTTAGGTCTGAGCAGTCGGTTTTCCAGCGGGCGAAGCAGAGGTCAGCTTTTGGGTGGACTCGGAGTCGGGGTTGGGGGTTTTACGACCGCATTTCGGGATGGGTGGGGTTAGCGTTGCTGTGCGGATGGGGACTCGCGGTGGCGGGGCTTGAGGCGCAGTTGCCGGCCGGGGGCGGCTTGTTGCGCGAGGTATGGCTGGGGATACCGGGCACGGCGGTGACGGACCTGACGAACTCGCCGGATTACCCGGATCGGCCGACGAGCAGCGACTACATTACCGAGCTGTTCGAGGCGCCGGTGGATGTGCTCGACCAGTACGGGCAGCGGCTGCACGGCTATGTGATCGCGCCGTTGACGGGCAATTACACCTTCTGGGTTGCGAGCGATGACGGGGGCCAGCTTTATTTGAGTACCGACGAGAACCCGGCCAACGCGCGGCTCATCGCCCAGGTGACGGGTTGGACGCCGTCACGGCAATGGGAGCGGGAGGCGGGACAGCGTTCGGATGCGATCTTTCTGCAGGCGGGACGGCCGTACTATGTTGCGGCGTTGATGAAGGAGCACGGCGGTGGGGACAACTTGGCGGTGCGCTGGTTGATGCCCGATGGCACGGATCAAGCGCCGATGGTGGCGACCAATCTGCTGCCTTACGGGGTGAGTTTCACCCCGCCGGCGATCGCGGAAGAACCGGCAGACACCACCGCGGTGGAGGGCGGCAGTGCGCGGTTCAGTGTGAGGCTTGCCTCGGTGGGGGTGTACGGCTTCCAGTGGCGGCGCAACGGGGCGCCGTTGTCGGGCGCTACGGGTCCGGACTACGAGTACGGTCCGGTGCGGATGAGCGATCAGGGGGCGAGGTTTAGCTGTTACATCACCAACAACCTGGGGACGGTGACGAGTCGCGAGGCGGTGCTCACGGTGACTCCGGACACGGTGCGGCCGCGCTTGGTCGAGGCGCGTAATCTCGGGTTGAACCAGGTCGAGGTTACGTTTTCGGAGCCGGTGTCGGCCCCGAGCGCGACGACCGCGGCCAATTACCGTCTGGATGGAGGCGTGGGGGTGACAGGGGCGGCGTACGGTGGCAGCGCGGCGGTGGTGATTCTGACGACGTCGACCTTGTCATTGGGGACGCTCTATACGCTCACGGTGGACGGGGTGCTGGACCAGGCCCAGGTGGGGAACCCGATCGCGCCTGGAAGCACCGTGAGTTTCGTCGCGGTCGAGTACGCGACAGTGGACTTGGGCAACCCGCCCTTGGCGGGGGTGACCACGCCGGTGGTGGGCGGGATGGACCTTGCTGGGAGCGGCGAGTTAGGCGGCACGGCGGACACGGGTGCATTCGCGTGGAAGCGTGTGAGTGGGGATTTTGACGAGCGGGGCCGGTTGGCTGCTTTCGACCCGACGGATCCGTTTGCGCAGGGTGGGCTGATGGTGCGGGAGACGCTGGAGGCGAATGCGCGGTTTGCGGCTGCCCTGGCGACGCCGGCGACGGTGGGATGTTATCTGCTGAGCCGGTCGAACCCTGGTGCGACCGCGAACCGGGCGGGTTTTTTCCCGGCAAACTATCCGGATACCTGGCTGCGCTTGCGGCGGGTGGGTAACCAATTCACCGGCTACGCCAGCTACGATGGTCAACGGTGGACGCAGCTTGGCAGTGCGGCGTTGAGCATGCCGAGCACGGTGTACTTGGGGTGGGCAGTGGGGAGCCGGGACAACGCCCGGCGGGCGACGGTGTCGATTCGGGAGGTTGGGCGGGTGACCGGTGGGAGCGTGGTGGCTTATACGCCGCGCGGGGAGACGCTGGGGCCGTCGAGTCGGCTGACGCCGCTGGTCATCAGTGAGGTGATGTATCATCCGGCGGAACGGATGGACGGGCGCAAAGGCGAGTTCATCGAGTTGTACAACGCGGACCTGATTGCGCAGGACCTGACGGGGCATCGCCTGAGCGGGAGTGTGGATTTCGGGTTTCCGGACGGGTACCGTCTGCCGGCGGGCGGTTTTGCGGTGGTGGCGCGGGATCCGGCGGATTTGGGGGCCATTTACGGACTGACGGGCGTGTTGGGTCCGTTTGCCAGTACGAATAACCTACCCAACGATCAGGGCACGATCCGGCTGCGGAATCCGCAGGGAGCGGTCTTGCTCGAGGTCGAGTACGGGTCGCGGGCGCCCTGGCCGGTGGCGGCGGATGGGACGGGGCATTCGTTAGTGCTGGCGCGGCCATCGTATGGCGAGGGGGACGTGCGGGCGTGGGGGGCGAGCGACCGGATGGGTGGTTCGCCGGGTCGGATGGAGAGTGTGAGGGCGAATCCGTTCGGGGCGGTGCTGATCAACGAGTGGCTGGCCCACACGGACTTGCCGCAACTGGATTTTGTCGAGTTGTATAATCGCAGCAACGAGCCTGTGGACCTGGCCGATTGCGTGTTGACGGATGACCCGGGCACCAATCGCTTCCGGATTCCGGCGGGAACGGTGCTGACACCGCGCGGTTTTGTGGCGTTCGACGAGGTGCAACTGGGATTTCGCCTGAACGCGGCGGGCGAGACGATCTACTTGTTCGATCCGAGCCGGACGCGGGTGGTGGATGCGGTGCGGTTTGGCGCGCAGGAGAACGGGGTTGCGAGCGGCCGTTCGCCGGACGGGACGCCGGAGACACGCCGGTTAGGTTGGCCAACGCCCGCGGCGGAGAACGCTCCGTGGCGGGTGAGCGAGGTGGCGATCAACGAGATCATGTACCATCCGCTGTCGGGGGACAACGCCGATGAGTACGTGGAGCTGTACAACCGGACGGCGCAGGCGATCGACCTGGCGGGTTGGGAGTTCACGGACGGCATCAGCTACCGGTTTTCGGCCGGGGCAGTCCTTGGGCCGGGCGGTTATGCGGTGGTGGCTCGGGATCGGGTGCGGCTTTTGGCGAATCACCCGACGGTGAGCAGCACCGCGGTTTTTGGCGACTTCGGCGGCACGCTGGCCAACGGGGGCGAGCGTTTGGCTTTGGCGAAGCCGGACGTCATCTTATCGACGAACGAGTTTGGTGTGGTGCGGACCAACCGCATTGCGATCGAAGTGGACGAAGTGACGTATGGCACGGGAGGCCGATGGGGGCGGTGGAGCGATGGGTTAGGGAGCAGTCTGGAACTGATCGATCCGCACAGCGATCATCGCCAGGCGTCGAATTGGGCGGACTCGGACGAAAGCGCCAAGGCGCCTTGGAGCACGATCGAGTTCACGGGCCGGCTCGACCACGGCGATGGCGGGTCCGCGAACCGGTTGCAGATCATGCTGCAGGGGCCGGGGGAGTGTCTGGTGGACGATGTTGAGGTCATCCCTAGCGGGGGCGCGAATCGGCTGAGCAATTCGGCCTTCGAGTCGGGGGCGGCGGGTTGGACGATCCAGGGCAACCACCGCGCGAGCGCGCTCGAGGCGGGCACGGGCGTGGGGGGGACCGCCTGCTTGCACGTGCGGGCGACGGGCCGCGGGGATACCGCCGTGAACCGCATTTTCACGGCGATCAATCCTGCGTTGGCCAACAACTCGACGGCGACGCTCCGCGCGCGGGTGCGTTGGCTCAAGGGTTGGCCTGAGTTCATGTTGCGGATCCGGGGCAGCTATCTCGAGGCGGCCGACCGGATGCTGGTGCCTGCGAATCTCGGCACGCCGGGCGCTCGCAACAGTCGGGCGGTGCTCAACGCGGGTCCGGCCATATTCGACGTGACGCATGCGCCGGTGTTGCCGGCGAGCGGGCAGGCGGTGCTGGTCACCGCGCGGTTGACCGACCCGGACGGGGTGGGCAGCGCGCGGTTGCGGTACCGGGTGGACCCCGGGAGCAGTTTGGCGACGGTGCTGCTGCGGGACGACGGGACCAGCGGGGACGATGTGGCTGGGGACGGTGTGTACTCGGCGCGGATTCCGGGTCAATCGGCAGGCACGCTGGTCGCTTTTCATGTCGAAGCCACCGACGCGCCGGTGAGCGGGGCGGCGACCGCGCGATTTCCGGCTGAGGCGCCGACGCGCGAGTGCCTGGTGCGCTGGGGGGAGAGCCAGCCGGTGGGGAACCTCGGGGTGTATCGGTTGTGGCAACGGCGGGCGGATTACGACTGGCTACGCCAGCGGGAGCCGTTGGCCAACGACAACTTGGACGCGACGTTCGTCTACAACGATGCTCGGGTCATCTACAACTTCGAGATGCGCGCCAAGGGCAGTCCTTGGCACAGCGGCAGTGTGGGGTCCGACTACGTGTTCGCTTTTCCCGACGATGACCGGTTTCTCGGGGCGCGCGACTTGGCGTTGGTGACGGTAGGGAACTTGGGCAACGACGACAGCGCGCAGCGGGAGCAGGCGGCGTTTTGGATTGGGCGTCAGATGGGGATACCGACGCTGAACCGGCGGCACGTGTTTTTCTTCGAGAACGGCGCGCAGAAGCAGAAGGTGTACGAGGATGCGGAGGAGCCGAACGGCTACTACGCGGACCGTTGGTGGCCGGAGGGTCCCGACGGGGACTTGTACAAGATCGAGGACTGGTTCGAGTTCCCGGACGATCCGCGGGGGCGGTTTACGTTTAGCCGGGACGCCACGTTGCAGTCGTTCACGACGACGGGTGGGGCGTACAAACTGGCGCGCTATCGGTGGGCATGGCGGAAGCGGGCGGTGGTGTATTCGGCGAACGACTACACCCATTTCTTCAACCTGGTGACGGCGGTCAATCAGAGCGCGGCGAATCTGGTGGCGCAGGTGGAGAACCTGGTGGATGTCGAGGTGTGGATGCGGAACTTTGCGCTGCAGCACTCGGTGGGCAACTGGGACGCCTACGGGTATAATCGGGGCAAGAACGCGTACATTTACAGGCCCATCAACGGCCGGTTCCAGATGATTCCTTGGGACATCGATTTTGTGTTGGGATCGGGCAGCGACGGGCCGAGCACGGACATCTTTGGGGCGAACGATCCGACGGTTTCGCGGCTGTGGAACACGCCGGCTTTCCAGCGGGTGTATTTGCGGGCGTATCTAGACGCGATTGCTGGGCCGCTGCAAAACGCGAATTTCGATCCCATTGTGGAGGGGCGATATGCGGCGCTGAGGGCCAACGGGGTGAGTGTGGCGCAGCCGAACCCGATCAAGAGTTGGGTGGCGCAGCGGCGGAATTACTTAGCGAACCGGGTGGCATCGTTCGACACGCCGGCGCTAGCCATAACCAGCAACAACGGCAACAACTTCAGCACCAGTCAGGCGGTCGTCAACCTCACCGGTCGCGCGCCGATTGCGCTTCGGACACTCACGGTGAACGGCGTGCCGGTGCCGGTGACGTGGAGCACGACGGTGAACTGGACGCTCCCGCTGGCGCTGGCGAGTCGGCAGAACGTGTTGAATGTGGGTGGACTCGACACTTGGGGGCGGCCGATTCCGGGGATGGCGGCCCGCATTACGATCGACTACACGGGCGCCCAACTGCCTTAGCCCGCGGGGCAGATTGTCATCAACGAGATCATGTATCATCCGGCAGTGCGGGACGCGGAGTTCATCGAGCTGTGGAACACCTCGACGACGGCGACGTTTGACCTGGCGAATTGGCGGCTCGAGGGCGCGGGCTTCACCTTCCCACCCGGGGCGGTCTTAGGTCCTGGGGCCTATGCGGTCATCACCCAGAACCGCGACGCCTTTGCGGCGGCGCATGGGTTCGCTGTGCTCCCCATGGGCGAGTTTCCTGGGGCCCTGCAGAACGATGGCGAACGGTTGCGCTTGGTCCGACCCGGGGCGAGCCCGAGCGAGGACTTGATGGTGGACGAGGTGCGTTACGACAGCGAGGCGCCGTGGCCGGCGCAGGCCAATGGGGGTGGGCCCTCGCTGCAACTGATCGATCCGCTGGTGGACAACTGGTCGGTGGGCAACTGGGCAGCCGCCCGCACGAATGACACGGTGCAGGCCACGCCCGGCCGGGCCAATTCAGTGGCCAATTCGCTGCCGGCGTTTCCCCTGGTTTACCTCAACGAGGTCCAGGCAGTGAACGTCAATGGCCCGCGCGATCGGTGGGGCGATCGGGATCCTTGGCTCGAGCTGCACAACCCGGGCGCGACGGCGGTCGACTTGGGTGGGCTCTACCTCACGTCAGACTACAACCATCTGACGCAGTGGGCCTTCCCTGCGGGCACGACCATCGGCTCGGGCGAATTCCTGCGGCTCTGGGTGGACGGCGAACCGGCGGAATCCGTGCCGAGCGAACTGCACACGAGCTTTCGGCTGGCACCGGGGAGCGGGGCGATTGCCCTGGTGCGCCTGCAGCGGGGCGCGCCGGTCGTGTTCGATTATCTCAATTACAAGTCGTTGCCTGACGGACTTTCGTTCGGTTCTTACCCGGATGGCCAACCGCGGGAGCGGCGCTTGTTTCACCTGCCGACGCCTGGGGCGGCCAACAATCCGGCCGCACCTCAGGTCCAGGTGTTCGTGAACGAATGGCTGGCCAGCAACACGGGCGTGATCCTCGACCCCGCGGATCAAGACCCCGACGATTGGTTCGAGTTGTACAATGCCGGAACGGCGCCGGTGGATCTGTCAGCCTACACGCTAACCGACACGCTGACGGACCGAACCAAGTCGGTCATCCCGAATGGCACGGTCATTCCGCCGGGCGGTTTCCTCTTGGTTTGGGCCGATGAAGAGACCGGACAAACGACCGCCACTCAGCTCCATGTCAACTTCAGGTTGGCCGCCGCAGGCGAAGCGATCGGCCTCTTCGCCCCCGACGGCACACCGGTGGACCAAGTCACCTTCGGTCCGCAGGCCGACAACATCAGCCAAGGCCGCTTTCCGGACGGTTCCGCCGAGCCGTTCTGGTTTATGGACGTGCCGAGTCCGGGCCGGCCGAACGTTTTCGCCGCGGCTAACCAACCGCCGGTGCTTGCGCCCATCGGCAACCGCCTCGTCGATGAGGGGCAACGGGTGACCTTCACCGCCGGCGCGACCGATCCGGATGCGGGCCAGACCCTGACGTTCTCCTTGGCGGGCGCGCCCGCGGGGGCGGCGATCGATCCGGTCACCGGGGTGTTTAGCTGGTCCACCGCCGAGGCCGATGGGCCCGGCGAGCACACTTTTACGGTGCGGGCGACGGACAACGGCAGCCCGCCGCGGTGGGCCGCCCAGAGCGTCACCATCACGGTTCGCGAAGTCAACCAGGCCCCCGTGCTCGAGTCCATCGTCGACCGCGTGGTCGACGAGCGAACGTTGCTGGTCTTCACCGTCCGTGCGTCGGACCCGGATCTGCCGCGCCAGCAGTTGCAGTTCAGTCTAGCTGCCGGCGGTCCGGCCGGGGCGGCCATCCACCCGCTCAGCGGCGAGTTCGCTTGGAGGCCGACGGAGGAGCAAGGGCCGGGCGAGTACACGCTGACGGCGATCGTGACGGACGACGGCGCGCCGGCGTTGAGTGCGAGCCAAGCGTTCCGCGTGACAGTGACCGAGGTCGACGACCCGCCGGAGTTTGGGGCTGTGGACCTCCAGACGGTCGAGGAGTTGGCGCTCTTCAGCTTGGCGTTGCAGGCGCGGGACCCCGACACGCCGCCGCGGTCGGTGCGGTACACGATCGAGGCTGGGCCTTCCGGGCTGGCGGTCGACGCGCTGACGGGTTTGGTGACCTGGACGCCGACGGAGGATCAGGGGCCCAACTCGTACAACGTGGTCGTGCGCGCCACCGAGAGCGGCGGGGGCGGTTTATCGACCTCGTTCGCGTTTTCGATCGTGGTCAGTGAGAAGAACGAACCGCCGCAGTTGGCGCCCATACCGGATGTCACGGTCGGCGAGGGGGCGGTCTTGACCTTCACGAGTGTGGCGACGGATGCCGACCGACCGGCTCAACAGCTCAGTTTCAGCCTCGAGCCTGGCGCGCCGCCGGGGGCGAGTGTGGACCCGCAAAGCGGGGTGTTCAACTGGCCCATCGGCGTGGATGTTCCGCCGAGCACCAACCGCATCACGATTCGGGTCACCGACGATGCGATCGAGGCGCGGAGCGCAAGCCAGACGTTCACGGTGGTGGTGGTTGCCCAGGTGCGAATTGTGATTAACGAGATCATGTACCGCCCAGACGCCAGCGGGGCGGAGTTCGTCGAACTGCACAACGGGTCGGCGAGCACGGCCTGGTCGCTCGAGGGTTGGCGGCTAGCTGGCTACGACTTTGCATTCCCGGCGGGAACGGTGCTCGCGCCTGGCGCGTACTTGGCGGTGGCGAAAAACGTGGTGCGGTTCCGGACGGTCTATGGCACAGCGGTGCCGGTGGTTGGTGACTATGTCGACCGCTTGGGGTCGCTGGGAGGGTGGCTGGGCCTGTGGCGGCCGGCGACGGGCGGTGAAGAGTTGGTAGACTGGGTCAGCTTCAGTGCGCGGGCGCCCTGGCCGGCTGCGGCCAACGGGGGTGGTCCGTCGCTCCAGTTGCTGGATCCGAGCCAGGACAATGCCCGGGTGGCCAACTGGGCCGCTGTGAGCGGAGTGAGCACCAACGCGCCGCGCAACGTGATCCCGGCCAGCGCGGTCTGGCGGTATTGGCAGGAGGCCGCCAATCCGGCGTCGGGCTGGACGAACCTGGGTTATGACGATTCGGCCTGGCCCAGTGGCGGAGCGCTGTTGTACGTGGAAGACGCGGCGCTGCCTTGGCCCAAGACCACACCGCTGACGCTCGGCCAGATGAGCTACTATTTCCGGACGCGCTTCCAATTTGCGGGCAATCCAGAGGGCGCCTCGCTACAGCTCCTCACGGTCATTGACGATGGGGCGGTGTTCTACCTCAACGGCAAGGAACTGCCCCTGCGGTTGGGGATGGCTCAGGGCGTTACTGTCGAGCGCAGCACCCCCGCCAACCGCACCGTCAACAACGCGATCGCGGAAGGGCCGTTGGTCGTGCCGGTGGACAACTTGCTGGTAGGCGAGAACGTGTTGGCGGTCGAGGTGCACCAGACCAATCCGGGCAGCAGCGACATTGCTTTTGGTCTGAGCGCCGAGGCGATCGAAGTGCGCCGCGAGTCGGCTACCCCGGGGCGGGCCAACTCGGTGCGGGCGAGCCTGGAGCCGTTTCCGGAGGTGTGGCTGAACGAAGTCCTGGCGCAAAACACGACCGGGCTGCGGGATCGCGTTGGAGACCGCGATCCGTGGATCGAGTTGCACAACGCCGGTGCGGCCGCCGCATCGCTCCAGGGCTGGTTCCTGTCCGATAGCTACGGCAATCTGACGCGCTGGCCCTTCCCCGAAGGAGCGAGCCTTGCGGCTGGCCAATACCGCGTGGTGTGGACTGACGGTGAGCCGGCTGAATCCACAGCGAGCGAGTGGCACACCAACTTCCGGCTGGCGCCGGCTTCGGGGGTGGTGGTGCTCGCGCGGTTACAAAACGGCCAGCCGGCGGTGGTGGATTATCTCGAGTACTTCGACCTGGGAGACGACGAAGCGTTTGGCTATCCGTCGTCGCGGTGGCTGAATGCGGCGCCTGCCTTATTGCCCGCGCCCACGCCCGGTGCGGCGAACAACGGCGCGCCTGCAGCGCCTCCACACATCGCGACCTTGACGCTCGAGTTGAATGGCGGCATCACCTTGCGGTGGAGTGCGATAACCGGTCGGCGGTACCGCCTCGAAGCCACCTCGAGCCTTGGGGAACTGAGTTGGCAACCGGTGGGTGAGGTGACCGCAGCGGGCGTCGAGGCCGCGCTCACGGATACCGTTCCCGGCCCGGCGCCGCAGCGTTACTACCGCGTGGTCATGCTGCCCTAAGAGCTCGAGTGCCGGTAGGGCGAGGCTCTTGCCTCGCCCTACCAGGAGGAGAGTTATCCGACCGGGACCGGCTCGGAGGAGAGAAAAAGCGCTCGACACCTTGGCTGGGGCGGCTAGGCTGCAATTATGATCTCACCTAAGGGCGCCAACCAGGCTGCCGGGGTTAACGGCGGCAGCCACCAGCGAGAAAGGAATCTGCATGAGCGAGCACAGTAAGACTGAGTGTTGTCCTCCGTTCACCCCCGCACCTTGGGATGGGCAGGAACTGCAGTGGGCGCAGCGGAAATTCGTGAAGGATCGCGTCACAAGTTTCCTCCATATCCCGCTCAACTTCGGCGCGGTGATGAAGCGGAACATGGAACGGATCGAGGCCGCTGGGGCGAAGGCGGACGAGCAAGTGATTCTGGCGGATGAGAACTCGCTCTGGGGCGCCGATGTATACATCGGGGTGACCAAGGAAGTGCCCAACGCGGCCAATGTGACCCTCTCCGGAACGTTCCTCTCGAAGGTGTTCGAGGGTCCCTACAAGAACGTGCGCAACTGGGTCGAGGAGATGAAGGGGTACGTCGTCGCCAAACAGCAGAAGCTTAAGAAGCTCTACGTTTTCTACACGACCTGCCCAAAGTGCGCCAAGAAGTACGGCAAGAACTACGTCGTGCTCCTGGCCCAAGTCTGAGTGAGGTCTGAGCGGCCGATCGCCTGGTAGTCAACTCCCCATCGTACTCCCCACCGTACGGTCGGCCGGCCCGGCCTCGAGCTCTAGTCCCCAAACAGCTTGCGGAACTGCGCCCGGGCCTGCGCGGTCCGGTCGGGCTCGCCGGTTGGCACATAGGTCCGGCGGGCGAAGTCGAACCACTCACAGAAGTTGGCGCGGTCTTTGTCGGCCACGGGATCGGCGCGAGTCTCGCGGCATTGGTGCGCCGCCCGGGCATCGTAGCGAACGCAGTTGAGGCACACCCGCAGCTCGAAACCGCAGCGCTCGCACGTGTCACTGCGGCCCGGCAGGCCGCTGTAGGTCCATTCCCAACCGCAATGATGGCAATGCCGTGTCACGGGGTGCAGAGTACTGCGGCAGATGAGGGGAAGCCACGCTAATCACGGGCTAAGGTTCGCCTCTGATGCGATAGAAGCGGCTCCCGCTTGGGATGGGGCCCCGCGGCCCATCCTCGTAGTGCTCCTCGCGGGCCGTTGCGGCACGGGGAAACACGTGCGAGTCGATGTTGCGGAACGGTTGGCCCAAGGCATCGGTCTGCTCGAGGGTGTACGCGCGCCCGATGACCGCAGACCACCCCAGCCACAGCGCACCGTTGGGCCGCCGCTCCGCGCGTAACTCGAGCGGTGGACCGCCTAGCCCAACGACGATCCCTTCAAGCACCGCGGTTTGCTCGCCCGAGTGTTCGAGGCGGTAACCGAGAAAGGCGCGGTCGAGGGCGCGTCCGGCCGTGATCGGACGCCCCGGCATGGGGCCGTTGCCGACGACGGCACCGAGCTTGAGGCGATCCGAATCCGTCAGGCGCAACTCGGCCAGGGGCAGGGCAAGTTCGATGAAGTTGGCATTCTGTTCCGTGGGTACGGGAGCCGACTGAGGCGAGCGATTGTACTGTTGGAGACGCGCGCCGGGCAGACTGGTGAGTTCTGCATCCAGGCGGAAGACCCCTTGGCCGCCCGCCAACGGCGCCTGGGTGGGCACGCCGGGCAGCGGCAGGCGCCCGTCATAGGACGCCAGCACGTTGGTGCGGCGGAAAGCGCGCGACGTGGCATCGGCGAACTCGTCGCCCAGGATGCAGGCCACGTTCGGCGTGAAATTGGCAAAGGCGAGGTTTTCGAGGAAATCCAGGGCATCGGCGCCCAGGCCGTCGGGGTCCAGGAGGCCATTGCCTAGGCCGACGAGGTTGGTGACGCCCGGCAGGCCCGGTGACTCGATGAACAGGAACAAGTCCTGGCCCGAGTACAGCTTGACCTGCTCGAACCCGACGTACAGATGGGTCGCATCGTAATTGACATACACCCGGCCGAGGTTGGCGAAGTCGCCCGACACGGTTGGGATGGGATCGCCGCGGAAGTCGAAGCGTTGGTCAAGGATGTTGCCGTCGCCGTCGTTGGCTGACATGGCTTCCACCACGGGGGTATGGTGGGTGGCGGCGTAGCGCTGGGTGGGTGGCGGCGGGATGCGCTGGATGAACATCGAGTCGAACACTTGCCCCTGCTCGTCCACGGCCTCGAGCACGAGCTCCTCCGCTCGCACGCGGACGTGCGTCACATGGTAGCGGCTCTGGAATTGGGCGCTGGCAGGGTGCGGTTGGGTAAGGTAGTAGAGGTTGCCGCCGCCACCGCCCGTGACGATCGGGTAGACGCCCCAGGTGGGGTTGAAGCGCTCGTAGTTGTGGTCGTGGCCGGAGAAGATCGCCTGCACCCCGTACCGTTGCGCCAGCGGGAGGAGAAGGCGCGCTAGGTCGACCGTGTCCGGGACGCCGTTGCCGGAGTAATCATCCCCGCCGTGCGGTCCCGAGCTCATGACCGGGTGATGGAGGAAGAGGAATTTCCAGGGCTTCATGGACGCAGCCAAGTCGCGCTCGAGCCAGCGGAGTTGGGCGGAGCCCTCCTTGAGCTCGTGCTGCAGCCACATCAAGGGCACATAGAGCGCCACGAAATGGGCGTCGCCGTGGTCGAACGAGTAGTAATGCTCCGGGCCTGTGCCGGCGGCTTGGTGTTCGTCCATCGCAACGGAGTTGGTGGGCATGAAAAAGGCCTCGAAGAAGTCCGTCCCGGCAATGTGCACGGTGTCGTGGTTGCCCGCCGCCACGTAGTACGGCACCCGCGCCATGTGCGGCCGGTAGACGCTGAAGAACCGGAAATCCGCCAGCCCCGCTCGAAACCGGCTGTAGACCGCGTCGCCGGCCAACAGCACCAGGTCCGGCTCGAGCCTGCCCATCACGTGGGCGAGGTTGTACTGCGCGACCGAGCCTAACCCAACGTCCGCGGTCACCGCAAAACTCAGCGGCCCCGCCGCCGCGAACGTACGAAACGCGAGGGGGGGCGACCATGCCGCCGGGCTGTCCTCGCCGGCGCGGCTGCCGACTCGGTAGTGATAGACCGTGTTCGGGCGCAGGCCGCCTTCACCGTCGAGCGTGGCCAGGTGGGTGGTCACGCGGTTCGTGTCCGAGTAGCGCCAGCCCAACGCCGCTGTGGGGCCGTACTCGACCTGGGTATCGGCCGGGACGGGCGTTTTCCAGACGATCTGGACGCTGTGCGGGGTGAGGTTCTGGACCACGGGTCCGCGGGTGAAGTTGGCGAGCAACTCCGGCACCAGCCCCACGCCACCGTACAGCGGAACCGAATTGTGCCACTGAATCGCCAGGGTGTTTCGGCCGGCCCGCAGCAACGGGATCGCGCTCGAAAGGTCAATCTCCTCCGTGCTGCCGCGGAACCGGAACTCGGCCGCGGCATCGAAGGCAACTTCCACGCCTGGTTGCCCTAGGCCGCGCCGCACGACCTCGAAGCCGTTGAGGTACGCCACAAAGCCGCCGTCCCAATCGATGCGCAACACCAGCCAACGCACCTGACTCGGCTCAGCGACGGTGAATTGCCGGCGGAAGTACACCGAGCTGTAATCGCGAATCGGCTCGATGAACGTCGTGGCCTCGTAGCCCCAGGCGTCGAACGTGAACCCCGACGGGCTGCTGGGCCAGGCGGAGTCCTCGAAGTCGGGCGCGCGCCAAGCGGTCGGGGGCGTCGAGGGCTCGCTGCGCCCCTTGAACCAGCGCCAGGCATCCCCCACGCGCACTAGGCTGAGGTCCGCGGCGCGGGTGGCGCATGCGGCCAACAGCAGCGGCAGCAGCGGTGGCAACCAGAGGCGTGACATGCCCGGTACGGTAGCGGCTCGGGCGGCCGAGTCAAACGGCGAAAGCCTTGAATTGCCCGATCCCCTTGCCTTTAATCGGGCGCGTGCTTACGAAAGTCATCGCCGTCGCCAACCAAAAGGGGGGAGTCGGCAAGACCACGACCTCAGTCAACCTCGCGGCGTGCTTGGCGGAGTCGGGTGTGCGGGTCTTACTGTTGGACTTGGACCCGCAGGCCAACGCGACCAGCGGGTTGGGGGTCGAGAAGCTCGAAGGCGGCAGTTGTTATGGGGCCTTGCTCGGCGAGGAGCGCCTAGTCGACAAGATCAAACCCACCGCCTTCCCCCGGCTCGAGCTGATCCCCAGCGAGCTCGACATGTGCGGTGCGGAGGTGGAATTGCCCCGGCTCGAGCAGCACCTGCGGCGATTAGCGCTGGCGCTCGAACCGCTGCGCCAAGATCCTGAGCGCGACCTGATCCTGGTCGATTGCCCTCCCTCACTAGGCACGCTCACCCTCAACGCTTTCACGGCCGCCGATTACCTGCTGGTTCCGCTCCAGTGCGAGTATTACTCGCTGGAGGGGATCTCGATGATCACGCGGTTGCTGGATCAACTCAGCGGGTCCGGCGCTAACCCGAACCTCAAACTGCTGGGGGTCGTGATGACCATGTTCGACGGGCGGACGCGCCTCTCCCAGCACGTCGTCGGCGAGGTGCGCGAGTACTTTAAGGACAAGGTCTTCGATACCGTGATCCCCCGCACCACGCGCCTAGCCGAGGCCCCGAGCTACGGCAAACCCATCATTCACTACGACAAGTACAGCGCGGGTGCCGCAGCTTACGAGGTCCTCGCGCAAGAGGTCCTCGCCCGCCTACGCCAGGAACCGGGTCTTGGCGCCAGCGCGGAACCGCCCGGCTAATCCGGCGGTCTGGGACAGCCCGCCCTACCTCGAGGTCGCCGCGGGCGTCCTCTTTGGGAATCAGGAGCCAAGCACAGCTTGCCTGTGAGTGAGTGACTGCGTAAGTTGCGACAGCGACCAAAGGCCTGAAGCATGGAAGGCACCGCAAGACTGAGACGATCGCGGATCGAGCAGGCTCTCGCCGTCACGGCACTGGCCCTGCTCTTGATGGGCAGTTTTGTGGTCATGAAGCCGTTCCTTTCGTCGGCCATGTGGGCGGTCGTGCTCTGCTTCTCGCTGTGGCCGGTGCATCGGCGTTTGACAAGCTGGATGGGAAACCGGCGTACCCTTGCGGCCGCCCTCACGACCTTCACGATCACGGTCGTGTTGTTGGTTCCGTTTGTCGTGATTGGCTTCAGTCTGGCCGATAATGCGCGGGCCTTGGGCGTAGCCACGCGCAAATGGATCGAAGCCGGGCCGCCGGCCGCGCCGGGCTGGCTGCACAAGGTGCCGATCGTGGGCGAAGAGGCCCGGAGCTATTGGATCGAATTCGCCGATGAGACTGCCAAGTGGCTACGGCAGGTCGGGCGGGCGGCGGTCGAGGAATCGCCGGACAGTAGGCCAGAAACCTCGCAGGCCACGCCGCCGGCCATGACCACGGAGGTGCCCTCCAGTGGGGATGAGTCTCGACTGGTCGACGCCCTGAAGCGGTTGATCACATGGACTCGTTCTTGGCTGCCACGAGTCGGGTTGGCCATCGGACGAGGCGCCACAGAGGTGGCCCTGAGCGTCTTCATTGCCTTCTTCATTCTGCGCGACGGGGCGACCGCTGCCGATCGTCTCACCCACGGTGTCGGCCGAATTGCAGGCGAGCGCGGCAAGCGCCTGCTCGAGGTGGCTGGCAAGACCGTTCGCGGCGTGGTCTATGGGATCCTCGGCACTGCGTTGGTGCAGGGAGGGGTAGCTGGCATTGGCTTTTGGATTGCCGGCGTGCCCGGTGCCGCTTTGCTGGCGCTCGCTACGTTCTTCCTTTCGATGGTACCGGTCGGACCGCCGATGGTCTGGATTCCCGCGGTCATTTGGCTGTTCAATCAGGGATCGACCGGTTGGGCGATCTTCATGATCGTCTGGGGCTTGGGCGTGAGCAGCGTGGACAACCTCGTCAAGCCCTGGCTGATCAGCCAGGGCAGCACGATGCCCTTCGTCCTCATATTCTTCGGGGTGCTGGGCGGCGCCCTGGCCTTTGGGGTGATCGGCGTGTTTCTGGGGCCCACGCTGCTTGCGGTTGTGTACCGGCTCATCGAGGAGTGGTCAGCCGGAGGCCAAGCCAGCGCGCGCACGCCGCCGGTTCCACCCCAGGGTGCCATCCCGAAGCAGCGTGAGTTGGCCGCCTGACCTGTGGCAGTGGCGTGGCCCAGGGGCACTACAGTCAACGATGACAAACCTGGTCAATACAGCAGGACCTCGCGACCGGTATCTTAACCCAAGCCTGTTGGGTTGGGGCTAGGAGGGCAGGCGAAACTCAAGGCGACTCTGGCGGTTGCGCTGTCCTGTCAACTACATTAAGACTGGCGAATAATGTTTAATCCGCTGGAGGGTCCACGTCCGCGAGTCGGCTTAGGTTCAGGCTGGGGTATAGACCTCGCTTCCCTTGGCGGTGAACTCGCGGGCCTTATCGGCGAGGCCCTGGTGGAGGGCTTCTTGCTCGGAAAGGCCGCGCGCGGCCGCGTAGGCTCGGACTTCTTCGGTGATCTTCATGGCGCAGAAGTGGGGGCCGCACATCGAGCAGAAATGGGCGGTCTTGGCGCTGTCCTGGGGCAAGGTTTGGTCGTGGAAGGCGCGCGCGGTTTCCGGGTCGAGGCTGAGGTTGAACTGGTCCTCCCAGCGGAACTCGAAGCGGGCCTTGCTGAGCGCGTCATCGCGGTACTGGGCGCCGGGGTGGCCTTTGGCGAGGTCAGCGGCGTGGGCGGCGATTTTGTAGGCGAGGACGCCGGCCTTGACGTCCTCGCGGTTGGGCAGGCCGAGGTGTTCTTTGGGGGTGACGTAGCAGAGCATGGCCGTGCCGAACCAGCCGATCATGGCGGCGCCGATGGCGCTGGTGAGGTGATCGTAGCCAGGGGCGATGTCGGTGGTGAGCGGGCCGAGGGTGTAGAAGGGCGCTTCATGGCACCATTCGAGTTGTCGGGCCATGTTCTCCTCGATCAGGTGGAGGGGCACGTGGCCTGGGCCTTCGTTCATGACCTGGCAGTCCTGCGCCCAGGCCCGCCGGGTCAGGTCGCCCTGAAGTTCGAGTTCGGCGAACTGGGCTGGGTCGTTGGCATCGGCAATCGAGCCAGGGCGCAGGCCGTCGCCGATGCTGAAGGCGACGTCGTATGCGGCCAGGATCTCGCAAATCTCGTCCCAGTGCGTGTACAGGAAGTTCTCCTGGTGATGGGCTAGGCACCATTTGGCCAGGATACTTCCGCCCCGACTCACGATGCCGGTACGGCGCCGGGCTGTCAGCGGGATGAACCGTAGGAGCACTCCGGCATGGATGGTAAAGTAGTCCACGCCCTGTTCGCATTGCTCCAGGAGGGTGTCACGGTAGATCTCCCAGGTAAGTTCTTCGGCCCGGCCGCCGACCTTCTCGAGCGCCTGGTAGATCGGCACGGTGCCGATCGGCACGGGCGCGTTGCGCAGGATCCACTCGCGGGTGGCATGGATGTTCTTCCCGGTCGAGAGGTCCATCACGGTATCGGCTCCCCATCGGGTGGCCCAGCGCATCTTGTCGACTTCTTCCTCGATGCTCGAGGCGACGGCCGAGTTGCCGATGTTAGCGTTGATCTTCACCAGGAAGTTCCGCCCGATGATCATCGGTTCGGATTCGGGATGGTTGACGTTGGCCGGGATGATCGCCCGGCCGGCGGCCACCTCAGCCCGGACGAACTCGGGCGTGATCACTGCGGGCAGGCGCTGGGGGAATCGCCGGAAGACTCCAGGGGCGAACGCGCCGGCTGGATCGGTACCCGCGGCGCTGCTCCCGGTTGGGGGTTGGCGCCCTGTGCCGGCGGGTATGCCGGACGGATGAAGGTCGCCCTGGGACGCAAGCCATTGGCGGCCTTGATTCTCGCGGATGGCGATGAACTCCATTTCGGGGGTGATGATGCCGTGGCGGGCATAGGCGCGTTGCGTGGGCCGCTGACCTGGCTTGGCACGGAGCGGGCGGCGGGGTGGAACGGGAGAGGGATCGATTGCGGACCGCGGATCCGAGCTCGGGAGCCTGCCGTGGAGCTCGCGATGGACTGAGGACAAGTAACCGTCGTCGATCGGTTGGACGGGCCGCCCGTCGTACTCCTCGACATCGCCGCGGGCCAGGATCCAGGGGTGGCGCAGGGCTGGTAAGCCGCGCACCACCTCGTCCGTGAAGTCGGGGTCACCCCAGGGCCCTGAGCAGTCGTAAAGGCGGACGGGAGGATTGACTTCCACCCCGCCGTCGGCGCGGGGGGTGGCGGCTAGGGCAATCTCGCGCATGGGGACGCGCAGTTGGGGGTAGAGTTGGCCGGGCACATAGACGCGCCGCGAGTGGGGCAGGTTCTCCCCGCGCGGCGGTTGGTTTCCGTTCTCGAGACTAGCGTTCATCGGTTCCGTATCCGTAGGGTTGGGCCTGCCCGGAGATGCCTGGCGGTCGGTCGAACCGGCCACTGTGCAGCGGGGGAGGGAGGTCGCGGGCTCCCTTCGCCAGCATTACCTGGATCAGGTTCATCGGGTCGGCGGAGGCGCTCTCCGCCCTCTCAGCCTGCGCGTTGCTTGGACTCGCCGCAACGCGGATCGGCTCCCCGTTTGGTGTGACATTTAGACGCTGGCCCGGTGCTGGTCAAGTGTCGGCTTTGGCCCTGCAGCTTCGGTTCTGTCGGAGTTACGGGCTATGGGGCGGGTGAGGGGCGATGGAGGAGTGGGGCAAGACGCGGCGTCAGGCCAACGAGTACGGGGGGCATCTGCTGTCGCTGTGGTGTCAACTATAACAAACCGGTCAAAGAATTTGTCTGGTCGGGGTAGGGGTGGAGATGGAGAGGGACGGAAGTGACGGAAGAGGGACAACGGGGACAAAAGGACGAAAGGGAGGTGGCGGGGGGCGATCGAGACATAAAGGAGAGAGGGAAAAGGGAACGGTTGGGGTTGGTGGTCTGGCGGGGATCGGGTTAGAGTGGGGGCATGGGAATGGGAATGGATTGGCAGCAGATCGCGGCGCTGGGGGTGGTGGGCGCGACGGGTGGGATCATGCTATGGAGTTGGTGGCGCCGGCGGCGGCGGTCGGGCGGGGCGGGGTGTGGCTGTGCCGGTTGCGGTGCAGCGGGCGGGTTGGGGCCCCAGGCGGGGTTGCGCTGGCGAGAGGCGGGGGGCAAAGCCGACTTGAAAGCCCTGCCAGGTTGCACTAGGTTGCGGGCGAAATGGCGTTGAACAAGATTTCCTCGAATGCGCATTACACGATGCGACCACAATTGGCGGGTGGTCGCGAGAGTTCCTCGGAGGCTTCCTGGACGCCAAACACCGACGTGTATGTGACCGAGAGCGGCTTGGTCATCAAGGTGGAGTTGGCGGGCATGCGCAAGGAGGATCTCGAGTTGACCGTCGACGGCAACCAACTTCGGATCAGCGGCGTGCGGCGGGATTGTTGTCGGGCACCGCAGTGCAAGTTTGTGGTAATGGAGATCAACTACGGGCAGTTCGAGAGTTTGATCGAGCTTCCGCCGGGTTACGATTTGGGCCATGCCAAAGCGGCGTATCAGAACGGATTTCTGCGCATTGACGTACCGGGGTTGACGGCGAGTCAAGGTCTCCCCGGTCCGGTGCCGGTGGCGACGGCGGAGAGCTGATTTCGCGTGAACTTTTTGGGCTGCGGGTGCATCTAACCACCAACGAGCGCCCGAATATGAGCACGCCCGACACCGAGTTCATCAGCATCCTGGGCACGCCTGCGACCGGCGGCGAGACAGCTCCTGTGCGGCCGAGTGCGCGGTCATTGCCCGAGGTGTTGCCGGTCTTGGGGCTATCGGACATTGTTATTTTTCCGGGCATGGTGGTACCGCTGGTGGTCGAGTCGGCGGCGAGCATTCGACTCATTGACGACGTGGTGGCAGGGGATCGGTTTGTGGGTTTGATCCTGCAGAAGCGGGCGGATGTCGACAATCCCGGACCGGAGGATTTGTGGGAGGTGGGTTGTGCGGGGCGGGTGCTACGGATGCTCAAGATCCCGGACAACACGGTGCGGGTGTTGGTGGAGGGATTAAGGCGGTTGCGGGTGGTGGCTTTCGAGACGCGGGAGCCGTACCTGCGTGCGCGGCACGAGATTTTGAAGGATTTGGAGGAGGAGTCGGTCGAGACGACGGCGCTGGCGCGGAATGTGCGGGAGCGTTTCGAGGAGGTCATCGAGTTGTCCCCGGCGCTCAATGAGCAGGTCAAGGTTGCCGCCCTAAACGTGGAGGACCCTGGGCGGTTGGGGGACTTGGTAGCGCCGAACCTGAACCTGAATCTGGCCGAGCGCCAGCACCTGCTAACGCTGGTCGAGGTGAAGGAGCGGTTGCGGACGCTTCTGCCGCTGTTGGCGCGGGAGTTGGAGGTGCTCAAGCTGGGCTCGAAGATCCAGAAGGACGTGTCCAGCTCGATGTCGAAGACCCAACGGGACTATTTTTTGCGAGAGCAGATGCGGGCCATTCAGCGCGAGCTGGGTGAGGGCGAGGAGGGGAACCCGGAGTGGGAGAGCCTGAGGGCGCAGGTCGAGCAGGCCGCGCTGCCGGACGACGCCCGTCAGGTGGCGGTGAAGGAACTGGATCGACTGCGCCAGATTCCGCCGGCGGTGGCCGAATACACCGTGGCGCGGAACTACCTGGATTGGATCATCAACCTGCCTTGGGGGAAAGTGACGGAGGACAAGCTGGACCTGGAGGCGGCGGAGCGGATATTGGACGAGCAGCATTATGGTTTGGCGAAGGTGAAGGACCGCCTACTTGAGTTCCTGGCGGTGATCAAGCTCAGCCAACGGATCAAGGGGCCGATCCTTTGTCTGGTGGGTCCCCCCGGCGTGGGGAAGACGTCGCTTGGGCGCAGCGTGGCGGACGCCCTGGGTCGGAAGTTTGTGCGCTTGGCGCTGGGTGGGATGCGGGACGAGGCCGAGATTCGGGGGCATCGGCGCACATATGTGGGGGCGATGCCGGGGCGACTCCTGCAGAGTTTGCGCCGCATCGAGAGCAAGAACCCTGTGGTGTTGCTCGATGAGCTGGACAAGGTGGGTGCGGACTTTCGTGGCGATCCGGCGGCGGCGCTGCTCGAGGTGCTGGATCCGCAGCAGAACCACGCGTTTGTGGATCATTACCTGGATTTGCCGTTCGATCTCTCGCGTGTGCTGTTCATCACCACGGCCAACTGGCTCGATCCGGTGCATCCTGCGCTGCGCGATCGGCTCGAGATTATCGAGCTGCCCAGCTACACCGCCGAGGAGAAGCTCCAAATCGCCCGCCGCCACCTTGTGCCTCGGCAGATGGAAGAGCACGGTTTGAAGCCGAAATTGGTGCGTCTGCCCGACGCCACGCTGCGCCATCTGATCCGACACTACACCCGCGAGGCTGGGGTGCGGCAGTTGGACCGGGAGATTGCGGCATTGGCTCGCAAGGCGGCGCGTCGGTTTGTGCGCCAGCGGGGTGTGCTCGAGCCCATGACCATCCAACCCGGGGAGCTCGAGACCTACCTGGGGCCGGTCCGGTTCGTGCCGGAACGGGCGGGCGCGATTACCGAGTGCGGGATTGCGACGGGGCTGGCCTGGACGCCGGTGGGGGGCGACATTCTGTATGTGGAGGCCACGCGGATGCCGGGCACGGGCAAGCTGCTCTTGACCGGCTCGCTGGGCGAAGTGATGAAGGAGAGCGCGCAAGCGGCTTTGAGTTATCTACGCGGTCAAGCGCGCGCCCTGTCGCTCAGTTTCAGTGAGTTCGACAAGCAAGACCTCCACATTCATGTCCCGGCCGGGGCGACCCCGAAGGATGGGCCCAGTGCCGGCCTGACCATTGTGCTCGCGCTGGTGTCCCTCTACTCCCAGCACCGGATCCGTTCGGACGTGGCAATGACGGGCGAGATCAGCCTACGCGGGCGCGTTTTGCCCGTGGGCGGGATTAAAGAGAAAGCGCTTGCCGCGGTGCGCTCGGGGATTCGCCAGCTCATTCTTCCGGAGCAGAACCGGAAGGACTGGAGCGATGTGCCGCCGGAGGTGCGCGAGCGTGTTCAGGTCCACTTTGTGAGCCACATCGCCGAGGCGTTGCCCCAGGCGCTGCGCGGCTGGCCCTCGGGCGATGGGGCCCGGTTGGCGGTGGCCGAGCCGAGGCATCGCAGGGCGCGCGCCGCCGTTGCCGGCTGAGCGGGGGCCCGCTCGGCGGCGGGGATGGGCGATGGGATGCGGAGTAAGAGCCTTCGAGTTGCGATGAAGATGCCAACCGCCGGGTCCCTCATGGTGGGTGTACAGGTTTGGGCGAGGCGAACCTGGGCGCAGATTGCCCGGGGGTGGCTCGTAGTCTGCGTGATCGTTGGCGGGTCGGGTGCCGCGGCACCCTATCCGAGCCGGTTGGCCGAGGCGGATGGCCAAGCCCTAGCGGTCGAGTTGCGCGGCCAGGTGCCGGTCCATGAATCCAGGTCCAGCGGGCTGTTGCGGCTGCGGGACGGCCGCGGCAAGTGGCAGGAGTCGATTCCGGTCACCCTCGATGTGCGGATTGGGGAAAGCTCTTGGCAGACTCTGTACCAAGCTCTGAACCCGGACCGGACGCCGCGGGAGACGCTGATTGTGACACGGTCCGACGGGAGTCCCAATCGGTACGACTACATCCGCAGCGGCGAGGGAGATCCGCGGGCGGGCACAGCGGTCACGGTGTACGGGGAGGCAGCGGCCACCCCTTTTGCGGGCTCCGAGTTTTGGCTATCGGATTTGGGTCTGGAGTTTCTGCATTGGCCGGAGCAACGGTTGGTGAAGAGCGAGATGCGCAAGGGCCGGTCATGTCGGGTGCTGGAGAGCCTGAACCCGGCGGCTGGGGCGCAGGGCTACGCTCGGGTGTGGTCCTGGATCGACCTGGAGCATCGCGCTCTGTTGCGCGCTGAGGCTTACGACGCGGCGGGCCGGCTGAAGAAGGAATTCTCGATTGGGAGTTTCCGCAAGGTCGACGGCCGCTGGCAACTGAAGAGCATGGAGATTCGCAACGAGCAGACCGACGCCCGCACTCGGCTCGAGTTCGATGTGGCGGTCGATTAGCTGGGTCCACCGCGTTCTGGCGGGGGAGGCTGGGTCGGTGGTTGACGACGGGGGTTGGCGCCACCGAGGCGGTCAGACGTCGCAGATGGCCACGCCTTGTTGGAGGGAGGCCAGGGCATCGGGGCGTTTGGGGATGAATTCCTGGGCGACGAAGCCCTTGAAGCCGGTGGCGACGATGGCCTGCATGATGGCCGGGTAGTAGAGTTCTTGGGTTTGGTCGATCTCGTTGCGGCCGGGGACACCGCCGGTGTGGTAATGGGCGATGTAGGGGGCGGCGGGTTCGATTCCCTTGGCGTCGTCGCCGCGGATGGTGCGGATGACGTCGCCCTCCATGATTTGCATGTGGTAGATGTCGTACAGGAGTTTGAAGTGGGGGGAGCCGACGCGCTTGCAGAGGTCGACGCCCCAGGCGGTGCGGTCGCACATGTAATCGCGGTGATCGATTTTGCTGTTGAGCAACTCCATGACGGCGACGACGTTGTGCCGCTCGCAGATGGGCATGATGCGGCGGAGGCCAAGCGCGCAGTTCTTGAGGCCCGTCTCGTCGTCCATCCCAGCCCGGTTGCCCGAGAAGCAGATGATGTTCTGGAAGCCGGCCTCGGCAACGCGGGGCGCGGTCTCCTCGTAGAAGCGCACGATGGCGTCGTGGTGTTCGAGCCGGTTGAGGCCTTTGGCGATGCCTCCGGGGACGCCGCTGACCATGGCGCAGACCAGGTCATATTTCTTGAGGAGGGCGAAGTCGCTGACCGTGAGCAACTCGACGGACTTGAGCCCGATGCGCTTGGCCGCCTGGCACATCTCCTCGAGCGAGAGCTTGCCGTAACACCATTTGCAGACCGAGTGTTGGACTCGGCCCTTGAGCAGGGCGCCGGCGGGCGGGTCGGCGGCGGACGACCGGGGGCAAAGGGCCGACGTGCTGGCGGCGGCGGCCGAGGCGGCGGTGAGGGTTTTGAGGGCGGAACGTCGAGAGAGGGTGGTCTTCATGAGGTGGCTTAGCGGTTCGACCGGTCGCGGCCGGGTCGGTTTAGTTTCTGTCGGGCCGAATACAGCGTATCGTTGGCCGGCCGTCAAACGGGAATCGCTGGCGAGGTCTGCCGCGGGTTGCAGGCGGGGGTGGAGTTGGTGGCCGCGGGCCGGGGTTCCGGGCGCGGCGCCGGGAAGGAAAAGCGGTTGCCGGAGGCAAGGCGGCGTCATACTTTTCATCACCATGACTGACAAGAACCTGACTCGGTCGGCGCGCGCGGGCTGGGCGGTCCGCGCGAGGCGGCTAGGGTGTTTGGGGCTCTCGCTATTGTGCCTGGCGCGGGCGTGGTCGGCCGAGGACGGGTCGCGGTTGGCGGCGGGCGAGCCGGAGGTATCGGAGCGGGGCGGGTTGGGCCGGGAGGGGGAGGCGGTGCGAGGGTTGTTGGGGCAGTACTGTCTGGGCTGTCACGGTGAGCGGCGGCGGGGCGGGTTGGATTTGCGGGATGACGATGGGGTGGACGGGGTGGTGGCGGTGCGGCGTGCGCGCTCGGTATGGGAGGCGGTGTTGAAAAACGTGCGGGGTGGGACGATGCCGCCGGAGGGGCGTCCGCAACCGACCCTAGCCGAGCGGGAACGCATGGCGGGCTGGCTCGAGCGGGTGCTGTACGACTGCGACCGTTCGGCGCCCGACCCCGGGCGCGTGACGCTGCGCCGGCTCAATCGCACCGAGTACAACAACACGATTCGCGATTTAGTGGGGATCGACTTTCAGCCAGGTGAAGATTTTCCGGCGGACGACGTGGGGTACGGCTTCGACAACATCGGCGACGTGTTGTCGCTCTCGCCGATTCTGTTGGAGAAGTACTTGCGGGCGGCGGAACGGATCTTGGAGCGGGGCATCGTGGTGGTGGCGATCGAGGCGGCGGGATCGGAGCGTGCTGGGGGCCTGGTCGTGAGCGTGCCGCGCGAGCCCACGGTCGAGGCTCGGTATGCTGCAGCGCGTGCATTGGTCGAGCGGTTTGCGCGGCGGGCGTTTCGCCGGCCGGTCGAGGCGGAGGAGGTGACGCGGTTACTGACGCTGTACGCGGCGGCGGCGGCTGATGGGCAGAGCTATGTGGAGGCGGTGAAGGTTTCGCTCTTGGCGGTGCTGGTGTCGCCGCATTTTCTGTTCCGGGGCGAGTTTCAGCCGGAGCCGGACAATCCGGTGGCGGTGCATCCGGTCAGCGAGATCGCGCTCGCGTCACGGCTTTCGTATTTCTTGTGGAGCACGATGCCGGACGAGGAGTTGCTCGGGTTGGCCGAGCGCGGCCAGTTACGTGCGGAGTTAGACGGTCAGGTGCGGCGGATGCTGGCGGATCCGCGGTCGCGGGCATTGGTGGAGAGTTTTGCGGGTCAATGGCTGCAATTGCGGAAGCTGGACGAGATGCGGCCGGATCCGGAGGTGTACCCTGGGTTCGACGAGGAGTTACGGTGGGCGATGCGGCGGGAGACGGAGTTGTTTTTCGAGCGGATTTTGCGCGAGGACCGCAGCGTGTTGGAGTTTATCGAGGCCGACTGGACCTACGCGAACGCGCGGTTGGGGCGGCACTATGGTTGGGCGCAGGTGGTGGGGGAGGAGTTTGTGTTGGTGGATTTGGCGGACTCGCGGCGCGGGGGGGTGTTGACCCAGGGCAGCATTTTGACGTTGACCTCGAATCCGACGCGCACCTCGCCGGTGAAGCGGGGCAAGTGGGTGCTGGAGAATGTGCTCGGGACACCGCCGCCGCCGCCACCGCCGAATGTGCCGGAGCTTGAGGAGACGAGCGCTGCGCAGTTGCGCGGGACGTTGCGCCAGCGTTTGGAGCAGCACCGGGCCGACCCGCTCTGCGCCTCGTGCCACGCGCGCATGGATCCGATCGGGTTCGCGTTCGAGAACTTCGACGGGGTAGGGGCTTGGCGGGAGCGGGATGGGGAGTATGCGATCGACCCGGCGGGGCGTCTGGCTTCGGGTGAAGGGTTTCAAGGGCCCGCCGAACTGCGCAGGCTGCTGGTCGAGGCCAAGCGCCGGGAGTTTTTGCGTTGCCTCAGCGCCAAGTTGCTCACTTACGCGTTGGGGCGTGGGCTCGAGCCTTCCGACCAGTGCGCCCTGGACGACTTGGAGCAGGACCTGGTGCGGGGCGAGTATCGGTTTTCGGCCTTGGTGCGGGGGGTGGTGGGGAGTGTGCCGTTTCAGCAGCGGCGAGGGGATGGGGCGGCCCTTGCGGGCGGTTCTTAGTCGGCCTAGTTTGGTGTGGTTAAGCGATTTTATGAACCTGATGACTCGTTCTTGGCGGATCCCGCGGCGCACGTTCCTCCGCGGGTTAGGCACGGCAGTGGCGTTACCGTGGCTGGAGGCGATGGCGTCGCGGCGGGCGGAGGCGGCGCTCGAGGAGGGGCGTCCGTGTCGGTCGGCCTTCCTATTCATTCCCAACGGGGCGAACATGGCGGACTGGACGCCGCCGCAGGAGGGGCCGCTGGCGGAGTTACCGCCCATCTTGGCGCCGCTGGAGCCCTGGCGCCAAGAGCTCCAGGTGCTTTCCGGGCTGACGCACGACAAGGCCCGGCCGAACGGAGACGGCGCGGGCGATCATGCGCGATCGTCGGCGACCTTTCTGACCGGTTGCCAGGCCAGGAAGACGGATGGGGCGGACATTCGGGTGGGGGTTTCGGTGGATCAAGTGGCAGCGGCGCGGGTGGGGCACCTGACGCGGTTGGCGTCGTTGGAGCTGGGCTGCGATCGGAGCCGGCAGACGGGCAATTGCGACTCGGGGTATAGCTGCGCTTACTCGTTCAACATTTCGTGGAAGACGCCGAGCACGCCGATGCCGCCCGAGGTGGATCCGCGGCTGGCCTTCGAGCGGTTGTTCGCGAGCCCGGAGCGGGAGGCGAGTGCCGAGAGCCGGGCGCGGCGCCGGGCGACGCGCCAGAGCGTGTTGGATTTTGTCGGGGCCGATGCGCGGCGATTGCGCGGGCGGCTGGGGGCGACGGACCGGCGCAAGCTGGACGAGTACCTGGCGGCGGTACGGGATGTGGAGCAGCGGATCGAGCGGTCGGGGCAGTTTCAGGCGGCCTTGCCGGACTACGCGCAGCCTTCGGGGATACCGGACGGTTATGCGGACCACCTGCGGTTGATGTTCGATCTGATCGCGTTGGCATTTCAGACGGACACGACTCGGGTTGCGACGTTTATCTTGGCCCATGACGGCAGCAATCGGCCGTATCCGTTTCTGGGGGTAGGAGAGGGGCATCACGATCTTTCGCACCACGGCAACGACGCCGCGAAGCAAGAGAAGCTGACGCTGATCAACCGCTTTCATGTGACCCAATTCGGGGGTTTCTTGCGCACGTTGGCTGGGATGAAGGAGGGTTCGGGCACTCTGTTAGACCATTGTCAGATCGTGTATGGGAGCGGGATCAGCGACGGGAACCGGCACAACCATGACGAGCTGCCGGTGTTGTTGGCCGGGCGCGGCGCCGGGCGGCTGCAGGCGGGCCGTCATGTGCGGTTTCCGCGCAACACGCCGATGACCAATCTGTACTTAAGTCTGCTGGACCGCATGGGGATTTCGGTGGACCGGCTGGGAGACAGCACGGGGCCGCTGATGGGGATCTGAGCTTGGGTTTGGGGATGCGGTCGGGGAGGGGGTTGTGTTGGTGGGGGTGCCGGCGTTGGGGTGTGTGGGGCGATTGGGTTTAAGAAATCCTGGATTGTGCCGATGAGGGTGGCGTCGCAAGACAGGGCGGTCGGCAGCCCGCAAGAGCCGGCCGGGCACACGGTGGGCACCCGTAGGAGCGACCCGCCTCGCGGCACGGAAAGCCGCCAGTGAATAAAGCCCCCGCACGGGGGGTGACTCAAGGAAGGAGTCTTATGGTCATCAACACGAACACGTCGGCCCTGACGAGCGCGCGCTTGCTTGGGGAATCGTCGACGTTACTTGCCAAATCCCTCGCGAAGTTGTCTTCGGGCTCGAAGATCATCAGTCCGGAGGACGATGCGGCGGGTTTGGCGGTCAGCCTGCGGTTCGACGCGCAGGTGAATCGCCTCGACGCGGCCAACAACAACGTGGGCAACGCCATGTCGTTTAACCAGACGCGGGACGGTTTCCTGCAGAAGGTGCAGAAGGCGCTCGATCGGATGAGCGAGTTGGCGGTCCTGAGCCAGGACGTCACCAAGGTGGACGCGGACCGGGCGTTGTATAACTCGGAGTTCTCGACGCTCGCGGCGTACATCACCAATGTGGGGACGAAGGACTTCAACGGGGTGAGCTTGTTCAGCGGGACGAACCTGGGGGTGACGCTGGACGGGGAGGGGAACACGTTTGACATGACGGGGATCAACCTCGGCTCGGCTTCGTACACTGGCGCCACCGGTTCGACCATCTCGACCACGACGGCGGCGGGGACGGCGTTGACGAACGTGAAGACGGCGATCACGCAGTTGGCGACCGACCGCTCGACGGTTGGGGCGATGCAGGCGCGGTTGAGCTACACCAGCGAACAGATCGGGATTCTGCGGGACAATCTCATGGCCTCGAACAGCCGGATGAAGGATGTGGACGTGGCCCAGGAGAGCGCGGAATTTGCCCGCTACAACATCCTCGTACAGGCCGGCACGGCGATGTTGGCGCAGGCAAACGCCAGTCCGCAATCGGCGCTGCGACTGCTGTCGTAACGTCGGTTCAAGGCTTGGGCTGGTTGGAGCACACTCGGACGGCGCGGGGGCGCCGTCCGAGTTTTGTTGGGCGCGGGTGTGCGGGGGAGACGGTTTTGGGCGCGGCGGTATTGGGTACTCGCTAGGCAGGCCCGAGCTAAAGTTGGGGGCGAGACTGCCGATAGAGAGACGTCGCAAGACGGGGCGGTTGGCAGCCCACAAGAGCCAACCGGGAGAACGGCGAGTGCCCGCAGGAGAAGCTCGCCACGCGGCAGGGAAAGCCGCAGCATCAGCAAACCCCCCGCACGGGGGTGACTCAAGGAAGGAGTCTTATGGTCATCAACACAAACACGTCGGCGCTGACAGGCGCGCGCTTGCTCGGGGAATCGTCGGCGTTACTGGCCAAATCCCTCGCGAAGTTGTCTTCGGGCTCGAAGATTATCAGTCCGGAAGACGACGCGGCGGGCTTGGCGGTATCCTTACGGTTCGACGCGCAGGTGCATCGCCTGGATGCGGCCAACAGCAACGTGGGCAATGCCATGTCCTTCAACCAGACGCGGGACGGTTTCCTGCAGAAGGTGCAGAAGGCGCTGGATCGCATGAGCGAGTTAGCGGTCCTGAGTCAAGACGTGACCAAGGTGGACGCGGATCGGACGTTGTACAACTCGGAGTTCTCGACGTTAGCCGCGTACATCACCAACGTGGGGACGAAGGACTTCAACGGGGTGAGCTTGTTTAGCGGGACGAACTTGGGGGTGACGCTGGACGGGGAGGGGAACACGTTTGACATGTCCGGGATCAACCTAGGGGCGACGTCCTACTCCAATGCGACGAGCGCCAGCATCTCGACCACCACGACCGCGGCGAGCGCGTTGACGAACGTGAAGGCGGCCATCACGCAGTTGGCCACCGACCGCTCGACGGTGGGGGCGATGCAAGCGCGGTTGAGCTACACCAGCGAACAACTCAGCATCCTGCGGGATAACCTCATCGCCTCGAACAGCCGCATCAAGGATGTGGATGTGGCCCAGGAGAGCGCGGAATTTGCCCGCTACAACATCCTCGTTCAGGCAGGCACGGCGATGTTGGCGCAGGCGAACGCCAGTCCGCAGTCGGCGTTGCGGCTGTTGTCGTAACGTCGGCTCAACGCTCGGATTGGTGGCACACTCGGGTGGCGCGGGGGCGCCACCCGAGTTTTCGTCGGCGCGGTGCCCTGGGCAGGGCCTGGCGGTGGGGCGGCGTAGGGGGGGGTGGACGGGAGGGCGAGGGAGGGTGAGCGGGCTAAAGCCGGGCGGGGGAACTGCCGATAGACCCACCGATGTCCGGTTGACTGGGCACACGGTCTATGGATCTAGGCATATCAGGTCTGGCCTCGGGCTTCGATTGGCAGACGTTCATCGACAAGATGATGGACGTGGAGCGGATTCCGCAACGGCGGTTGCGGGCCGACCAGACCAAGATCCAGGAGCGGAACAACGCCTACGGGAGCATCGTCACGCAGATCAACGTGTTGCGGAACCGGATCGAAACGCTCAACACCGCCAGCCTTTACCAGGGGCGCTCGGTCGGGGTGAGTGACACCACGGTTGCCAGCGCCAGCGCGGCGAGCGGGGCCACGTTGGGGGCTTACACGTTCAACTTCACGCAACTGGCCACCGCGGCGGTGCGGCAGGGGACGGCGGGGGTGGCGTCGCCGCTGCACACCAGCGACGATGTGAGCGGGGTGTTGGTGAGCGGGGCCAACTTCCACAGCGCGGTCACGGCGGGGACGTTCACGGTGAACGGGGCGCAGGTGACAGTCGAGACCAGCGACACGATGCAGGGGCTCTTCGACAAGATCGCGACCGCCACAGGGGGGGTGGTGCAGGCCAGCTACAGCAGTGCCACGGACAAGATCACGCTCACCGGCACACAGCCAGTCGTACTGGGAAGCGCCACGGACACGAGCAATTTCCTGCGGTTGGCTGAGCTGCACAACAACGGCACGGCCAGCGTGACCAGTCTGACCGCCCTGGGCGGGATCGACCGCACCAGGACCTTGGCAGCGGCTCCTTACGCGGTGGCGGTATCGGACGGGGGCGGCGGCGCGGGCGAATTCAAGGTCAACGGGGTGTCGATTACGTATAACGCGAGCACCGACACCACGGCGGCCGTCTTACAGCGGATCAACGATTCGAGCGCTGGGGTGGTGGCGACATACGACACGCTGAACGATCGGTTGGTGTTGACCAACCGCGCGACCGGGGACATGGGGATTGCGGTCGAGGATGTGACGGGCAATTTCCTGCAGGCGAGCGGGTTGCTCTCGGGCAGTCTGGTGCGGGGCAAGGACCTGATTTACACGGTCAACGGAGGCGATTCCTTGATCAGCCAGTCCAACACAGTGACCGAGGAGAGCTCGGGGATCACGGGCTTGACGGTGACGGCCCTACGCGAGACGAGCACGACGATCACCCTGACGGCGGATTCGGCCAGCGTGCGGAGTGTGATCGAGTCGTTTATCAGCGACTACAACACCTTGCAGAGCAAAATCGAGAGCCTGACCCAGAGCAGCACCAACGCGACCGGGAAAGTCACGGCGGGCACCCTGGCGGGCGAGCGGGACGCCTTCGACCTGGCGACGCAACTGCGCGCCACGCTGTACACGCAACTGAGCGGGTTGGATACGACGATGGATCACCTCGAAGATCTGGGCATCGCGACCAACAGCGACGACAATTCGCTGCGTGTGGCTGACTCTGCGAAGTTGGATGCGGCCTTAGCCAGCCGGCTCAACGATGTGCGGCAGTTGTTCAGCAACTCGACCAATGGCCTGGCAGTCCAGTTGGACACCTACTTGGAGCGGGTGGTTGGAGACGAAGGCAGCCTAATCGCGCGGCGGAGCACGCTCGACAAGCAATCCAGCGATATCGACACTCAGGTTAGCGACATGGAACGGCTGCTGGAGAGCACGCGCCAGCGGATGGTGGACAGTTTCATCGCGATGGAACAGGCCCAGGCCCGGATCAACCAACAGCTCCAGTTCCTGCTCCAGCGGTTTGGGTCCAGCACAAGCTGACCGACGGGCGAATTTGGGCTCAATGACCGCGCCGACCGGCCGATAATCAACGTGTGACCATGAAGACCCACACCCCTCAGTCGGGGCCGGGAATCCAGGTGACGCTGGACGGTGAAATCGTGCCTTTGGGCCCCGACGAGCTCGAGCACTTGACCGTGGTGCGCCGCCGGCTCGACCAGTTGGCCCAACGCAAGGAGCGCATCCTCATCGGCCTTTCGATCGATGCGGTGGCGATCCCCGCGCTGCCCCTGCCCACTCAGGCAAGCGCCGTGGCGGAGGCGCCGAGCGGATTGGCGGGCGATCCGCCGGTGGTGGCGGACCTGGTGTGGCGGGTGCGGCGGTGTTTGCCCCGTTTGCGGGAGCGCACGGAGGAGCTGGCGCTGCTGGCCACGATCAACGAGTGGCCGATGGTCGAGCGATTGTGGCGGCGTTTGCTGCCGGACCTGAAGGCGGTGGTGGCGAACTTGGGACTGCTACAGGAGTGCCCCACGGCGGCGGGGGTGCCGGCGGCTGCCCGGACGGTGGGCCTGCTCGAGCATTTGGAGCGACTGAGCGCCATTTTGGTCCAGCTCAGCCATGGGTTGGCGCGCGAGAACGCGCTTGAGCTCTCGGATTTGCTCGATCAGCGTTTGGCGCCGTGGCTGGGCGAACTGGAACGACTGTTGACGCGCGCTGGATGAAAGCTCCGACGCATGGCCCTGATCGGACTCGGAGGCACCCCTTGGCGGCCTGGGGGGGGTGGAGGTTGGGATTGATGGCGGTCTTGTTGGCGGGCTGCTCGAGTCCGCCGCGGGGAGGCGACTGGGTGATCGGGCCGGAGTACCGGCCCAGCAACGTGCTGTGTCGAACGCCCTACCTCTCCCGGGAACTACGGCGGGTGGCGGTGCTCCCCATGACGGTGGGGCGCGATGACGCGCAACTGGAGGCGGGGCGGGCCGTGCTCGAGCCGATCCTCTGGCAGGAACTCAGCAAGCAGAAGCGGTTCGAGCTCTGCGCGGTGTCTGGCGCGCAACTGCAGCTCTGGACTGGCAAGCGGGCGTGGTCGGCGGACGAACCGCTGCCGGCGGATTTGCTGGGGCGCTTACGGACGGAGTTGGGGTGTGACGCGGTGTTGTTCAGTCGCTTGACGAACTACCGGGCCTACCCGCCTTTGATCGTGGGCTGGCATTTCCAATTGGTGGACGAGCAGCAGCCGCCGGTGATATGGGCGGTGGACGAGGTGCTGGACGCGGGCGAGTCGGCGGTAGCCAACGGCGCTAGGCGCTATTATCAGCGGCACCTGCAGGACAACCGGCCCTTGGCGGACTCGCACGGAGTGCTCAGTTCGCCCCGCCGCTTCGGCCAGTATGCGGCCAGCACGTTGTTCGCGACGTTGCCGGGCCGGTGAAGGCTTTGCAGAAGGCGGCAGGGAAGGGCTCAAGTTTTTGGGAAATCTGCCGAATAAGCTTGCAGGATGAAAAAAAGCGGCCACAACTGCCTGCTAATGAGAAAGAGGGCGTAGTATGCAGATCGATCCGAACATGGCAGCGGGCCCGGTGGGGTGGGCAGCGCCCCTCCAGTCGGTCACACGGCACGGCAAAGCGCAGAGCGAGCATTTAGCCACCTTCGCCAGCAGCGAGGCGCTCAACAACGAGTACCGGCAAGTTCCGGACAGCCGGCCTGAGGCAGTGGCCAAGGGCAAGGCGCTCGTGGAGCATAGCGTTTATCCGCCGCCCGAGACCATTCGGCGGCTGGCCAACTTGCTGGCCATGCAGTTCAGCAAGAGCGAACCCGCCGAGTAACGGTTGGGGACGGACACACCTAATATGAGGCCCCATAGCCACCCCTGGCAGTCCTATCGGCAAGTTGCCACCCAAACTGCCTCGCCGGGCCAACTGGTGTTGATGCTTTACGAAGGAGCGATTCGGTTTCTCGAGCGAGCGTTGGTTGGGTTCAGGCACGACGACCCCCTGGAGTTCAACACCACCATCAACAACAACATCCTGCGCGCCCAACAGATTTTGGGCGAGCTGAACTCGTCGCTGAACCTGGCGGCGGGGGGCGAATTTGCCGAGAACCTGCGCCGGCTCTACAACTACCTGGACTGGCGCCTGCAACAGAGCAACCAGCGCAAACAAGATACCGGCATCCGAGAAGTCATGAGCCGGTTGCTTGTCCTGCGCGATGCCTGGGCCCAGATGCTCGAGCAACAGACCCGGCGCAGCGCCACGCCGCGTGAGGCCAACACCTTACTGGCCCAAGCCTGACCCCCCCCCCCCGGCCCCCTCCCCCCTCCCATGAGCGCGCGAAACGATCTGCTGCGGTTATACCAAGAGTGGCGAGTCTGGTCGGATGCGGAAGCCGACGCGATCAAGACGTCCGCCTGGCCGCAGGTCAGTCGCTGCCAGGACGCCAAGCAAGCCTTGCAGGAACGAATTGTCAGCGCGACGGAACGGTGGGTGAGCGAGGAGCGGGTGCCGGGTGAACCCGCGCGGGACATCGACCCGCAGGTCCGCCGGTTGGTGGACGAGCTGATCTTACTCGAGATGCGGAATGGGGAGTTGCTGGCGGACCAGCGGTTGGCGGCTCGGAGCCAGCAGCAGCAGGTCGAGCGCTCGCGCCGCAACCTACGCCAAATCCAGCGGGTCTACGCGCCCTCGAGGCAGGCCCTTTGGGAATCTTACTCCTGAGCGCGCCGCTCGTGGCCGGCGACACGGCCGGAGGGCTAGAGGGTTAGGGCGGTTGGACGCTCAGGACCTCGAGGGCACGCACCGTGGCCGCGTTGCGGGTTTCCACGTTGAGCTTCCGGAACAGGTGTTCGACGTGGGTCTTGGCGGTGAGCCGGCTCATGTTGAGGATGACGCCGATTTCGGAGTTGGTTTTTCCCTGCGCTAGCCAGAGCAGCACCTCCGCCTCGCGAGGTGTGAGCCCCAACGCCTCCAACGGCGCCGGGGAAGCGAAGTCGGGTCGGAACCGCCCGAGGACCTGCTGATACTGTTCGCGGCGGCCGAGTCGGGCGCGGATGGCTTCGAGGAGGTCTTCCCGCTCGACGGGTTTGACGAGGTAATCGTCGGCGCCGAGGTTCATGCCTTTGCGGACGTCGTGGTTTTCACCGCGGGCGGTGAGGAAGATGAAGGGTGTGCCGGCGGTGCCGGGTTCGTTGCGCAGGTGCTGCAGGACGGCGTGGCCGTCCAAGGCGGGCATCATGACGTCGCAGAGGATGAGGTCGAAGGGGAGGCGCTGGGCTTGCAGCAGGCCGGTGGCGCCGTCGCGGGCGCCTTCGGCTTCGAACCCCTCGAGGCGCAGGATGGTGAGGAGTTTCTCCCGCAGCAGGTCATCGTCTTCGATCACCAAGACGCGCTTCATGGGCTCGGCAAGCAGGCATCCAACCAGAATGGGACCCGCTTGTCAGCCAGTTTCCAGGGCGCTTTCCAGGGCGGCGCGCTCCCGCAACAGCGGCAGGCGCACGGTGAAGCTGGTGCCGGCCCCTTCCTCGCTGGTGAACGCAATGGTGCCGCCATGCAACTCGACGCAATGCTTGGTGATCATGAGGCCCAAGCCGGTCCCGGGCCGGTGGCCGACGTTCTGCCCGCGTTGGAAGGCGACGAAGAGGCGGCTTTGGTCGGCCGCGGGGATGCCAATGCCGCGGTCGCGCACGCGGAAGATGGCCTCGTGGGCTTGGCGGTCGACCATGAGGTCCACTTGGCTGCCTGGGTTGGAGTACTTGACGGCGTTGGAGAGGAGGTTGCTGAGGATGTGCCGCAGGAGGTGCTCGTCGGCGTGGACGGTGGACGGCACCCCATCGAGGGCCAAGTGAATGGGGCAACGCTGATTGGTGGCGGTGAAGACTTCGTCCTGGATGCCCTGACACAAGGCGCGCAGGTCCAGGTCGTCGGTGCGCAGGGTCACTTGGCCCGCCTCCAACCGGCCCAAGAGCAACACCTCTTCCATCAGCCCGGCCATCTGCCGCGCCGCGGCGAGGATGTCGGCGATCTGGCGCTCGCGCGCGGCTTGGTCGAGCCGGTCCCAGTAGTTTGCCAGCATGTCCGCGGACCAGAGGATGACGCCGAGAGGGTTTCTGAACTCATGGGAAATCAGCGCCACGAACTGGCTCTTGAGCTCTGCGTACTCCCGTTCGCGCTGGAGGGCGCACACGAGTTCTTGTTCGGTGCGCTGCTGCGCGGCCATCGTGCGCAGCGTGCCGCTCCAGCCCGCGGCGGCGCCCGTCTCGAATTCCGAGGTCACGCTGACCATGGCAGCGACGCCCTGGCCGTCCTTGCGCCGCAACAAGAACTCGAACTCCAGCGCTTTACCCTGGGTGAGCACCGCATCGCTTAACCGCTCGAAATCGGCACGCTGGGCGAACAAATCCGCGAGCGGCCGGCCGATCAATTCCGCCGGGTCGTAGCCCGTTTGGTCGCGCGCGGCGGCGCTGACGGCCTGGAGCACCCGTTGGGGGTCGGCCCTGAAGCGGACGTCCTGGATGGAATCGAGGATGCTGTGGAGTCGGGCCTCGGAAGCGCGGAGTTGTTCGACCAGTCCCTGGAGCGCGGCGCACTGGCGTTCGGCAGTTCGGCGGGCTTCGAGTTGGCGTGCGGCGCTCGCTGCCCAGGCCAGGGCGATTCCGATTCCCAGCCCGCACACCACCCACGCCAACCCGGGCACCTCCGCCAGACCTGCCGGGCGCGTCCCGAGCCAGGCGGCGGCGGCCCACAGCGGCAAGGAGGCGATGAGCAGTCCGCGCGTTGGGCGCTCGAGGCGGGCCCACTGTGCCAGGCCTGGAAGGGCTTTCTTCAAGCGAATCCAGTAGACCCCTTGACACCCCGGACGGTCAAGTCTACGCCAGCCTACGGCCGTCCGCCGGGGTGTGGCTTCAGGCTGGCGAGGAGCGGCGGCGTTCGTCGAGAACGCGTCGGACAAAGCGCACCAGATCGGGGTTGTCGAACGGTTTGTTGAGGAATTCGACGGCGCCAAACTTCAGGGCGCGCTCCAACTCGCTCTCCGTCAGGTCGCCGCTGAGCAGGATGATGGCGATGCGCGGGTTGAGCTCGCGCAGTCGGGCCATGGCCTCCCAGCCGCTGATGCGCGGCATATTGAGGTCGAGCAGCACGAGATCGAAACCCTGGGGCGCCTCGCTGAACTTGCGCACGGCCTCCTCGCCATCGGCCGCCTCCGTAATCTGGTACCCACGGTAGGTCAGCACGGCGCGCACCACCAGTCGGACCATCTCGTCGTCGTCGACGACGAGGATGCGTTCGCTTCCTTCCAAAGAGTGGATGGTCAGGGTGGGAGGTTCGAGCTGAGCTTCCGGGGCCGTTTCTTGGACCTGGCGGGCGCGCGGCAGGAACACATGAAAATGGCTGCCGGCGCCGGGGGCGCTCTGGACCTCGATCCACCCGCCGTGTTCGGTCACAATGCTGTAGCTGATCGAGAGCCCGAGGCCGGTGCCTTTGCCGGCTGCTTTCGTGGTGAAGTACGGCTCGAACAGGCGGTCCCGAACCTCCGGCGCCATGCCGGCTCCGGTGTCGCTGACGCTCAACCGGACGTAGTCGTCCGCGGCGCCGCCCGGTGAGGCATCGGGTCGGAGGCCGTGGACATTTTGCAGCCGCAGGCTGAGGTCGCCGCCTCTGGGCATGGCATCGCGCGCGTTGAGGCAGAGGTTCATCACCACCTGGAGCAACTGGCTGCTGTCGCCCCGCACGGGCCACAAGTCTGGGCTCAGCGCTTCGTGCCGGATTTGGATCCGGCGGTCGATGCTATGGCGCAGCATGGCGACGACCTCCGTGGTGATGTCATGGAGGCTGAGCGTATCGATTTGCGCCTCGGTATGACGGCTGTAGGCCAGCAACTTGCTCACCAGTTCGGCGCCGCGGCGGGCGCTGGTTTGGGCGTAGGTGAGGCTTTCTTTCAGGCTATCCGGCAATTCCGGCGCCGAGGACACCAGGTCGAGGTGGGAGAGGATAGCGGTGAGCAGGTTATTGAAGTCGTGCGCCACGCCGCTCGCCAGCGAACCGATCGCGAGCATCTTCTGCGACTGCAGGATCGCCTGTTGCCGCTGCTCGCGCAGCGTCACGTCACGCAGGATCGCCACCGTGTACTCGCCCCCTCCCACCTTGACGCGCCGCACCTGGCCTTCAAAGGCCAGCATGCCGCCGCTCGGGCGTTGCACTTGCAGGGCCGCGGCAGGGCGCGGCAGGCGCGCCTCCCCAGACGGGACAGCGGCCTCGAGCAGCGCCAAAATGGCGGCCAGTGTGGGGTGGTTCTCCGCGTGTTGGCCCAGCACCGTTCCGCAGGCGCATTCGCAGGCCTGTTCCGCGGCCGGATTGAACAGCAGAACGCGGCGCTCGGCGTCGAGGACGACCACGGCTTCCTGGACCGCCTCGCACACTTTGGCCAGCAACGCGGTTGGTGGGCCGCTGGGGTCCGCCGGGCTCTCGGCCTCGCTGGGCCGGGGGGCGACCCACACCAGCCACTCGCCCCCCAGGGGTGTGCCGGGTGGCAGCCGCAGGTAACTGAACTCGAACCAGGCGACGTCGCCGTCCGGGCGGTTCACGAGGTACTCCCGGGTGAACTGATCGGCGGTGCCGGCCGCGGCGAGGTCGCGAGCGGGATCGATCTGGAGTTGAGCGTGCAGGTTGGCCCACCAGGGTTGGCCGAGGACCCGGCCGGTGGACCACCCCAGCAGGCGAGCCGCGGCAAGGTTCCAGGCGGCGATCCGGCCTTCGGGCCCGAGGATGAACGCGGCGCCTGGGAACCGATAAAGGGACTCGTTACCTTCTCCGAAACCCATTGGAGCCTGACTGTTGGGAAGGTGGGGGTGGGCGTCAAGATTGAAGTGGCTGCCGGTCGCGGCGTTGCTTGACTCGGGGGCCGGCTCTCGACATGATGCGCCTTCGTGAAAGCGGTGCCAAACCTGCCAGCTTCGTTTCGCCTTTTCCTGCTTATTTTCCGGTTGGTGTTCGTCGTGATGGTGATGTCGGGCGCTGGTTGGGCGCAGAGTGGAGGCACGACGCTCTACGCGGTGGGCAATGACATCTGGTCGATCCACGCCGGCACGGGTGTGGCGACGCGGTTGTTCGACATTACGGCGAGCGAGGTGGCCGGTTGGGGCGCGTCGGATCGAATGAACGCCCTGGCGCTGGACCCCATCCGGCACCAACTGATCTTCGCCCACGCCACCTCCCGGAGCCTGTACACTTACTCGCTCGGCAGCGGGGTGTTCAGCTCGCTGGGCAGTTTGGACGTCGTGCTAGGCGGGTACGCGCACCTGGGCAGCTACACGATGGACAGCGGTGCGACGTTCTACCAGGGGAAGTACTATGCCGCCTTGGAGACGGTCCCGCCGGCGCCTTGGACGTGGACGCCTGGGGCGCCCTCGGCATTTTTGGCGGAGGTCAATCTGAACCCGGCGGGTACGGCGATCGCGTCGGCCAGCATTTACGGAGGGACCATGGCCGCGCCGACGTCTGGCTGGGGGTATCCATTAGGTTTCAACGATTTTGGCGATCTGACGGTGCATCCGGGCACGGGCGAGCTGTGGGGTTACACGTACGTGGATCACCCAGGCGACGCGAATTTCCTGGAAGGGTTCTGGCGAGGGAACTTGTCGACACCGGGTGTGGGGGTGACGGTGGTGAGTCAGACGCTGAGCGCGTGGAGCCAGATCGCCTACGACCCGGGGGCGGATGTGCTGTACGCGGTGCCGGAGAGCGCGAGCGGCGGTGGGTACAGCCTGTACGTGATCGACAAGGTTACGGGCGCGACGCTGCACAGTCTGCCGATCGTCGGGTACAGCGATTCGAGCGGGATGCTCGCCGATCTAGCCGTCATTCCGGAGCCGGCGACGGTGGCGGTGTGGGCGGCGGCTGGGTGTCTGGTGTACGGTTGGTGGCGGCGGCGGACGCGCCGCCCGAGCCGTGGCTGACGGGCGTTGGGGTGGACCAGGTCAGCCCGAGGGCTAGAAACTCAAGACGCCTTGCACATAAACCCAGTTGGCATCGGTGGCGCCGAAGCCGGGTGCGGCCAAGGAGTTCTTGGCATAGTCGCCAACGAAGAAGTGGCCGAAGCCGATTTGGCCGCTGGCCCAGGGTTTGAGGGTGTAGCTGGCCACCAGATCCAGTTCCGAGCCGACGAAGCGGCTGTACTCCGGGTTGATGCCATAGCCAGCGCCCGCGGTGGGCGCCAACCCGCCGCGCCGCCCGCCCGCGGCGGTGTAGAAGCTGTCGTGGGTGTCGGCCAGCCAGAAGAGGTGATAATCCAGAGTTACCGTGAGTCGGGGCGTGGGTTTAACGCTCAGGGACAGGCGCGGGTTATGGAGGTTCTGCCAGGCGAACAGGTCCATGTACCCGTAGAACTTGTGGTTGGTGGGAAAGAGGTTGTCGAAGGTGCCGTGTTGGCCGTCCGCGGGGTCGCTGTCGCCGGTGGCGAAGTTGTACTCGAGGCCGAGCCGCGGCGACCATGGACCGTCTTTGAAGGTGTGGCCGCCGCCCAGGTGAATGGCGAAGGCTTCGTGATCGAGGCTGGGGCTTGCGGCGCTGTCTTTGAAGCGGCCGAACTGGCCGGCGACTTCCGCGGCATAGTCCCAGGAGCCCAACCGCCCGGGCAGGGACTTGACGCGAGCGCCGACGGTGTACACATCGCGGGGGGAGGCTAGGCCGGCGAGGGCGCCGGTTTGGGCGGATGGGGATTGGAGGCCAGCGTTGCGCCCGAGGAAGTAGAGTTGGGTTTCTTGGGTGGGGATGACGGTGCGCGAGGAGGCGTATAGGCCGTAGAAGTACTCGTAATCGTTGGGCGTGTTGAAATTGTGGTTGTCGGGGACGACGACGCGACCCACGAAGCCGTCGACCCAGATAGCGGGGCGTTCGAAGCGCAGCTTAACCGCGTCGAAGACGCGGCCCACGTTGTTCCACTCGAAGGCGCCGATGAGGCGTTCGTCGCCGTAAGCCAGTTCTTGGCGGCCCAGCTTGAGCGTCCACGGTCCGGCGGCGCCGTGGCCGAGGCTGAGGTAAGCCTGGTGGAGTTCGGTGCGATCGGCCTCCGGGCTGGGAAGTCTCTCATCGTTGATGACGCCGCTGTCGCGTCCCTCGACGAAGGCTTTGGCCCAGGAGGTAGGCGCATAGCCGAGGTGGGCCTTCGTGCGATAGAGCCAGTAGCTGTTGCCGTGATCGGCGCCCGCCGCCCGGAAGTCGATCGCCCCCGGCACGCCCGCGATGGCGAGGTTCTCGCGGTGCTCGAACCGCAGCCGGAATTGGCCGCCGAGGTCCCAGGCGCCAAAGAACTCGTCTTGTGCGCGCAACCAGTCGTTGACGAAGCCGGCGCTGGGGGGTGTGGGTGGGGTTGGCGCAGGCGGAGCAAGGGTGGCCGTCGCGGCCGTGGAGGGGGCGGTCTGGGCGTAGGCGGCAGCGCTGGCGGCCAGCGCCAGGGCCTGAGCTCGGAAGCAGGTCTGCAGGCGTTTCATGATGGCGGTCGTTGAATCGGAATCGGTCGCGCGAGCCATGCAGAGCGCGGCGGGGCGTGGCTGACGGTCCGTTGGCCAGTCTGGCGCTGGCTGGTCGTCCGACTCGCTCCACTGCCACTCCTGGACGCGGGACGCAGGCTAACCTTATGGGTTGAGGAGGGGCGCGGAATTGACCCACATCAAGTGTCGGCTAACCGAGCAACTGTTCGAACCGGGCATAAGCGGTGCGCCAGGAATCGAGGTCGGCGGGTCGGAAGGTCGCCAACTCGAAGGAATCGCTCACCACTTGGCGGGCCGCGGCCAGGGACGGCAGATCGCCTAGGGCGATGGCTTGGACGAGGAGGTTGCCGGCGGCGGTGGCTTCGACGGGTCCGGCGTGCACGGGCAGTTCGAGGGCGTTTGCGGTGAACTGATTCAGCAGGGTGTTGCGGCTACCTCCCCCGACAATGTGCAGGCGGTCCAAGGGGCGTCCCATGAGTTGCTCGATCAGGCGCAGCGTGCGGCGGTACAACAGGGCCAGGCTTTCGAGGGCGCAGCGGACGAAGGCGCCGGGATGGGCGGGGGCGGGTTGGTTGTGCTCGAGGCAGAAGGCGGCGATTCGCGCGGGCATGTCGCCCGGGCTGAGGAAGCGCGGGTCGGCGGGGTTGATCAAGGAGACGAAGGGCGGGGCGGTTGCGGCCAGGTTCATCAGGGTGGGGTAGTCGTAGTCCTGGCCGTCGCGGGCCCATTCGCGGCGGCATTCCTGGACCAGCCAGAGCCCGCTGATGTTCTTGAGCAAACGCACCGAGCCGCCGAAACCGATTTCGTTGGTGAAATTCAGTTCGCGGCACGTTGCGGAGAGGATGGGCTCCGGGAGTTCAACCCCCATGAGCGACCAGGTGCCTGAGCTCAGGTAAGCCCAACCCTCGCCGCGGGCGGGGACGGCCGCGACGGCGGCGCCGGTGTCGTGGGAGCAACTGGCCACGACGGCGAGGTTGCCCAGCCCTGTCGCCTGTGCGAGGGCAGGGCGGAGCGGGCCCAAGCGGGTGCCTGAAGGGACGATGGGGGGAAAGATTGCGGCGGGCAACTCGAGCGCGTCGAGGAGCCGTTGGGACCAGGCGCGGCGGCGCGGGTCGTACAGTTGGGTGGTGCTGGCGAGGGATTCCTCGAAACGGCCCTCGCCGCAAAGCCAGTGATTGAATCCATCGCCCACCCCCAGGATCAGGCGGGCCTTACGGAGGCGCTCGGGGTCTTCCGCAGCCAGTTGGAAGATCGTGTTGAAAGGCAGGAATTGCAGGCCCGTCTCGGCGAAGATCTCGGGCCACGGGACACGGCGGTAGGCGCGCTCGACGCCGCCTGCGCATCGAGGGTCGCGGTAGTGAAACGTGGGCTCGATCAACGCGCCCTGGGCATCGTAGAGGAGATAGTCGACGCCCCACGAATCGGTGCTGATGCTGGCGATCTCGAGGCGGCGTTGGGCGGCGGCGCGCAGGCCGGTTTGCAGCTCGGCAAAGAGGGCCCGCACGTCCCACCGCAAGGAGGCGCCGACCTGGATGGGCGTGTTGGGGAAACGGTGCAGTTCCTCGAGGGCGAGTCGTCCGCGTTCGAGGGTGCCGAGCATGAGTCGTCCGCTCTCCGCTCCGAGGTCGCAGGCAAGGTAGTGTCGTTTCATAGGCTGGCGGCGGGCATTTGAACGGTTGCGGCTTTCCGATTCAACCCTGAAGACACCCAGGGGAGGTCGCGTGGGTGGTGTGGGGTCCCGAATCCTTAGCGAGGTGGTTGAGGGCTGCCATCGCGGGTGAGACCCGGCAGGCTCCCTGTGGGGCGCGGATCGTCAGATCCGCTTGGCGGACTTGACCGTCCACGCTCCGCCTCGCTAAGGATTCCGGTGGGGTAGATGGGGTCGAGGCTGGCTTGACGGTTGGGGCGTGGAGAGCTATGCGAGAGCGGTGCACGATGGGAAAGCCAGCATGGAACTCCGGGTTGTGGGAGGGCAGGCGCGCTGCCTAGCCTCGCCGTGTGGCGGTTGTGTGTTGCCGCCGGTGACTGGGCCTGAAGCTGGCCATCGGCCTTTCGGGTGGGGCTTCCTCCGAACGTTGTCCAACGGGTTTGTGGCGTGGGAGGGCCTGCTCGCGCTTGCGTTGATTGGCTGTGCGACCGGGTCGGGTCCGGCTGCCGCCCCGGCTGCGCCGGCACCCTATTTACGGGTTCAACGTACGGCGGAAGGGGCTGCGACACTCGAAATAGCGGCGCGTTCGTTCCGGCCGGCGAGCCGGCGGGGGCCGGTGGTTTGGCTGGTGGGCGCGACTCACCTGGGTAGTCGGGATTATTATTTCAGTTTGCAGCGGTTCTTGGAGCGGCAGGAGGTGGTGCTGTTCGAGGGGGTGGGGGCGGACGGTGCGCCCTTCCCGCGCGGGGGCGGTTCGGGCGACTCGATTCAGAAGGCGCTCGCCAACGCCCTTGGCCTCCAGTACCAGCTCGAGGCGATGGATTACACACGGCCGCATTTCCGCCACAGCGATTTGAGTCTGGAGCAGCTCAGGCGGCTCCTGGCGGGGGCGCAGGTGGCCGATGGGGCGACAGGGAAGGCCTCGGGTGGGGAATCGGGGGCGACCGTTGCGCCTGCGCCTGGCGAGGTGGAGTTCCGGCAGTTGATGCAGGTGATGCAGGGGACGGGTCTGCTGGGTGGGTTGGCCCGGCTCGGGGTGGCGTTGATGGGGTCGAGTGCGCGCTTACAGGCGGCCGCCAAACTCGCGTTCATCGAACTCCTGGGCCAGACGGAGGGCAAACTGCCGGAACTGGACGGGGTGTCGCCGGGTTTACAGCGGCTGGCCCAAGTCTTAATCGAGGAGCGCAACCGCCGAGTCTTGAGCGATCTCGAGGAGGTCTTGGGGCTGCAGCCGGCCCCGGCGAGTGTGGCCCTTTTTTATGGGACAGGTCACATGGTCCATCTCGAGGAGCACTTGCGCAACCGACTCGGGTGGCGACCGTTCCAGGAGCTTTGGTTCGGCGCATTTGGGGTTGATCCCCGGGCGGTTGGGCTCAGCGCACTGGAGATCGGCTGGGTCGAGCGGATCGTGCGCGGCCAACTGAGATCGCTTGGTGTCTCGGGCCCGGCTCCGGGCTTGGCCCCCGCACCGGCTGGCTCGCGGTGAGCGGCGTCGGCGGCGTCGGCTTAACTCCGTCGGAGGATGGGACTTGGGCTGGTTAGGGTGGGGGACAATCAAGGCACAGAAAGCGAAATTATTCCTTGACGGCAACCGCGTAAGAAAGTAGAACGCGGTCGTCACTTTGATTGAGAATAGTACCGAACTGGGATCTGGGTCCTTTTTAACGTGGTAAGCATATGACCAAAACGAACGTCCGCTTCGGTGGCAAACTGGCAATCCTCGCTTTGGGTTTGGCAGCCGTGGGGAGCTGGGCACAAGGCAGCGCCATCGTCTACGACAACACGACCCACTGGCAGAACAACATCTTCTACGACAACCGAGAGTTTGGCGATGAAGTCAACATGATCGGCATCTCCGGGGGTGTGTACAAGATCACGGAGTTTTCGTTCGAATATTTCGTGTCGCCCACGCTGATACCGGCCTCGACGAAGACTCTGGTTTTGAGGCTCTACGCGCTGGATGGTCCGACGACCTCGATCCCCTTCGGGCGGACTGCGGCGACGCCGGGGACCGAGCTCTTCGACAGCTCGGACTATTTCACCATCCCGCTGACGATCGGTCAGAACGGCTATAACCGCATCGACATCGGCGGTCTGGACATCAACGCGTCCGATCGCATGGCCTGGACGGTTCAGTTCTCCGGCCTGGCGCCGAATGAGCAGGGTGGTCTGCTGATCTACAATCCGCCGACTGTGGGGACGAGCTTCAACGATTTCTGGCGAAACAACGGCGGCACGTGGACGCTCTCTCAGATCGATGGCGGCGCCGTCTTTGCCAACTTCGGTGCGCGCGTGTTGGCGATTCCCGAGCCGACCTCGCTGCAACTGCTGGCCCTGGCCGGGTTGGGGACGTTGGGGTGGTGGGCGATTCGCCGGCGGGCAGCCTAGCTGAAGCGACCAATTGAATTCACGAAAGGCGCGAGCGACTCGCGCCTTTTTTGTCGGTTGCGGGCTGCTGGGGCAGCGCGTTCGACGGAGGTCTAGGTCAGTTTGCGGCGCCGTGGGTCTGCGGTCAGCCGTTGGACCAACTCCTTGACTTTCTGGACCTCCTTTTTGTGGGCCACCAGGGTGGCGTCATCGGTGTGCACAACCACGGCGTCACGCAGGCCGACCAAGGCCGTCAAGGCGCGGTTCCTCGTGCGTGCGTCGAAGACGATGTTGCGCGCCGCGTCTACGTGGAGGAAGTCGCCGGCCGCGCAGTTGCCCTCGGGGTCGGCCTTCAAGTGGCGGGCCAGAGCGGTCCAAGAGCCCAGGTCGTCCCAGCCGAAGTCGCCCTGGGCGACCACGACGTTTTGGGCAGGTTCGAGCAGGGCAAAATCGATCGAGATCTTGCGTAGGGCGGGATAGTCGGCGGCGAGGGTACGGGCCAGTTTAGGCGTGCCGGCGACCTGGAACCAGCGCTGGCAGGCTTGGGCCATGTCGGGGGCATGGTGGGCGAGGCCCTCGGCGATCGTCACGAACGACCAGATGAACATGCCGGCATTCCAACAGTAATGGCCGCTGGTGACGTACTCGAGGGCGCGCTCGTAGGGAGGTTTCTCGACAAAGCGCTCGGCTTTAAAGAACGTGGTCCGGTAGGGCTTGGCCCCGTGCGGCGCGGGGAGAGGCGGGCCGACGTGGATGTAACCATAGGCGGTGTTGGGCTCGGTCGGTTTGATGCCCAAGGTCACGATGACCTGGCCGCGTCCCGCCAGATCGAAAGCGTCGGCCAGCGTCTGTTGAAAGCGTTTGGCCTCGACGATGACATGGTCGGCGGGCAGCACGGCCATGACCGCCGTCGTCGCGCGAGCACCGACCAAGGCGGCGCCCAGCGTGACGGCGGCGCAGGTGTCTCGGCCGCAGGGTTCACTGATCAGGTTTCCCTTGGGCAACATGGGCAGTTGCCGTCGGACTTCCGCGAGTTGCTCGGCGCCGGTAATGACCAGGAGATTCTGCTTGGGGACGAGGGGCAGGACCCGATCGACGGCTTGTTGGAGGAGGGAGCGGGCGCCGAAGAGCTTGAGCAGTTGCTTGGGCGCGTGGGCGCGGCTGACGGGCCAGAAACGCTCGCCGCGTCCGCCTGCGAGGATCACGGCAAACCGTTGGTCGGGGGGTGCTGGTTGCTTCTTCATGGGGATCGAATGGCCTGCGCCAGTTCGCCAACAAAGGCCGTTACCCGCGGTACCAACTCGTCGGTCTTGCCCCAGCGCGCGATTTGCTGAACGACGGCGCTGCCGACGACCACCGCATCGGCGTGCGCTGCCACCGCTTTTGCCTGTGCCGGGTTTGAAATGCCAAAGCCGACCGCGACCGGCAGCGAGGTGTGCGCTCGGACGGCAGCGGTCAGCGTGGCGACGGAACGGGCCACCTGCGGCTGCATACCGGTGACGCCCTCGCGGGAGACGCAATAGACGAACCCGCTGGCGCGCGCGACGATGGTGCGGATGCGCTCGGCGGGGGTGGTGGGCGCCACCAGATAAATGGCGCACAACCCGGCGGCGCGCATCAGGGCGTCGTAGGCATCCGCTTCTTCGGGCGGCAGATCCAGGAGCAGGAGTCCATCCACGCCGGCCGCGGCGGCCTGCTCCACGAACGCGGACACGCCGTGGCGATGCACGAGGTTGTAGTAGAGGTAGAGGACGATGGGCAGTCGAGACACTCGGCGCAACGCGGCGACGGTCGCTAGGACTTTTGCGGGTGTGGTGCCGGAGGCCAGCCCGCGTTGGGCGGCCAACTGATTGACCAAACCGTCGGCGAGCGGATCGCTGAAAGGCACGCCCAACTCGAGCACGTCCACGCCCACGCCTTCGAGAGCGGGGGCCAGTCGACCGGTGGTCTCGAGGTCGGGATCGCCGGCCCCGATATAGACGATCAGCCCCTTCTGCCGCTGGCGGCGGAGCCAATCGAACCGGGCGGTAATACGATTCATCGGGCGGCAGCATGCCTGGCGAAGCGCTGTGGCTCAAGCGGCGAAAGATTCCGCTTGCATTTTCGGTCGAGCGGGTGGACAGGTTGACGCGGAGGATCGGGAGCCGGGAGGCTTCCAGGAAAGGAACACTCAAGGAGTATGAAGACCCTATATCGTTACCTCGCGTTTGTGTCGGGCCTGAACGCTTCAACGCTGGCCCAGGTGGCTATCTCGGGCTTGTTGGCTAACCCCAACGGCAGCGATGGCAATTTCGAGTACATCCAGCTCAAGGCGTTGGCGCCGGTCGACTTTACGGCCACACCGATGTCCCTCGTGGTGGCCAACAACGGCACGGCCCAGAGCAGTGGATGGGCCGCCGGCGGCGGTCTGACCTACAAGTTCGATCTGACCGCAGGCACCGTTGCGGCCGGCGATGTCTTCTATGTGGGCGGTGCTGGCCAACGGCTCAACGGGAGCGGCAGCGCGGACTTGTCCGGGGCGTTGTGGATCCGCAGTCTGAACACCGCGACCACGCCGGGCGACGGTTTGGGCAATCCCAGCAGCGGCGGCGTGCTGGGGAATGGAGGAGCCAACGCGGATGGAGTAGCCCTTTTCAGCGGGACGCTGCTGACGAGTGGTTCGGCGCCGATCGATGCGGTGTGGTTCGGGACCGGGATTGGCACGGCGCAGGTGGGCGGTGGCACGGCCGGGTACGAGCTGCCGCTGAACGACCGGTACGGAGGCGGCAAGCTGCAGGCCAGCAGCTACCTGTTTCCGGATCCGGCGGTCAGCGGCGCGTATCTGCGGTTGGCGGGCACGTACGATTTGGCGGCCGGACTGTGGACAAGCGCGCGGGAGGGAGACCTGGTAATGTTAGGCAGCGGGTCTACGCCGCTGGAGCTGGAATCGCGGATTACGCTGGCGATACCCGAGCCGCACCAATATGCGTGCGTGACCGGGGCGGCCCTGCTGGCGTACGGGCTGTGGTCGACGCGGCGGCGTGGCGTGGCTAGCCGTTGAAGCGGCGCGCGACGAGGCTGGCGTTATGGCCGCCGAAGCCGAAGGAGTTGTTGACGATGGCCTCGACGCGCAGTTCGCGGGCGGTGTTGGGCACGTAGTCCAGGTCGCACTGCGGATCGGGGTGTTCGAGGTTGATGGTGGGCGGCACGACGCCGGTCTCGAGGGCCTTGACACAGATGGCCATTTCGACCGCGCCGGCGGCACCCAGCATGTGGCCGGTGGCGCCTTTGGTGGAGCTGACGGCTAATCGGCGCGCGTGCGGGCCGAAGACGGTCTTGATGGCTTGGGTCTCGCAGATGTCGCCTTGGGGAGTCGCGGTGCCGTGGGCGTTGATATAGCCGATGTCTTCGGGGTTGAGGCGGGCCGCGCGCAGCGCCCTGCGCATGCAGCGAGCGGCGCCTTCGCCTTCGGGGGAGGGGGCGGTCATGTGGTGGGCATCGGCGGTGTTACCGTAGCCGACCAACTCGCAGTAGATGCGGGCGCCGCGCGCCTTGGCATGGTCGAGTTCCTCGAGCAGCAGGATGCCCGCGCCTTCACCCATGACAAAACCGTCGCGTTCGAGATCGAACGGGCGCGAGGCGCGTTGGGGTTCATGGTTGCGGGTGCTCATGGCCTTCATGGCGCAGAAGCCGCCGATCCCGAGCGAGGTGATCGTGGCCTCGGTTCCGCCGGCCAGCATGGCTTGGGCATCGCCCATCTTGAGTGTGCGCCAGGCTTCGCCGATGGCGTGGGAGGCGGTGGCGCAGGCGGAGCAAGTGGCCAGGTTGGGGCCGCGCAGCCGGTAGTACATCGAGAACAGCCCGGAGGCCATGTTCAGGATGAGCATCGGGATCATGAACGGAGACAACCGGCCCGGTCCACGCTGCAGGAGTAGCCGGTGCTGCTCCTCGGTGGTTTGGAGGCCGCCGATGCCCGAGCCGATGAACACGCCGATCTCATCGCGGTTGCAGCGGTCCAGTTCCAGGCCCGCGTCGCGCAGGGCGAGGTAAGCCGCCAGGACACCGAATTTGGTGAAGCGATCCGTGCGCCGCTCGTCTTTCGGCGAAGGAAAGGCCGGTGCGGCGTCCAGTTGTTTGACCTCCGCGGCGATCTGGCAGTCGTAGGCCGAGGCGTCGAAGAGGCTGATGCGGTCAATGCCGCATTGGCCGGCGAGCAACCGTTCCCAGAACGTGGCCAGATCGTTTCCCAAGGGGGTGACGACCCCCAGGCCGGTGACTACGACTCGACGTTCGCCGTGCTGTTCGCCCATAAAAAAAAGAGGCAGCTTCGTGCGGTCTTCAGCCGCGGCTGCCCCTGGACGCAGGCATCCCGCCCTTACTTCTGGAGGTTATCTTCGATGTACTTGATGACGTCGCCTACGGTGAGGAGCTTCTCGGCCTCCTCATCCGGGATCTCGTGGCCGAACTCCTCTTCCAGGGCCATGACCAACTCGACCACATCGAGCGAGTCCGCGCCCAGGTCCTCGATGAACTTGGCCTCGGGGGTCACCTGGTCCGCGTTCACGTTGAGTTGCTCGACGATGATCGCTTTGACTCTTTGCTCAACCGATTTTTCAGCAGACATGCGTTACTCCGTTCTCGTTTTCGTGTGTGTGTCTAAGCAAGGTTACCCCAGGGCGTCAAGCCCCGATTGCCAGCTCCGTCCGCGGCGCCCCCTGCGGGCGCGCCCGCCTCGGGGCCTCAGCCGCCCTGGTGGCGCTGCGCTCACATGGCCAAGCCGCCATCGACCGCCAGGACCTGGCCGGTGATGTACCGAGCGGCCGGCCCCGCGAGAAACAGGGCTGCGTATGCCACATCTTCCGGTTGGCCAAAGCCGCCTAAGGGAATTCGTTTCGACAACTCCTGCCGCGCCTCCCCTGGGAGGGCGGCGGTCATGTCCGTCTCGATAAAGCCCGGCGCCAAGGCGTTGACGGTGATGCCCCGCGAGCCCAGCTCACGGGCGAGCGACTTGGTGAACCCGATCAGGGCAGCTTTGCTAGCGGCGTAATTGCATTGGCCGGCGTTGCCTAGCAGCCCGCTGACCGAGGTGATCTGGATAATCCGCCCGGCGCGCTGCTTCAAAAACGTGCGCGTGAGGGCCTTGGTGAAGTTGAATGCGCCCTTGAGGTTGGTGTCCAGCACCAGGTCCCAGTCCGCCTCGGTCATCCGCAGCAGCAGCCCGTCTCGGGTCACCCCGGCGTTGTTGATGAGGATGTCTACCCGCCCAGTCTCAGCCACAATCTGCCCCGCCGCGTCCGCCACCGCTTGGGCGTCGCTCACATCGAGCGCTCGGGCCCAGGCGCGGCGCCCGAGGGCGCGCACCTCGTCGGCCACATGGTCCGCATTGGCGGCGGTGCGCGACACGCAAACGACGTCTGCGCCTTCCGCGGCGAAGCGCAAGGCGATGGCCCGGCCGATTCCGCGGCCGGCGCCGGTTACCACGGCGATCTGGTGGTCAAGCTGGCCCATAGCGGCTGGTAGTTGTCCGGTGTCTGGCGGTGGTTGTCAACTCGGGATGGTGGAAGTGGCCGGTTCCCGAATCCTTAGCGAGGCGCAGCGCGGACGGGCACGTCCGCCAAGCGGGTCTGACGACCCGCGCCCCACAGGGAGCCTGCCGGGTCTCACCCGCGATGGCAGCCCTCAAGCACCTCGCTAAGGATTCGGGCCGGTTCTGCCGCCAGGGCGGCCACGGTGGCCTCGAGGCTGGCGGGGTCGCCCACATTGAGCACGCGCGCTTGGGGCGCGATGCGCTTCAAGAAACCGCTCAAGGCGGTGCCCGGGCCGAGTTCGAGGAACTGGCGGTGGCCTTGGTCGAGCAGGTAACGAATCGTTTCCTCCCAACGCACGGACGAGGTGACTTGCTCGACGAGGCGTGTGCGGATGGTCTCCGGGGTGCCGTGGGGTTGGGCGGTGACATTCGAGATCACGGGCACCCTGGGGGGGGCCAGGATGACGGTGGCCAGCGCAACGTCGAGTTTGGCGCGTGCGCTGGTCATCAACCGCGAGTGGTACGCGCCGGCCACCGGCAAGCGGAGGGCGCGCTTGGCCCCTCTGGCCTTGGCCAGCTCACAGGCTTGGGCCACCCGTTCGGTCTCGCCCGAGATCACGAGTTGACCTGGGCAATTGAGGTTGGCGAGCTCGACGCCGGCTTCGGCGCAGACTGCCCGGGTAGGTTCTTCCGCCAAGCCGATCACCGCCGCCATACTGCCGTGGGTGGCGTCGCAGGCCTCGTGCATGAATTGACCTCGTTGGCGCACCAACCGCAGGCCGTCCTCGAAGGTGAACGTGCCGGCGGCGGCGAGGGCGGTAAATTCCCCGAGGGACAACCCGGCGGCGGCCTCGAACGTTAAGCTGGGCACGCGCCGCTGCAGCAGTTGCAGGGCGATCCAACTGACCACGAAAATCCCCGGCTGCGCGTGCTCGGTCTTGGTCAACTCGAATTCCGGTCCCTGGGCGCAAACGCGAGCCAGATCGTACCCGAGGGTCTCGTTGGCCTGCTGGAAGAGGTCGCGCGCCGGTGCGTAGCGCTCGGCGAGGTCGCGGCCCATGCCGACGTACTGGGCGCCTTGGCCGGCGAAGAGCAGGGCGGTTTTCGTCATACGTGCCGGCGACTAAACCGGAAAGGCTGCGCAAGGGAAAGCCAGGATTTCCGCGAAGCCGCCTTCAGGTTGCGCGGGGTCGCTGGGCTTGGGTAAGGTGCTCCTGTGATCGAGTCGATCTCGCTGGGGTTGGCCCTGGACGCCAACCGGTTTGCCGTGCTCGGGACGCCGCTGGTGGCGACGTCGCATGCGGAGTTGGCGGCGTGGTGTCATGGGCGAGCGCGCCGGCCGGGCCCGGTCGCCCTCGAGTTTACGAACACACATATCGTGACGCTGCGCCGGCGCGACCCCGCCTATCGCGAGTTGACCAGTGCCTACGACTATTTCATCCCGGACTCAGCGCCGTTGTTGTGGTGTCTGAATCGGCAAGGCGCGCGGCTGCGCGATCGCGTCTATGGGCCGACCTTCCTGCGCGAGTGTTTTGCGCGCACGACGCCGGAGTTCAGCCATTATTTGTTGGGTGGCTCGGCCGAATGCGGCGCGCGCTTGCGGCAGAATCTCTTGGCCTTGAATCCACTGGCGCGATTCGCCGGCGGCTTCCACGGTGCCTGCGACGCCGCAGGCCGGCTGGCGGGTGACGAGCAGCAGGCGGTGCTGGCCGAGTTGTGTGCGTTGGCGCCGGACTTTATCTGGATTGGCCTGGGGACTCCCAAGCAGGATGCATGGGTCCGGCGGAACAAGTCTTGTCTGGCGAAGGGCGTGTTGTTGAGTGTCGGGTACGCCTTCGATGTCAACGCGGGCACCAAGCCCGATGCCCCCGCCTGGATGCAGCGGGCTGGGCTGGGCTGGGCGTTCCGCGTCGCCAGCGAGCCGCGCCGGTTGCTGACGCGCTACCTGATCTACAACAGCCTCTTTCTGTGGTACCTGCTGCGCGAGGCCAAGGGGGGCCAAGCCTCGCAGGTTGAGGCGCCGGGGGCGGACGCGCCCACCGATGGCCGGCGAGCCTCTCACTGATGAGAGTTTGGGATAGGCGACAATTCGCTGGTAGGGCGCGCAGTCCTCTGCGCGCCGCAAACCGTTGTGGACACACGAGGCCACGGCGCGCAGAGGACTGCGCGCCCTACCGCCGACTGGTAGGCCATCCCAGTAACTCGTCAGTAAGGTCGCGCCGCCACAGTCGCGAGGTCTGCGTCGGTCCAGGTCGCCCCCTGCAGCAAGGGTGCGCTGAGCGCCTCGGAGCGCGCGACCGCTCCGGCCCGTGTCAGGTGCCATTCGGTATCGGCGAAGTGCTCGCGCTGGCTGTACGCGCCCAAGGCGGGTTCTTTGAGCACCGGCACGGTCGCTGCCACTTCACGCAGGAATTGGGCGTTGGCGGCCCGGAGCCGCGGCGCCTGCTCGGGGCTGATGTAACACCAAGGCAGCGAATAGACCAAGCGCACGCCATGCGCTTGCGCCCAAGCTCGAGCCGCCTCGAGCAACTGGCGCCCGTCGGGCGACAGATGCCCCACCACGGGCGCCGGTTCGACGATCGCCCGGCGTTCGCGGGTCTGTTGCCAGCCGCTGGGATGCACATCCGCCGGCGCGTAGCGGTACAGCGGCCGGCGCAGCGCCAGCTTGCCCAACAACGTGAACGCGTGGTACGCCCCCGGCCGCAGGCTCACCAGATTCTCCACCCAATGGATGCGTTCCCCCGTCAGGTTCGAGGCGTGGATCAACTCCGGTTCGCCCAACGCCATCCCCATCTGCGCCGCGAGGTCGGTCGACCCGAAAGGTGCAGTCAACAGTCCCGGCTCGAGCGCCAGCACCAGCGTGTCGTTCGACCGCGCCGCCTTCGCCGCGATGGCCAACAGAAACGGCGGCTCCATGCCCGCGTGCAAACCGAAATTGACCAAGGGCAGCCGGTGCCGCTCCAACAAGTACTCGCCGTCCACCGCAAACGCCGCGCTCGATCCGCCGCACAGGATGAACTTGTTGGTGAACTGCTCGTCCAGACAGGCGATCCAGGCCCGCTTCACACCCGTGGCGTAGCAATAAAACCGCACTTCGGGGTTCAGCCGCAACGTGTAGAAGGCGGCTGCGACCAGCGACACCGCCGCCAACGCCAGGAGCGCCAGCGCGCGGTGTGGCCATCTGGACTTAGAACGCGAAGTAGATGAAGGCATTGGTCTTGCCCGGTGCTAGGAGCACCAAGAGAACGGTCATGCCGGCGATCGCCCACGGCCGGCGCAACGCCGCATACGGTTCCCCCGCTCGGCGCACCGACCACGCCTCGAGGGCCAGGGTGGTGGCGGTCAGCCCGAGCAGCAGCGCCAGGACGATCAGTTCGCCGCCGGTCAAGGCGCCCAGCGTCAACTGCAGCGCCTCGATCGAGTACGCCGTGGGTGTGAGCGTGGTTTGCAGTTTGAGCAGGAGCACGGGCCAGCGCGTTTCGTAAAAGCACAACCAAGCCAGAAAGGCCGCGAACATCGTACCCAGCCAACCGACTGCGGCGGGTGGGCTCCACTTGCCTGCCCAACGCACCGCGATCAGGCAAAGCCCGTGCACCGCTCCCCACAACACGAAGTTCCAGCCCGCCCCGTGCCACACCCCGGAAACCACAAACACCACCGCCAGGTTTGCGCCCCACCATCCCACCCGACCGCCCCCCAGCGGGATATACACATAGTCGCGGAACCAATGGCTGAGGGTCACGTGCCAGCGCCGCCAGAACTCCTGGATGCTCGTGGCGCAGTAGGGGCTGACGAAATTCAGCGTGAGCTTCACCCCGAACCAACGCGCCACGCCGTAGGCCACCAGGCTGTACCCGGCGAAGTCGTAGTAGATGCGCAGGCCGAACAGCACATTCGCCAGCCAAATCATGTAGGGGTTGGCGGTGGACTGCATGAAAGGCGGCATGCGCTGCGCGAGGTTGTCCGCCAGCACCATCTTGAAGAATAGCCCCACCACCACCCACGAGGTCCCTTTGTCGATCCAGTCTTTGTCCCAGCGGAACGTGAACCGCTCCATCTGCGGCAGCAGATCGTGCTTGCGCTCGATCGGCCCGGCCACGATCTGCGGAAAGAACCCGACGAAGTTCAAGTAGTCGACCAGGCGGGGCAGCGGTTCCTTGTACGCCAGCGTGTCGAGCACGAAGGCGATCTTCTGGAACGTGTAAAACGACAGGCCCACCGGGATGATCAGCCCGCGCAAGGTATCGAACTGGCAGCCGAGCACGCCGTTGAGCGCGAAATCGGAGTACTTGTAATAGAGCAACGGACTCAGGAGCAGCGGGATGAGCACGAACAGATACTTCCGCGGCGCGCGGGCGTCATGGGCCAGAATCCACTTGAGCCCATAATAAGAGCCCAGCGCCACCCCGAGCCAGATCGCGTACGTCAGCCAACTGACGCAGGCCAACAGCAACATCCCCAGCCCAATCAACGCCACGCGGTCAAACTGGGGCAAGGCCGGCCCGAGCCGAGCCCGGCACGCTGCCCGCAGCGTGACGATCACCGTCAGCCCCAGCAGCAGATAACCCCAAAATCGCAACTCGGCGAAGTTCATCGCGCCAACAATCGGGCCGGACTATCGGGACAAAGCAGGTAGGGGTCAATAGCCGGTCCGAGCCCGTCCGCACCGACCTCGTGGCACCGTCCGCCGACCGAGGGATCTGCTCGACCCGCCCCTCATCCGCATCCAGTCCCAATTTGCATTTCCATAACAAATCCGCTCGGTCTACGCCCCAGAGTCTGTTAGCAACAACGCCGCGCCATTAGCGCATGAGCCCTACCGCGTCACTCTCGCGTCGGAGGCCGACCTTCATCGGTCAAGGCTTGCTCTTGCTGTTGCCCGTGGTGGCTTTGGCTTGGTTGGGGGTCCTCGCCCTGCGCCAAGACCGTGTGCTGGCCGAACACGAGGCCCGCGAACGCGCCCAAGCGCTGGCCGACGATTTGGCTGAGCGCATCCTGCGAGCAGTGTGCACCGTTCCACAGGCCGCCTCGGTGCCCGGGGCGCATCCGTTCTGGCCACCGGTGTTCGATCACCCGAACTTCCAATTGGACCCAGCAGGTCAACTGGTCTTTCCGCCGGCCTGCGAGGCCCTGCCGACGCCACGGCCGTTTGACCCGTGCGAGCTAACCGAGGAACAAGCGCAGTTGTGGAACGCTGCGAGGGTAGCCGAGTTCACCGCCGGAGATCCCACGGCCATCGCCGACCTTTACCGCCAGTTCCTCGCCGCGGAGCTGCCCTGCCACTTTGCCGCGGCAGCGCGTTACAGCATCGGCCTGTCCCTCGCGCGCCAGCATCAACCTGCGGCCGCGTTCGAGTTCTTTGACGCGCTCGCCCGGGGCGGGGACGAAGTGCTCAGCGACAGCGGCCTTCCGTTCGCCCAACTGGGCGCCTGGCAAGCCCTGCAGCTTCGGTTGGCGACCCCCGCGGATCCGATGCAGCGAGCGACCTGGATCCGAGCGTTTTGCTCGAACCAGGTCTTTCGGCCCACGCCGCTCTCCCCGGCGCTGATCCGGCAGCTCGAGCCAGCGCCCCTCGAGCCGAACTCGACAGCCTCTGCCGACCCGCTCGAGCCGCGCCTTGCCGGCACTTCCATCACGGGCGGCGTGGCGCGGGCAGCGGCGCAGGCTGGGCCGGCGTATTGGCTGAGCCTGTGGCAGAGCCACGAGTTGGCACGCCGCCTCTTCGCCAGATTGGGACCACGGCTGCGCCAACCCGAAACCCGCGTGCAACTCCCGGCGCCTCCGACCACGCCGCGCGGATCCTCGACAAGTCTGGATCAGCTCGGCGCCAACGCGGTGATCAAGCTGTTGCCCGGCTCGTACCTTCCTCCGCCGGTCTGGGTCGAGTTGGACGAGGCTTGGCTCGTCTACCGCGTCCCCATGACCGGTCCCTGGTTCGCAGGAAAACGCGAACTGGAAGTGCGCCGAGTCGTCGCCGACACGCTGTCGCAGTTTCGGGGGATGCCCGCGTACTTGGCCGTCGCCATTCGGTTAGCCGGTCGCGCGTTGATTGGAGCGCCGCCGGGAACGCCGCTACTGGCGGTCAATGCATGGACCCGCGAAGCCGCCGCCTTGGACCTGCCACCGGGACTCGAGGTGGCGCTGCATCTGGCCGATCCGGCCGCTCTGTACGCCAACCAACGCACGCGCACCCGGTGGTTCGGCGGGCTCATTGCCATTGCCGCGGGGGTGGCGCTGGTGGGGTTGGCCGCCGCCTACCGCGCGTTCCACCGGCAGTTGCGCCTCAACGAGCTCAAGAGCAACTTCGTCTCGAGCGTGTCCCATGAGCTGCGCGCTCCCATCGCTTCGGTACGACTCCTGGCGGAGAGCCTCGACCGAGGCAAGGTCCCCGACGAGGCACGCCGGCAGGACTACTTCAGGCTCATCGTCCAGGAGTGCCGCCGGTTGGCCGCCCTGATCGAGAACGCCCTGGACTTCTCGCGCATCGACCAGGGACGAAAAGAGTACGAGTTCGAGCCGACCGATCTGCCTGCGCTCCTGCGCCAGACCGTTTCCTTGATGGAACCCTACGCGGCCGCGCGCCAGGTGACGCTCGACTTGCAGTTGGCCGGCCTGGGCGCTGCCGGAGAGCATGCGCCGCTGCCGGCGGGCCCAACCTTGCAGCCGGACCTTGACGGCAAGACCCTCCAGCAAGCCCTCATCAACCTCATCGATAACGCCATCAAACACTCGCCCGCCGGTCAAACGGTCACGGTATCGCTGCAAGGGTCCCAGCCAGACGCCCTTGCCCCCTCCGCCTCGGGCGCGGCTGCGCCATCAGGGCCGCAGTGGCAGCAAGGGACCTCAGGGACAGAAGGGAAGCCGGCGCCAGGCGGTGGCCCGAGTGGCTTGCCCGTGGTCCTCACCATATCCGTTGTGGACCGCGGGCCCGGTATTCCCGTGGCCGATCGCGCTCGGATCTTCGAGCCGTTTTACCGGCGCGGTTCGGAGTTGCGCCGCGAGACCCAAGGCGTTGGGATTGGCCTAAGCATTGTCCGTCATATCGTCGCTGCCCACGGCGGACGCGTGTGGGTCGAGGGCGAAGCGGGGCAGGGGAGCTGTTTCAGGCTTGAACTGCCAGTCCGATCCCATGAATGAGCGGGTCTTGATTGTGGAGGACGAACGGGCGATGCGCACCGCGCTTGCTGACGTCCTCGCGGCCGAGGGCTATCGCGTGTTGACCGCCCAAGACGGCGTCTGCGGGCTCGAACGCGCCCTCAAGGAACAGCCCAATCTCATCCTCCTGGACATCATGATGCCCCGGCTCGACGGCTTTGAGGTGTGCGCCGAGTTGCGTCGGCTCGGCCAGACCGAGCCCATCCTCATGTTGACCGCCAAGGGTCAGGTCGAGGACCGTGTCACCGGGTTGGATGCCGGGGCGGACGATTATCTGGTTAAACCTTTCAGCACCGACGAACTGTTGGCCCGGGTCCGAGCTCTGCTCCGGCGCCGTGCCCGCGGCCAAAAGGCCGTGCGCGAACTCGAATTGGGCGATGTTCGTGTCGATCTGGTCCAACAGCGCACCTGGCGCGGTCGAAAGGAGCTGCACCTCACGGCCAAGGAATATGCCATGTTGCGGCTCTTGGCGGAGGCCGAAGGCGAGCCGGTCACGCGCGAGCGATTTCTGGATTTGGTGTGGGGCTACGCCGCCTTCCCCACCACGCGCACGGTGGACACTCACATCGCAACCCTGCGCGCCAAGCTCGAGCCCCGCCCCGAGCAGCCGCGCTGGCTCAAGACCGTGCACGGCGTCGGGTACCGGTTGGAGCTGTCGCAGCCGTGAAACCGAGCAACCCAACAGCGCCGATCCGGCGGCCTCTCCTTGCCGCTCGATTCATGCTTCTCGCCGGGGGGCGGCGCTGCCCCCCCGAGCCGTGTGCGCCCCTTTCTTTTGCAGAACCATGACAATCGCCACGCCGGCACCGGCCAAGCTGCGGCCATGATTCTTGCTCCCGGCGCCTTCGTCAGGACTTCAACTGGACCGCCCCATGAACTACCGTAGTGCCCCAGAAACCATCGGCGTTTTCTTTCACTGGCGAAAACATAGGGGACTGAGACGAAACCTCGGTCTTCTCGGATGCCGCATGTTGAAAATACCACCGGCCATCTGCAGGACGAGGCACAGCCGAAGTGCCCCTTTCATCGGTTCCCTCCTTGGAGCTTGCTGGGTCGGCCTGGCCGCCGATGCCCTGACCAGCGCGCTCCAGCAAGGCCTGCTCGAGGAAGAAATCAATCGCAACCTCCCCGCCGCCATCGAGTCCTACCAACGGGTGATCGACCAGTACCAAGCCCAGCGGCAAGCGGCTGCCACCGCCCTCTTCCGGTTGGGCGAATGTTACCGCAAACAAGGCAAGGCCACCGAGGCCGTTGCCCACTACCGGCGGATCGTGGCCGAGTTTGGCGACCAGACGCTCCTGGCCGGCCTGAGCCGAACCAATCTGGCTCTCCTGTCGGCAGAAGGGCCCACAGCGACCGAGCCGCGTTCCGGCCCGCTCGCGCCGGCGGTCCAACGGCAGAAAGACCTGATCGAGCAGGAACTGGCTCTGGTCGAGCAGCAGATCGGCACAAAACGGCAATTCGTCCAATCCGGCCGCGCGCCGAGTGACGACGTCCTGGCCCTCCAGCGTGAGGCGCTCGCGCTCCAGCGACAGATGGCCGCCCTCGAAACCCAGGTCGGCCCGAAGTTGCT
>Ga0194113_10000349_pt1 | contig 59366 bp, 37 predicted proteins | sample TA2MahC200mmetaG_FD_146193 | JGI IMG/M metagenome (GOLD analysis project Ga0194113, IMG submission 146193) | Freshwater microbial communities from Lake Tanganyika, Tanzania - TA2015017 Mahale Deep Cast 200m | ecosystem: Environmental > Aquatic > Freshwater > Lake | place: Tanzania: Lake...
CCTCCCGCCCCCCCGTCCTCCCCGGCCGGCTCCCCCCCCCCGCCCGCCCGCCCCCCCCCCGCCAGCCCAGCCGCCCGATCGACGCTCGAGCCGTTCCCGACGCCGGACTCCGCGCGCCGAACTCCGCGCTCCCCGCTCCTCCCCGGCGTGGTCCATCGCGGACCTTCTCGATGCCACCGTCGATGACACCATCGGGTTCCTGGCAGCCTGGGCATGCGATTCGGTCCCCGCGCGCCGGGCCCTGAGAAGACTGCGCTTGCTCGAGGAAGTCGGTTTGGGTTACTTACGCTGCGGCCAACCGCTGAGCACCCTCTCGGGCGGTGAAAGCCAGCGACTGAAACTGGCCGCGCACTTGGCCGAAAGCGTGGCGGTTGCTGAGCCCGCTTCCGCGGCGGAACCGCTGGGGAAGTCGAGCTCGCGGTCGACCGCGATGGACTCGTCGGCGTCTTCGGCGGAGGGTGCCGAGGTTCTCACGCCGGCAGCGGGTACCTCGCACCCCGCCCCGCGACCCGATGCTCGAGTGCTGGCGCTCCGCGAGGCCTTGCCTCCCATGCCGGGTTTGCTGACCGGGCGCGAACTCCTGGAACAGACTGCCCGGCAGAAAACCGTTCCGCTAGCGGCAACGGCTCCCCTTCCAGCCCCTGCTCACCAGCGCACGTTGTTCCTGTTCGACGAACCCACCACCGGCCTGCACTTCGACGACATACGGGTCCTGCTGCAAGTCTTCCAGCGGCTCGCGAATGCCGGCCACAGTGTGCTGGTGATCGAACACAATCTCGAGGTGATCAAATGTGCGGACTGGGTGATCGATCTCGGCCCGGACGCCGGCGATGAAGGCGGTCGGTTGGTCGCCGCCGGTCCGCCCGAGCAGATCGCCGCTTGTCCAGCTAGTCACACTGGCCAAGCGCTGCGGGAGATGGGGCTTGGGGCGGACCCAGCGCTTGCGCCGGCCAATCGAGCCGCTGCTCCTTCGGCTCCGCTCGGAGCTACAGGGCTTGCTCGAGGGTCTGGGTGAGCTCGTCCTGGGTAAGCAGGATGGGGTTAGCCTTCATGCTGCTGGCCTGGGCCGCGTCCGCCACGAGCGCTCCCAGGTCGGCGCGCGTCAAACCGTAAGCGCGCAGGCTGGGAACCTCGAGCGCGGTCGTCAACTCGCGCACCCAGGCGACGCCCGCTTCGGCGTTAGCCGCGGTGTCCTCGGTCAGGAGGCGCGCCACCTCGGCATACCGGCGCAGGGCGTCTCCGTCCGGTTGGCGGCCCTGCAAGGCCTGCAAGTTGGCGGTCATCACATGCGGCAACAAGGCCGCGCAGACCGCCCCGTGCGGCGCGGCGAACCGGCCGCCGATCGGCGCGGCGAACCCGTGCACGGCGCCCAACCCGGCGTTCGCGAGGGCCAGGCCGCCGAAGAGACTCGCGAGGGCCATGTCCTCGCGCGCGGCGGGGTCGCCGCCTTCCTCGCAGGCACGGCGCAAGGAGCGGCGGACGCGTCGAATGCCCTCGCAGCAGAGGGCATCGGTGACTGGATTGGGCCGGTTACAGACATAGGGCTCGATGAGTTGGGTCAGGGCGTCCAAGCCGGTGCTGGCGGTGAGCGCCGGTGGTAAGTCCCGAGTCAAGTCCGGGTCCACAACCGCCACGCGCGGCAGCAGGAGCGGGCTGCGCAGGCTCACCTTCACCCGGTGTGCCGGCGACACCAGCACCGCGTTGCGTGTCACCTCGGTGCCGGTGCCTGCCGTGGTGGGAATCGCCAGGCATGGCGCCGCAACTTGCGTCAGCGGCCGGCCCCGGCCGATGACCTCGAGGTAGTCGAGCAACTCCCCCTCGTTGCTCAACAGGGCTGCGATGGCCTTGGCGGCATCCAATGCGCTTCCGCCCCCGAACCCAATCGCCAGGTCACAACCCTCGGCCCGGGCTCGCGCGACGCCCTGCACCACCAAGTCGGTCGTCGGCTCACCCGCCACCGGGAAGCGGGTTGTTCCAAGGCCGTGTCCCGCGAGGATCTCGACCATCCGCGAGGCCCGAGCGGCCGATTGGCCGGTGACCACCAAGGCCCGCGAGCCCAGTCCGCGCGCTAGCGGCCCAACTTCCTTGAGCGTACCTGGTCCGAACAGGATCCGGTTCGGCGTGGCCAACTCGAAACGCATACCTTACCTGCGCGGCGACGCAGCCGGCCTACCAGCCCGCGTCATCCGGAAAGACATTCTCGAACTTGACGCTCGATCGCGGCTCGGCCATCAGCGACGCTACGGCATCGCGCCACTTGGCGTAGTGGGCTGTCGCCTTATGTTGGGCTGGCGCCTCCGCCGTGCGGTAGACCTCGACCAGCACAAACCGCGTCGGGTCATCGCTCTGTTCGAGGACATCGAAGCGGGCAATCCCCGGCTCGCGCACGCTTTGGCGCGCATTCTCGAGCGTTGCCTGCTTAAAGGCCTCGATCCCCTCGGGTTTCACGCGGACATGGACGTGGACGACTAACATGGAGCGAGTATTTGGCGTCGGGTAACTCCTGGCAACGGGATTTCGACTGACCCGAGGCACGGCGGGTCGAGTCGAGTCCCGATGCCGATGGCGGACACCACTCGGTTTAGCGTGGCTTGCGGCTACATGCGATGTGCAAGCTGACAGTATTTTAGTAGTTGACAGCCTCCTCCGTGCGAGCTCTGTCAGCTTGGACCGGCCGCAGAGACCAAGGCTTGCGAGATTCATTCTCACAACATGATAGTAGTTGACAGCTCCTCAGGCCCAGCTTCTGTCCGCTAGGCCCGGCTGCGAAGACCGAGACTCGGGGGAGGGCGGCCGGCTACTGCGGCAGGACCAAGGAACAGCGGCGAACGCCAGTTCGCCGCTACACCGTACCGTGGGATCGCCGGGGGGCTCTGAGCGCTGACGGACGACGTCACGTTGTGCTCGGCGAGCCGGCCGGTTACACCTCCCCACCCCTCCCCTCCCCTCCCGGGCCCTCCGAGGCCTCGATCCCTCGGCCTTTGGCCTTTGGCCTTCCAGAATTGTGGCGTCCACCCCTTTATGTGCCAGTGTTGTAGTAGTTGACAAACATCACGGTCGGCGCGCACGCCCGCCACAGAGCGCAGGGGACTGCGCGCCGGACGTTCGAGCTGTAACTGGCTTTGATAAGTTTCTCGGCCCCGGCGCGCCCGAGAGGTCGGCTAGACGGCGATGGGGGCCTTGATGGCCGGGTGGGGGTCGTAGCCGGAGAGTGTAAAGTCTTCGTACTTGAAGTCGTGGAGGCTGGTGACGGCGGGGTTGAGGCGCATCTGAGGGAGGGGCCGCGGCGTGCGGGTGAGCTGCAGACGCGCTTGTTCAAGATGATTGGCGTAGAGGTGCAGGTCGCCGAAGGTGTGGACGAAGGTGCCGGGTTTGAGGTGGCACACCTGGGCCACCATGAGCGTGAGCAAGGCGTACGAGGCGATGTTGAACGGGACGCCCAGGAAGAGGTCGGCGCTGCGCTGGTAGAGTTGGCAGGAGAGGGTGCCGTCGAGGACGAAAAACTGAAAGAGCGTGTGGCAGGGCGGCAGGGCCATCCGGTCCAGGTCCGCCACGTTCCAGGCGCTCACAATCAACCGGCGGCTGTCGGGGTGGGTGCGGATGCGCTCGATGACTTGGTCAATCTGGTTGATGGACCGGCCGTCGGCGGTGCGCCAATCCCGCCATTGCGCGCCGTAGATGCGACCAAGGTCGCCGTGCGGATCGGCCCATTCGTCCCAGATGGTCACGCCGCGGTCCTGGAGCCATTTGACGTTGGTCTCGCCCCGGAGGAACCAGAGGAGCTCGTAAATGACCGACTTGAGATGCACGCGCTTGGTCGTCAACAACGGAAAGCCCGCCGTGAGGTCAAAGCGCGTCTGCGCGCCGAACAGGGCGTAGGTGCCGGTGCCGGTGCGATCGGCCTTGAACTGGCCGCGTTCCAGGACGAGCCGGAGCAGGTCGAGATACTGTACCATGCGGGTCAGTGTTTCGGTGTCGGGTCTGGGCGCCGCCCCGCTGGTTTAGGGCAACGGCGGGGCGAAGCAAGCGATTAATTGGCAATCCGCCGTTGACGATCGCCCCCGGCCTGCTAGGGTGCGCGGCATGCATTTGGGCAGCCCTAGCGCTGAGTTCGAGTTGGGCGGCGGCTATTACTTTAGCCGCCCGACCTGCGCGTAGGACTGCGAGCGATTGTTCCTGAACCTCGAGCCAAACCGCAGGTCTGCGCCTGCGGTTTTCTGTTTGACCCGGGCGCCCTGCGAAGAAAGACCGCCATGATCATCGTCCTGAAACCGAACATCACGTCGCGCCAGGAGACGGCTGTGCTGAAAGAGATTCGCAAGCTGGGCTACCGGCCGCACGTCATTCGAGGCGTCGAGCGCGTGGTGATCGGCGCCATTGGCGACGAACGCACTCACCACACCCTCGAGACGCTCACGACCTGGCCTCAGGTCGAGAACGTCATGCCGGTGCAGAAGCGCTACAAACTCGTGAGTCGCGAGGCGCACCCGAGCGATTCGACGGTTCGGGTGGGGTTGCGGGTAGCGATTGGCGGCCGGCAGCTCCACATCATGGCGGGTCCCTGTTCGGTCGAGAGCGAGAAGCAGTTGCTGACCACAGCACACGCGGTGCAGCGGGCTGGGGCGACCCTGTTGCGGGGGGGCGCGTTCAAGCCGCGGACGTCGCCGTACGAGTTCCAGGGTTTGGGTGAGAAAGGGCTGAAGTTGTTAGCCAAAGCGCGGGCGGAGACGGGGCTGCCGGTCATCACGGAGTTGCTTTCGGAGACCCAGGCGGAGTTGGTGGCGGAGTACGCGGACATTTTGCAGATCGGCACGCGGAACGCCCAAAACTTTCAACTCCTGATCGCCGCGGCGAAGACCGGGCGGCCGGTCCTGCTCAAGCGCGGCCTGTCGATGCGCATCGAGGAGTGGTTGCTGGCCGGGGAGTACATCTTGGCGAACGAAAACCCGAATCTGCTCTTCTGCGAACGCGGCATTCGCACCTTCGAAACCTACACGCGCAACACCCTCGACCTTGCGGCTGTCCCGATCGTGAAGCGGGAATCGCACTGTCCGGTCGTTGTGGATCCCAGCCAGGGAGCGGGCCGGTCGGACTTAGTGACGGCGCTGTGCAAGGGCGCGGTGGCGATGGGTGCGGATGCGTTGTTGATCGAGGTGCATCCCAACCCGGCCGAGGCTTGGAGCGACGGCGCGCAGCAGGTGACGCTGGCGGGCTTCGCGCGGCTGATGGAGGAGTTGCGACCCCTGGCGGCGGCAGTGGGGAAGGAGTTACCCGGCAGTTAACCCACGCTGACGGCATCGATGTCCCGCGGCTTCCTTCATCGCTTTGTCCGGTTGGGCCTGCTCGCCGTCACCCTCCTCGTCGCTGGCGCGGAGCATCGGGAGGCCAGCCCGCGCGCGGGCGAAGGGGTGTATGGACTGTTGCGCCGGCACGGTTTCAAACCGACGCCGGACGATCTCTCGCGGTTCCAGCAGCTCAACGAAGGGCGACTCGGGCCGGACCGTTCGCTTGTGCTCGGCCGCAGGTACCGCCTTCCGCCGAGCCCAGAGGCCACGCCTCCGCCTGAAGGCGCCGGTCGCACGCGGTTGTATTATCCGATCTTCGGTCCCAAGCGCGAGTGGGTGGACCGCCGGGACAACCAACTGGCGGGCGCGGTCTTCTACCTGGTGAGCGGGCATGGCGGTCCGGATCCGGGCGCGCTAGGCCAGCGCGACGGGCACACGCTGGCCGAAGACGAGTACGCCTACGACATCACCTTACGGCTGGCGCGGGTGCTGCTCGAGCACGGCGCCCAGGTCTTCATGATCATCAAGGATCCCGACGACGGCATTCGGGACGGCCAATGGTTGCCGCTGGACCGCGACGAGGTGACGCACCCCGAACAGCCTATCCCCGCCCAGCAAGTGCCCCGCTTGCGGCAGCGCGCTGCGGCTGTCAACGCCCTCTACGACCGCCGGGAGGAAGGGACGGCGTACCATCGCGTGATCATCCTTCATCTGGACAGCCGCAGCCTCGAGGATCGGGTGGATGTGTTCTTTTATCACCACCAGTCGAGCGCGTTGGGGCGGCGGCTGGCGGTTAACTTGCGGGATGCCTTCGCGGCCAATTACCGCAAGCACCAACCCAGCCGCGGCTACCGCGGCACGGTGGATTCGCGCAGCCTGTACATGCTCAATGTCACCACGCCCCCCGCGGTCTTCATCGAGCTAGGCAACATTCGCAACCGCAGCAACCAGTACCGCTTCATTCAGGCCAGCAACCGCCAAGCCCTGGCTGAGTGGATCCGCGACGGCATCGTCCAGGATTTCCACGCTGCGGGAGGTGGATAGCCCAGGCGAGCGGGGATGCTCGGGAATCACGGGGCTGGGTTGGGGGGAACGCCCGCCGGTTGACGCAGCAGGAACTGGCGCAGGGCGTCGAGTTTGTCGGTGTTGATGAAATCGACGCCGGCGAGGAACTGCTCTTGCCAAATCGGTTCCTGGTCGGGCGCGCCCCAGAACCGTACCTGGCGACCCTGAGCGTGGGCCTGGGCGACCAAGTCGCGCAGGCGGGTCCGCTCGGCGACGGGCATTTCACCGGCGCCGCGCCACTGGAAGTGCCTGGGCCAGTTATCACTGATCCAGGGGACCAGATGGGGACTAGGGTTGCGTGGGAGATCGTTGAGGCGGCCGTCGATGCCGGCCAAGCGGGTGGGTTCCTGGGCCAGTTGTTCGCGGGGCGAGTTACCGCTCAGCACGACGGTGACCGCTTTCGGCTCCGTCCGGTCGGCGCGGTAGGTGGTGAGCATCTCGGCGTACTGGGCAAGGACGGGCCGCAGCGCTTGCCAAGTGGCTGGGCCGTTCGACTTGAAGTCGATCAGGAGGAAGAAGGCTGGGCCTTGGGCGTAAACCCGGCCGCGGTTGGCCTGGACCCGTTCGCGCAAGGGGTCCAGGTAAAGCCGCTCGAGGGTGCGGTCGGGCCGGACCTGGGCGAGGTCATGGGCGACCAGCAGTTGGCCGGCGACGAGGTGGATGTCGGCTTCGACGCTACAGAAGCCGCGCGCCAACGCGTCGAGGAGCGGGCGCGGGTGTTCATAATCGTTGTGGGCATGGGCCTGCGCCAACGGGCTCACCACCGGCTCAGCCGCGTCAACTGCACGGGCGGCGGTGCCAGCCCAGAGGGCCATCGCCACCACGGCGGACACGCTGCCGATCGAGAATCGGCGATACAGCAGGTTCCAACCCTGCGCTACGGGCTGGCGCCCCTCGGGTTCACCGCGAAGTTGGCGAGACATTCGGGTTAGAAGGTTCGAAGGACGCGCGTTGGGGCACAGCATGAACGGCGCGCCGCAGCCCGGGCGGTGTCGCCGACCGTTCGATGGGCAGCCTGCCTACTTGATCGAGGCGGCCGGCACGATTTTGATGCTCTCGACTCCGGCGCGTTGAACGGGTTTGCTGCGTTCGCCTGACCGGCTGGGTCCGACGGTCGTATCGCCGAGCTTGAGCAAGACCTCCTCGCCCTTGATCAGTTTGCCGAAACCGGTGTATTGGTTGTCCAGAGACGGGGCGGCATCTAGGCAGATGAAGAACTGGCAGCCGGCGGAATCTGGGTCGCGACTACGGGCCATCGAGATGACGCCTCGGGTGTGTTTGCGGGCGTTGAACTCGGCTTTGATCTTGTAGCCCGGGTCGCCGGTGCCCCAACGGTCCTCGGCGTTGGCGTCTTTGGTGAGCGGGTCGCCGCCTTGGATCATGAAGCCCTTGATGATGCGGTGAAAAGCGGTGCCGTTGTAGAAGCCGTCTTTGGCCAGCTTGATGAAATTGGCGACGGTCTTGGGGGCCACGTCGGGCCAAAACTCGATCACCATCTCGCCGTGGGCAGTCTTGATGACGGCCACTTCCTTTGCGTCCGCTGGGTTTGTAGCATCGGCCGCATTGACCCAGCCCGCCAGTGCGAGCACTCCGAGCATAGTTATGAGATGACGTTTCATGTTGCCGACAGCTTGGTCGAGCGAGCCGGGTCTTGTCACGCGCCGAATCACGCCTTCTTGTCGGTGGCGGCGGCAGCGGGTTCGGCGGCCGGGGCGGTCTTGGCGGCCTTGGCTTTGGCCTCGGCGGTGGCTTTGGCTTCCTTGGCTTCTTTGGCGTCTTGGCGCCCGCGGTAGTGGCTCGAGTAGTAGCGGTTTTGGTAGTAGTAGTAGGAGTAGTAGTAGGAGTCGCGACCCTCGAAGTCGATGTCGTTGAGGATGACGCCGCAGAGGTGGATGCCGGCGTCCTGGATGCGTTGGACGGTCTTGCGGGCGTGTTCGCGGCGGATCTTATTGAACTTGGTGACAAAGACCACGCCGTCAGCCATGGCCGAGAGGATCAACGGGTCGCTGACGGCCGAGACGGGCGGGCAGTCCATGACGACGCGATCGTAGCGTTTGCTGACTTCCTGGAGGAAATGGATCATGCGTTTGGACCCGATCAACTCGGAAGGCTGGGACGGGGTCGCTCCCACGCAGACGACGTCGAGGTTGGGCACTTCGGTGGTGTGGACCAACTCGTCGACCACATTGGCTTTCTCGGTGAGGAAGGCGGCTAGGCCGACGGGGCTGTGCAATTGGAAGGCCTTGTGGACCGAGGGCCGGCGGAGGTCGGCGTCGATGAGCAACGTGCGCAAGCCGGTCTGCGCCATGACGATCGAGAGGTTCGAGGCGACCAAGGACTTGCCTTCGCCCGGGATGGTGCTGGTGACGGTCATGACCCGGACTTTGTTGGCCTTGCTGCCGAGGGCGATGGCGGCGCGGATGGTGCGGAAGCTCTCGGCGGCGTTGGACTGTGGGTGGAGATGGGCCTGGAGGTCGCGCTCGACGACGCTGTTGGACTTGATATTTGGGATGTAGCCCAGGAAGGGCAGGCGCAGGTAGGTCTCGACATCGTCCTGGCTCTTGATCGAGTCATCCAGGTAATTGACGAAGAAGGCGAGCCCGATGGCGATGGCCAGACCGCCGAAGACACCGAGCATCAGGGTCAGCACGATGCGGGGCTTGACGGGCTTGAGCGGGGCGGTGGCTTGATCGATCACGCGGATGTTGTTGGCTTTGTCTTTTTGGACCAGCTCGACTTCCTTCATTTTGCCGAGCACGAGGTTGAAGAGGGCCTTGCTGCTCTCGGCTTTTCGAGCGAGCACGTCGTAATCCATCTTGGCTTTGTTCCATTCGGTTTGGCGCTCGATCCAGTCGGTGACGAGTTGGGCATGGATGTCTTCGTTGGACTTGGCCAGGACCGCCTCTGAACGCAGGGTGGCGACGACTTTCTGGGCGGCCTCAGCGAGGGCCTTCTTGGTATCGTCGAGCTTGGCCTGCATCTGGATCATGGTCGGGTGGCGGCGCAGGTAGCGTTGTCGGAGGGCGGCCATGTCGCTTTCGAGGGTGCCCAGTTGGTTCTGTAGGTTCTTGAGTTGGCCATCGACGGCGATGGGCGGGAAGATCTCGACCGGTTTGCCGCCTTGGACATGGCGATCGAGCTGATCGACGGTGGACTGGGCGACTTGGGCGCGGCTCTTGGCCTCGGCATAGCGCGCCTGCGCCTGGCTGAGGGCTTCGGCGATGACGTTCTGGTCGCGTTCGAGCGAGGCAAACTTCGAGCGGACGCGGTAGCTTTGGAGGGCTTCCTCGGCCTTTTGGACGTCGCGTTCGAGGCCGCTGGCCTGGTTCTGCAGGAAGAAGAGCATGTCGAGGGTCTTCTTCTGTTTCTGGAGGGCGTTTTGCTCGATGAACTCGTTGGCGAGGGTGTTGGCGATGTCCTTGGCCTTCTGCGGGCTCGTGTGCTGGACCTTGACGTCTACAAGGCGACTCATGCGGATCGGGTTCACGCTGATGTCGCCCGCCACCTCGGCCGCGATGTCCACAGACTTAGCGTACCGGCCGTCTTCGGCCAGTTTTTCCTTCTTGATCACTGACTCGATCAGGGTGCGGCTGAGGAGGTTTTTGTATTGGGTCTGGAGGTAGTCTTGGTCCATCGAGCCGACGTTCACGAGGACGTCGCGGAGGTTGAGCGCGGTGTCGGCCTCGCGATCGATCTGGATGCGCGTGTTGGCCTCGAAGACGCGCGGCGCCTTATAGAGGTAGACGAGGCAAAGCACGAACACAGACACGAACGCGGCGATGACGAGCCAGCGGCGTTCGAGGATGACGTGCCAGTAATGGCGCAGGTTGACGTTGCCGGCGGCCATGGCGGGAGCCGGCGACTCGCTGTACGCGTACGCGGTTTGAGGATAATACTGCATGGCCATTAAAAGACGCTTTGTTTGACTTCGATGAGGTCGCCTGGCTGCACCCAGACCTTGCGGGCCGGGTCTGTCTCTCGTTTCAAATCGGTCAGGCTATAGGTCTGCATGCGGCCGCCGCGGGTGAACTCGACGGTGTTACGCGCGCTGGGGGTGGTGCCGCCTGCCATCGCCAACACGTCCAGGATGTCCATCCTCTGGTCGGGCATGATCGAGAGCTGTCCCGGTTTGTAGACCGCTCCGAGGACCCGGACGTATTCGGTGCGGTACTGTTTCACCGACACGATCACCTCCGGGTTCACGAAGTACTCTTCTTTAATCAGCAAGTCGCGGAGCCGGGCCCGGAGTTCGGCGGTGGACAAGTCCCGCACGTTCACCACATCCAGGAACGGGAACTGGATTTCGCCGGAGGAACTGACCAGGAACTCGGTCTGGAGGTCGCGTTCGCCGGTGATGGTGATCATCAGCAAGTCGTTCGGGCGGATTTTGCGGTCGGGGTTCGACGCGGCATCCACACCTTCCTGGGCGTGGGCAGTCAGCCCCACGCACGCAAGGGCGAGGGCCCAGGCGATTGGGGTTAGGATTCGTTTCATAGGCGTACGGGAAAGTCGGTCAGTCGATCGTCGTCGGGATCAGTAACCAATGTTCAGGCCGAGACTGACGCGGTTGACGTCATACTCGATCGAGCCGACCTGGCTACTGGTGGATTTCTGGAACTCGTAGTTGAACATGGCCCCCAGCCATTGGCGGAACTGGTAGCTCAAGCTGGCCGAGACGCTGAAGTAATCCGAAGAAGCGCCGCTGGCGATTCCGGTACCGGTGTATTCGTTGCGGCCGTACGTGCCGCGCAGCCCGGCGGTCCAGCGGCCGGTGGCCCCGAGCCGCTGTTGGACACCCAGGTTGATGGAGTCGGAGGTGTAGACCTGCTGCGAATACTGGACCGAGAGGGTGCTGCGGCGAGAGTAGCCCAGCGTGGCCGAGGTGCGCTCGGTGAACCGGGCGGTCAGATCGGCTTCGACCACCGGCGAACTGGCGCCGGCCGACCCGTCGGCATAATCGCTGACGTCATAGCCTACTTTGACTGAGCCGCTCAGCTTGGTGGTGAGTTCGCCTTTGGCACCGAGGAAGCCGCCGAACGACTCCAGGTGCGGTCCTTTACGGAAGAAGGGGTTACCGGTGATATTCGGGGTCGAGGCGGCCTGGCCGTAGTAGAACTCCCCGAACAACCCGATCTTGGTAAAGGCCTGGTAGCCAAAACCTAAGGTGCCTCGCAGGTTGTTGAGGTCGTAGTACGCGCTGCCGTCCTCGAAGTCGGTGCCGCCGGCGGTTCCGGACAGGTACGTGCTGGTCTTTTGGCCCACTTGGTAAGTGACACGCTGGTTCAGACTGTAACTGAGGCGGTCAATGGACGCGCCGGCGACGCCCTCTGCAGCCTGCTCGAAGCTGAGGAGGCCGCCGTAGATGCTCGAAGCCCAGATGGCCTGGTTGTTCGAGTCAAAAGCGATGCGTGACCGGCGCAAGGCCACCCCCAGCGCCAAGGTGTGATCGAGCGAGTTCTGGTCTGAGTTATCGGCGTAGAGGAGGCTGTCGAGCGTGTAGGTGAGGTTGACCTGGTTAGGGCTGTCGGGCCGGCCCAGGGCGGCGGTGAAGCTGGGCCGGATGACCGTGATGAAGTCGCTGCGGCGCACCCCGGAGGCGTAGAACAGGTTGTCGTTGTATTGCTCGCCAAGGTAGAGGTGGGGGCGGAGGATGACCGGGCCGGCCTTGTAGGCTAGCAGGTCTTTCGCCTCGAAGGCTTGGGCGCACACGCCCGCCGCCACGCAGGAGGCGGCGGTAGCCAGAGTGCCGTGACGGGGATGAGTGCTCATTCGAGTTCGAGGCGTTGCCAGTTCAAATACAGCGCGCCCCCGCCGGTTGGGGCGGGTGCGCTCGGCTTGTTTCATTGTTGTCCAATAGCGGAGATCGGCAACTCGAGGCTGAGGCTTGACCTGATCGCGACATTGCACACCCAGCCCGGACCGCATCTTGGCCCATTTCTAGGACGGGAGGGTCGGGCATACGGCGCGCTTCATGCAAGCAGAATCTGGCCGCCCCACGGCGCACGGGGGTATGGACACGCCCCAGCGCCGGTCGTTCAAGGGCGGGGCGGGTCGGAATTGGGCTCGCAACCCCACGAAGCCCCAGGCGATCAGCGGCTCCGGAGATAGAAGTAGACCACGCCCCAGACGATCAGGATGAAGCAGGCGAGCAGGGCCAAGAACCGGTTGCGGGCGATGCGCTTTTCGTAGCGCAAGGGTCTGAGGCCGTGGATCGCGCCGGCTGCCAGATAGCTGATCAACTTCGGGTTCGAGGCCGGGGTGCCGCGCAACTGCTCGAGCCAGCGCCGCAAGCTGGCGAGCGGATCGTACTTGCGCACCCCCAACTCGTTGAAGTGTGCGGGCGTATCTCCGCGCTCGAGGGCGCCCGAAGATCGTGGGCTACCGAGATCCTCGAAACCCGGCTCGGCCGCCCGCGGCTGACCGTGGGCGGCGTGCGGCCAAGCGGTCGAGCGCACCCGCGGTTGTCCGCGTTCGAGCGTGACGCGGTCGTCGAGCTCGCGGATCTGGTCCTCCAAGGCTGCAATCTCCGAACTCAGGGCGCGCTCGCGCTCGGAAATCGGGTCCTGCCTTCGTCGAAACAGTCCCATGGGATGGCCGGCCTAGCGGAGGAGGTGCAAGGATAAGACGGCGAGCAGGACCGCCACCGCCACGGGCCAGGTCAGCGCCAGCCCCACCTTGCAGAGGGTGCCGAACTTCTGCGCCCCGAAGTCGCGCCGCTCGGATGGCGCATCGCCGCGGGCGGCGTGGTCAGCCGGCGAGTGCTCGGTGCCGTTCAACACCGGCCACTTCAGCCGGCCCGCATTCCACTCCATGCGGGCGTTCTCGACGGCCGTCAAGGCGCGGGTGAGCTCGGCATTCCAGTTCTCCTGGGTCCAGGCCTCCTCCCGGACGCTCTGGACTTGAGCGAGCGTCTCGCGAAAACCCGTCAGCGTCTTGGTCAGTTGTTCCGCCGTGCGCCGCGCGTCTCCCTCGGCCTTCTCCAACAAGCCGATGCCGCGGGTGAGGTGCTCGACCATCTCGGCTCGACCTCGCGCGAACTCGGCGCGGCGTCGCCGCGCGTCTTCGAGAGCCACGCGCTCGCGTTCGAGTTGGTCCTGGGCCCGCTTGAGTTCCGCAATGCGGCTTTGTGCCTCGCTGACTTTGGTCTCGAGTTCCTCGCGGGTGGGCGGCCGCGGCGACGTGGTGGCGCCACCGCCGGCGCTGGTGGTGGCGGCGAGCAGCGTGCCGGCGCGGGTGGCTTGGCTGGCCTGCAACTCGCGGTCGATGAAGTCCGTCTTGTCGAAGGGCGCGGTCACAGCGGCGACTGTAACACGGGCGGAGGCGGTGTAAAGAGTGCAGCCGCCCGCCCCCCCGCTCCTGGCTCGGGCGCGGTCGGTTCAGTGCTCGAAGTGTGCGACGCGGCGCAAGCCGGCCCGCAGCGGGAGTCCGCCGAGCGATCCGGAGAGCAGGAGGAACAGCACCCAGGCGAGGGCCACGACGTGCGCGGGTTGGTCGCCGTGGCGAGTCCAGGGCGAGCCCAAGGCCAGCAAGACCACGGCGACGACGATGTAGAGGAAGCTGAGCACCAGGCAGAAGGTTCCGCCGAAACCGCTGACGATCTTGGTGGGATTATCTTCCTTGAGGTTCGGGTAGAGGGCGCCGAGGCCGACGGCGAGGGCGTTGAGGGTGAAGGTCATCACGGCGATCGCAGCCCCGAGGTACAACGTTCGCGGCCACGTCAATTGGAGCATGCGGCTGGAGAGGATCATCAGGCCGAGGGTGATGACCAAGGAGCAACCGCTGGCCAAAGCGAACTTGGCGGCTAACACCCGATGCAGGCCCAACGGGGCCAACCCCACGATCCAGAGCCGCTTGCCTTCGAGCGAGAACTGCGGGTACACAAACCGGGTGGTGAGCGTGGCTAGGTTGAGCGCGCACGCCCCGAGGTTCAGGTACGAGACCAGGTAAACCCAAAACGGGTTCGTCAGTTGCTGGCTGAAGTGGCGCAGGTTCACAATGTAGACCCCCAACAGACCGAAGAGCACCAGGCTCTGCCCCCACTGGGTCGTGTCCCGCCAGAACAGGCGCAGGTCTTTGAGCACCAGCGCCCGCACGTCTCGAGGCAACCCGGGCAGCCAAGCCAAGACCGCCTCGAGCCCCCCCATGCCACGGCGCCAGGCGCGACGCCGCGCTTGCCACCGGCGGAACCAGCGCCAACGCGCCAGCACACTTCCCCGGCTCTGGACGGTCGCGGCGGCGAGGTAAAACGCCCGGCCCATGCGAGTACACATGAGACTACCGAAGAACAGCGCGTGGCTGAGCAACAACAAGGCGAAGAAGCCAGCGCCACGAAGCGCCCCTTCCGCCCAGTGCTGGACTCCGGCCGAAAGCCAGTAGCTGGGCAGGAGCGGGAACTGGGCGAATTGGGTGCGCTGCAACAAACGGTCGAGGACGGCCAAGACGCGGGTCTCGAGTTGCTCGTCGGTGACGGTTTCCGGCTGCAGCCACAAGGCGGTGCCAGCGAGCAGACCGACCGCGGCCAGCAACGCCGCGATTTGGAAGGCGCGCCGGTCGAGGTAGCGCGCGAGGTTCACCGCCAAGTAGGCGCCCGCCGCGGCGGGCAGCACGATAAAGAGGCCGATCAAGGCCACGGTCAGCGGGTAGAAATGCCATGCAACCCGCTGCGTCAACCCGTAGGCCACCAGCAGGGGCGCAATCAGAAATAAGAACGCCCAGGAGGCCAACAGCGTCGATTCGATGAACTTCCACTGGAAGATCGTCTGGGGCGGGATGGGCAGCGGGAGCAGGAACGTGGTTTCGCCGTTACGAAACAGGTTGGTGTAGCTGATGACCAGGTTGCTCAGGAGCAACAGCCCGAACAAACACGCAAACAACAAAAACAAGAGCCGCTCCGTCAACACCTCGCCCAGACCCGGGAAGGAGCCGGCAAACCGCAGCCCTTTGTGGAAGAGCATGAAAGAAAGCGCAGCGTAGCCAGCCAGAAACAGCCCGATCAGCGCCGTCAAGAGCCGGGACTGCTGGCGCAGGCCCAGCAGTCCACGCCAACTCTGGCGCGCGTTCACCCCCAGTAACAAGCGCAGGGCGCTCGGGCAGCGGGTCGAGGCATCGGCGCGGGCACTCATGCAACCGAGTCGAGGCGCGTCACGGTGCCGTGGCGACAAGCCCGGGCGCGGGGGGGCGTTCGGCGGCGGTGAGGGCGAGGAAGGCCTCTTCGAGGGCGCCGGCGGTGCCGCTGAGCCGGCGCAGTTCCTCGCCGGTGCCGATGGCGATGAGCCGGCCTTGATGCATGATGCCGATGCGATCGGCCATTTCTTCCGCGATACTGAGTTGGTGGGTCGAGATGAAGACGGTCATGCCGGCGCGGGAGCGCTCCTTAAGGATGTCTTTGAGCACCCGCGCGTGGTGCGGGTCCAGTCCCACCATGGGCTCGTCGAGGACGATCACCTCGGGGGCGTGGAGGAGGGCGGAGACGATGGCCACGCGCTGTCGTGTCCCGTGGGAGAGGCCCTCGATCGGCTGACCGAGATAGGGTTCGAGGTTGAACCGCGCGACCAATGCGCTCGTCTCCCGCTCGATGCGGGTCTCGGCCATGCGGAAAAGCTGTCCGGTGAACCGGAGGAACTCCCATGGGGTGAGCTTGTCGTAGAGGAAGGGGAAGTCCGGGACATAGGCCAGCCGACGCCGCGCTTCGAGCGGCTGGGCTTGGACGTCGAACCCGGCGACGTGCGCAGTGCCGGCGGTGGGTTTGATCAGTCCGACGAGGACCTTGATGGTGGTGGTTTTGCCGGCGGCGTTCGGCCCGAGCAAGGCGAAGAACTCCCCGGGCGGGATGCGGAGCGAGAGGTCTTGGACGGCGACCAACTCGCCGAAGCGTTTGACCAGGTGGCTCAGCTCGATCATGGGGTGAGGCGGGGTGGCAAGCGGCGCGGCGGGCGAGCGACTCGGCGAGCGGCTTCAGAGCGTGAGCAGGGCCTCGTTCACCAACACCAGTTGGTCGGGCAACTCGACCCGCAAGATCTCGCCGACCCGGCTCACCGTCACCACCAGCTCGTGCCGGTCGAAGAGCCGAGCGCGCAACCGGTACACCCGCAAACGCGAATGCGCGACGGTGAGCCAGTCGCTGCGCGCCTCCCACTCGAGACCGAGCCCGAGCGGTGCCGGCACCGCCCCCAGCCCGGCGCCCCGCGCCCACCCACTCAGCCACGCCGCGGCGCCCGGCCCTGCGAATAGGCCCAGCAACGTCTCGGGTCGCTGGAGCTCGGCAAAGGTGAACGCGCGTTCCCACCCCGTTGCACGGTCCCCGGCGCGCACGCGGAGGGTTTCGGTGGCCGCCTCGGCCTGGAACTCCCAGGCCTGGGGCTTGAGGTTGAGCCGCAAGGTCATGGCGCGCCAGGTCCCGTCGGGGTGGAACTCGGCATGCCAGAAGAAGCGCAGGCGTTGGCCGGTCTCGCCCAGCAGGACATTCCCATCCAGATCCAGCGTGTACCCGGCGAGTTGTTGCACGCGGCCCTCGAGTTCCTGGCCGTCGAGGGTGGTCTTCCCGGTCGCCACGGCCTCGTCGATATTCGGCACCCAACGGCAAAAACCCAGACGCCGCCCCCGGTGGATGAGTTGGAGGGAGGAATCGTCCGGCGCGGTCAGCATGCGGTCCCAAACGGCGGTGGCGGGGATGGGGCTGCCGGCGTCCTTGCGCGCGCTCATTTCCGAGCGCCACAAGAGCACATTCATGATCACCCAGAACAGGGTGATCAGCGGGAAGTAGAGCCGCTTCAGCATGCGCGCCGGCCTAGCGGGCCGGGATCCGCACCACCTGGCCGACGCTGAGGCGGTGAGGATTGATGTCGGCGTTGGCGTTGACCAGGTCCCGCAACGGCAAACCGTAGCGGCGGCCCAGCGAGGCCAGCGTCTCACCCCGCGCCACCACATGCGACCGGAACTGCCCTGGCGCTGCCGGCCCAGGCTCGGCTTCCGCAGCCCCCGAGAGTTGGCCGCCGCCCGCGGCGCGCGCGTCCGGCAGCGGACCGGCCCGATCCGGCGGCGACAGCGGAGCGGGGGCTGTGTCGGAGGCCGGGGGGCGGGTTGAGGCGCTGGGCGATGCCCGGACGAGCTCGCGCAACTGCATATAATGGTTGTAGAGCTGGGTGTAATTGGTCTGGTAGTTAACCAACTGACCTTTGAGTTGGTCGTTTTCGGCGGTCAACTCGTGCAGGCGGGCGGTCAGCTTATCGATGGCGGCGGTGTGCGGTCCCAGCGGGACGGTCTTGGCCAGCTCGAGCTTGCACACTTGGATGAACTGCCGGGCCATGTCCGCCTGGTTCCAGTCGGGCCTGAGCTTGAGCAGTTTCTCGAAGTGGTAGATGGCCGCGGCGTAGTCGTTCACGTTCTGGTAATGCAGCAGGCCCAACTCCCAGTGGGCCAGCGCGAGCCGTGGGTTGCTCTCGATCGCCTGCTCGAGGGAGGCCACCGCCCCCGCGTAATCGTACCCAGACTTGCGCGCCCGCGCATCGGCGATGAGCGGATTCTTCTCCTCCGAACCTCGGTTCAGGAAACCATCGCAGCCGGTCAGCCACACCAAGCTCACCCACGCCAGTAAGGCTTGCCGGGCCATTGTCGCCCCGTTCATGCGGCCACCCTACGGCAAGGCTCGCGGCCGCGCAACGGCTGTTGTCGGTTCAGCGCGGCGCCGGGGCGGCGGTCGGGCTCGGGGGCGCGGGCGCGCGGGCGCGTTCCGCGTCCACTTGGGCGGAGAGCTCGGGGATCTGAGCGCGCAGGGCGCCGGCCATTTCCGGGCTCAGGCCGGTCTCGGGATCCAAAAGGCGAGACACGACCGTCTTGCGCATCTCTTCGAGGGGCGGCAACGGGACGCGTTTCTCGGACGGGCCACCGACGATCTTGCTCATGTAGCGCGACCACACGTTGCGGGCCAAGGCGGCGTAGCCCGTGGCCTGGTCGGTGTCGCCCAGGGCGAGGTTGTAATAGGAACGCGACAGGAAGGCGCGGACGTTCGAGATGGTCTTGTTCATGTCCGTCTCGCCCACGTCTTCGCCAACGCGTTTGAGGGCATACTCATCCAAGGTCAGTTCGGGCGGGTAATCCTTCGGGTACTTCTGCTTGACGACTTCCAACCATTCCGCGGCGGCGCGCATGCGGTTGTGGGTGTAGAGGAAGTAGACGGCGTCGAGCAGGAAATTCTTATGGCCGCGGCCGATGTGCTCGCGCATTTGGGCGTCCTCGGCCATCATCTCCTCGTAGGCGGCGTGGGCTTTGGGGATGATGTCCAAGTTGGGTCCCAGATCGATCGTTTGATCGAATGGGTTCTCGATGATTCGGCCGCGGTGAAACGCCAGTTGCATCGATTGGTAGATGACGCGGCGCAGGGTGATCAGCTCGTCCGGGTTCTTGGCCTCTTCACGGCCCACTGACGCCCAGTAGATCGCGTGGGTCTCGGGCAAGCGCCACTCGAGCGGGCCGTACCGATCGTCGACGGCCTTCATCTTGGCCGGGTCAAGCTTGTAGCGCTCGCGCAGCAACCGGACCCGCGCCTTGGCGTCTTCGGTGCTGGGCTGGAGCAGTTCGTCGAAGTTGGGGCGTCCACTGCCGAGCACGGCTTGCATCTCTTGGGCCCAGGCCGCCTTGAAGAACAGGTGCGCATCGTCGAGGTAATGCCCCATCTTGTGTTGGAAATGCCATGCCAACTCGCGGTAGAGGAGGGCCTGATGCGGGTTGTACCTAAGCGCCTCGTCGCGCAACAGCTCGATACCCCGCTGCACCCACATCCAGCGGTCCTGCGGGTCGCTGAACTTAATCGAGATGTTGTAGGACATGTTCCAGGCTTGGACGATCCAAACCGTCACCATGTGCGGCTGCAGCTTGGTAATCCAATCGGCAAGCTGGACCATCTCGAAGAACTTGTCCTCGTCCTGCAGTTCGATGGCGCGCACCCAAAGCACGTTGGCAATCAAGCCGCGGAAGCCCCCCAAGACCACCGTGGTGAAGGCAAGCACAGGCGGGGCGTTCTGGAGCGGCGCGACCCGCGTCAGGCCCAACTCGCCGCGCAACCGGTTCAGCCCCCGTTGCGCGCGCCCGGCCGCCAGGAGCAGGAGCACCGCCAGGACAACCAGCAGCGGCTTGTAGAATCGAGAGCCTGAAAACGTCATGCGCGCACTGGTTTCTCAGGTCTAGGTCTTGCCTTGGGCGGTGGCCAACTCGCGCCGAGTGAGAATCACCATGCCCAACGCGGCAAACAGACCGCCGATCAGCACGACGATTTGGGCCCCGGCCCGGGCCAGTGTGCCCCAGGTGATGCTGCGGCCGGTGCTCAGGGCGTCGATGGGGGAGAAGCCGCGCACCAGGTGAATCGCCTCGCGCAACCCCTTGAACAGGCTCACCGCGGCGTGATCGAACCAGATCGGGTTCTCGACCTGCCCCGTGTCGTGGTTGATGGCGCCGATGGTGCCCTGCTCGATGATGGTGTTGATGGTCCCGGTCGAGAAGGCCACCAGCAACAAAGCCAGCGAGAAAAAGGCCGCGACAGGGAACGACAAGAAACTGGCCGCCGCCAACCCCATGGCCGCCAGCAGCGCCAGCCAGAAGAACAGAATCGCCACGCCCCGAGCATAGTTAAGCCCGAACCCGCCTTCCCGATAGAGCACCTCGAGCCCGTCCTCGATCGGGAACAGCAGGGCGGTCTCGTTTTGGTTGAGGAACTGGACGGTCAACCAGCCCTGCGCATCCAGGAGGTTCGGTAGGACGGGGAACTCGTGGAAGGTCTCCGCCGCCTGGCTGCGAATGTCCCGCGTCGCCATCGGCGATTCGGGCGGCCCCACATCCCAGATCCCCGCGTAGGTTCCCGAGGCCGACTTCTCCGCGGCGAAGAACTTCACGCGCAGGAACAGGTAACGGTCGCGCACGCGGTCCTTCACCGAACTCATATCGATGCGCCAGGTGCGCGTCCAACCGGGCGGCACCACTTGGATCTGGGCCTTGAGTTGCTCGCGAACGATCCGGCGCACTTCGTTGCGGTCCATGGCGGCCACCGTCTCCTTCTTGAGCCGCTCTTGCAGGAGGCGTTCGACGGCCGGTTCAAGGTCCGGAGGCGCTTCCCGAAACGATCCGCGCGCCACCAGGACCTCGTTGCGGAGGATCTCCTGTTGCAAGGGCGGGAGGCTGCGGGCGCGCACCAACAATTGCGCGTAGACGATGCTCGCCGATAGCCCCAGCAGCAGGGCGTTCAGCAGCAGGATCCCGAGCCACTTGCCCGCCCAGATCTGCCAGCGCGCCACCGGTTTAACGGCCACGACCTGCAACTGGCATTCCTCGATGTCGCGGGCGAGGGTGCCGCAGGCCAGCCACAGCGTCGTAAGTCCGAGCACGGCGGTGGTGAGTCCCAGGGCGTAGGTCAGGGTGATTTGCGTCAGGCCCTTCGCCGTTCCGTCGTGCTGAATCACCCGCGGCAAGACCATCACGGTCCCGATCAACAGAACCGCCAAGACCGGCACCAACCGGAAGCGCCAGGCGGCCTTGAACGTCAAGCGGGCAATGGCCAACAGCGCTTGCATCACGACGCGCCGGCGAACCCTTGCCAACTCCCACTTACCCCGGCCCAACTGCTGCCCCTCATCGTTTCCCTCCCAACAGATCCGTGAGTTTCTCCTCCGCCCGATCGAGTGGGTCGCGACTAGCCACGTCGACCTGAGGCGCAGGCGCCGGCTCGGGCGGGTGTTGCGCGAGCGCCGCGAGCTTGGATTCGTCCACTTGCTGCGCCGGGGGGGCGGCCACCGGGACCGGCTCAGGCTCGGCAGGTTTCTGGGTTAACCGGTCCAAAATCCGGTCCGGCGCAGGCGCCGTCTCCGCGTCGCCGCGCAGATAAGCCGCCACGCGCGCGCCGGAGGTGGCGCCGGAGGTGGCCTCGGTTCGCTTGGCGCGCTCGACCACGCCCAAAAAATAGCGCTCGAGGTTTTGGGTGGGGGTATCGATCTGCACTTGGTCGTGGCTGACTTCCTGGCGGATGATGGCCAGGGCGCGCTCGAGAGTCTCCCGCGGAAGCAACGGTACGGTGATTTGGAGCTGGTCGGGCGTGGCCAACAACTCTCCCAGCGGCCCCATCGCTTGCACGCGGCCGCCATAGTAGACCACCACCCGATCGCACACGTCCTCGACATCCGCGAGCAGGTGACTGCTCAGGATGACCGTCTTGCCCCGCTGCGCCAGCGCCAGAATGAGGTCCTTCACCTCCCGGCAGCCGATCGGGTCCAGGCCCGAGGTCGGTTCGTCCAAGATCACCAGGTCCGGATCGTTGATCAGCGCTTGCGCCAGGCCAATCCGCCGCTGCATCCCTTTCGAGAATTCTCCCACCGTCCGCGACCGCACCTGGTTGAGCCCCACCATCTCGAGCAACTGCTCGGTCCGACTCCGGCGCTCGCGCGGCGAGAGATGAAACAGGTTACCGAAGAAATGCAGGGTCTCGGCTGAATCCAGGTAGCGATACAGATAAGATTCCTCCGGCAGATAACCAATGCGCGCCTTGGTAGCCACGTGGCGCGGCGAATGGCCGAAGACCTCGATGTGGCCCTTGGTGGGGTGCAACAGGCCCAGCAGAAGCTTGACGGTCGTGGACTTGCCGGACCCGTTCGGGCCGAGCAGACCGAACACCTCGCCCCGCCGGATCTCGAAGCTCACGTTGTCCACCGCGCGCGCCTTGGGTCGGCCCCAGAAATCCTTGAAGATCTTGGTCAGACCCCGCACCGCCGCCACCACCTCGCCGTTGCCAGCAGGCCGGGTGTGCCCTGCGTCCGCTGATGCCATCGTCGCCATACTCATGAGTCGCTGCGATGGACTACCAGTCGGCCGTAGGGCGCGCCGTCCGCTGCGCGCCGCGGCTTCCTGTGCCCACAGCGGTCTGCGGCGCGCAGCAGACGGCGCGCCCTAACGGCACGTTGTCGTATATCCCGAGATCTCATCGGCAATGAATCGCTTGCTCACGGGCGCAGGCGGTTCGATGCCGCGCTGAACCGCCCGATTTTGAGCGGCGCAGAAACTAGCAAAGGCACCGGCCGCCGACAACTGAGCGTTTTGGGGCACAGACGGGTCGGGTCCCGCCGTTGCACCCAGCGATCGCGAGGAACATAGCGTCTCCGCGAGGACCCGGGGGCCGCTTCAGGCTTCCCCCCGCGTCTGGACCAAGGCAGAATCTCCAATGACGGCAGTGACCGCTGAACGACGAACCATGAGTCTGCCAACCATCTTTGAAACCTGTGTGCCGCGCGAGGATGTCCTCGAGGGTACCATCGCGGAGGCTGATTTCGCGGCCGACTTGGCCAAGGTCATTCGCGGCAACGCATCGGACGACTATCAGAAGCCCGACCGATTCTTCGCCAACACCTACCCCACCCACGGCCTCAAGAATCTGCTTCGCAACGTCCTCGCGCGACTCACGGGCGACCCTAGCGCCGCTGCCGCCATCTTCCGCCTCGACACCAGCTACGGCGGCGGCAAGACCCACGGCCTGATTGCGCTCAGCCACGCGGCCAACGGCATGAAGGCCGTCGCCAACGTCGCCGAGTTCCTTGACGCCAAGTTTGTCCCCAAGACCAGAATACGCATCGCGGCGTTCGACGGTGAGAACGCCGATCCCGCCAACGGCCGCAGCATGGGCGAGGGCATCCTCGCTCACACCCCTTGGGGCGAACTTGCCTACTCGCTCGCGGGCAAAGCCGGCTACGACCGCGTTCGCAAGAGCGATGAGAGCCACACCGCCCCCGGCGCGGAAACGCTGGCCGAGCTTTTCGGCGGTGAGCCCTCGCTCATCCTCCTGGACGAGCTTTCGGTTTATCTACGCAAGGCCCGCCAGCTTCACGGCAGCGCTGCCGGGGAGCAAATGAGTGCCTTTCTCACGTCCCTCTTCAAAGCGGTCGAGAGCAATCCTCGCGTGTCACTGGTGTACACTCTGGCCATCGGCAAAGAAGGCAAGGCGACCGACGCCTACAGCGCGGAGAACCAGTTCATCGCCGACAAGATGGCCGAGGCGGAAAGCATCTCGGCACGGAAGGCCACGTTGCTGAATCCCACCGAGGACCACGAAACCGTTCAAGTCCTCTTGCGCCGCCTCTTCGGCAAGATCGACACCGCCAAGGCCAAGCCGGTCATTGACGCCTATCGATCGCTCTGGCTTGCCAGCAGAGACGTGTTGCCGGCGGACGCCAACCATCCGGAGACGAGCGAGGCTTTCCGCGCCAGTTACCCGTTTCATCCCGAAGTCCTGGACACGCTCACCACCAAGACCGCCACGCTCGCGAATTTCCAGCGCGTGCGCGGCATGTTGCGCCTGCTGGCCCGCACCATCGCGCAACTCTGGCAAACCCGCCCGGCGGGTGCCACCGCGATTCATCTGCACCACGTTGACTTGGGCTTCGAACCCATCCGCCAGGAAATCTTCACCAAGCTGGGGCGAACCGAATTCATCCCGGCGGTGAATCACGACATTGCCGGCGGAGCCAAGAAACCGCTCGCCGTGGAACTCGATGAAAAGCACCACGCGGGCCTCGCCCCCTACACGACTTACACGGCGCGCACCGTCTTCATTCACAGCCTGGCGTTCAACGATCAGTTGAAGGGCCTGTCCGCCGAGCGCCTCCGCTTCTCCACGCTTGGCCCGGCCTATGACCTCAGCTTCATTGACGCGGCCTGGAAGCGCTTCCGCGACGAGTCATCCTACCTCGATGACCGGCCCGGCGTGCCGCTGCGGTTCCTCGCCGAAGCGAACCTGACCCAAGTCATCCGCCGCGAGGAAACCAACGTGGACTCCGCTCAAGCCCGCGCCGAGTTGAACGACCGAATCAGAACCATCTTCGGCGGCACCACCGGGTCCGTCTTCGAGATGGTCCCGTTCCCCGCCGCCCCCGGCGAAGTGGACGACGACCTCGGCAATGGCCGCCCGCGCCTTGCCGTCATGGCGTATGACGGACTTTCCGTCGGCGCGACGGTGGACGCCATCCCCGAACTCATCGCCCGCGTCTTCGAGCGCAAGGGCACCGACGGCGGCAGCCTGCGCAGCCTGCGCAATCATCTGGTTTTCGTCGTGGCCGACGAGACGCGCACCGACGAGATGCGCAAGAAGACCGTCCGCCGTCTGGCCCTCGCCGAACTCATCAAACCCGGACGCATTGACGAACTGGCCGACCATCAACAGCGCAAGGTGCGCGAGTTGGAATCCAAATCCGAGGCGGAAGTCGCTATCGCCATCCAGCAATGCTACCGGCACGTTTTCTACCCTTCGCGCCACCGTCTGCCTGGCAGCCCGGTGGACTTGGCGCACGCGGCAGTGGACATCCACACGGCTTCCGAGAAGCCTGGCAGCGGCCAGCAACAAATCGTCCGAACGCTCCGCGAGAGCGCGAACCAGAAGCTTCGCCTCTCCGAAGACCCGCCGGAATCCCCCGGCTACATCCGCGACCGCACGCCCTTGAAAAAGGGCCAGATTTCCACCGCCACCTTGCGCGACGAATTCCGCAAGGACCCGGCGCTCTCCATCCACTCCAGCGACTCCGTTCTCATCCGCGCCATCACCCAGGGCATTCAGCAGGGCGATTACGTCTATCGGCGCGGCGAACTCCTTTGCGGCCCCGGCGACCCGATGGCCAGCATCGTCATTGACGAACAATCGTTCGTCTTCACGATGCAATTCGCCAAGGAGAAGGGCATTTGGCCCCGACCCGCACCCACTCCAGCCACGCCGAGCACCGGCGGCGAAACCGGCGGCACCGGCTATCCGCCCAGCACGGACGGTGGCCTGACGGGGCATGAAGACGGGCCGCCAGCCCCGACTCCGCCTCCCCCGCCGCCGCCGGGCGCGCTCACGGCGGAAGGCGTGTTGAAGGCCGCGCTCACTGAGCTTTGGGAGAAGACCCGCAAAGCCAAGTTCGAGCAGGTCCAGGTGCTTTCGGTTCGCCTTTTCGACGCGACCGACGCGTTTCGCATGTTGGGCAGCGTCCACGCCGAGAAGGGATGCACCAAGCAGGTCACACTCAGCGGCGGCTACGTCACCACCGAAGGCGGCGAAATGCAGCTTGAGTTCAAAGGCGCGCCCAATGACGCCCTGCCGGTGAAAGACTTTCTGGTCCCGCAACTGAACGCCGCCCGCGATCGCGACGTGCAGGCCACGTTCATCCTCACTTTTAACCCCGGACTCCCGCTGGCCGGCGACGCCCCCGAGAAGCTCACTGAGCGCCTCGCCAGGTTCGCCAGCGGCGCGGCCTACGTGTCCGCCACAGCGGAGGCGACCGCGTGAAGACAACCCCCAAAAACCGCCGCATGATTCTCGACGCCGCCATCACCAGCGCGGGCCGCTTGCGCCCCGCCGCGCGCCGCGCGCCCGCCGATCCCAGCCTGGCGCTGCCGCGCTACGAACTCCGGGCGCACTACTTCGGCCCGGCAGACACGGAGTTGGAAGTCTGGCAACTCCCATCCCCCGCCACGCCCACGCTCAAGGCCCCCGTCCGCGTCGCTGGCTTGCGCGGGCGCAATCTTGAGTTGGTGGACCACCGCGTCACGCGCCGTTTGAAACAAGCCGGCATCCCGTTCGAGGCCCCGGCGCTCCGCCTGCCGCGCGCCTGGCCCTTGCCGGAGGACATCGCCCTCACGCTCGGCTTGCTCTTCCGCGCCCTCGCACCCATGCGCAGCCGGGACAATCTCCGCAACGTGGTTGAAGGCATCGAGGCAATGGGCAAGGAAGAAGCCGCCTATTGGCTCGGCATGGCCATGCACCGCAAGAATCCGCGCCGCGTCCTGTCCGCGCTCCGCATCCTGCTCACAACTCCTCGTTCAGTATCCCCGCGCCAAGTCACAACCCCGGCCCGCTGATGCTCACAGAATCCGAACTCCTTGCGTTGATGTCCGACCTGGAATCGTTCCGGGTCGAACGCACGATTTCTACGACCGATACGGACAAATCTCGCGAGGCCATCTGTTCGTTTGCCAACGACATGCCCGGCAGCGGGCTCCCCGGCTACCTGCTCATCGGTGTGGACGACAAGACCGGGAAGGCCTGTGGCTCGAAGGCCACCGACCAGTTGCTGCAACAACTGGTCTCCTATTCTACGGACGGCACCATCCTGCCGCCGCCTGCCTTGGTGGCCTACAAGCATGCGCTGTCCACCGGCGAGGGCGAGGTCGCGATTGCGGAAGTCCAACCACACCACTTGCCCCCCGTTCGCTACAAAGGGCGAATCTGCATTCGCGTGGGGCCGCGCAAGGGCGTCGCCAACGAGGCTCAAGAACGCATTCTCATCGAACGTCGCATCGCAGCCTCTAAGACTTTCGATGCCCTGCCCTGCCTGGGCAGCACCCTCGACGATCTCGCACCCGATCTCTTTCTGAATACCTACAGGCCGCAAGCCATCGCGGCTGAAGTCATTGCGGAGAATCGTCGCGACATCCGCGAGCAAATGGCTTCGCTCCGTTTGTTCGATCTGGAAAAGAACTGCCCGACTCATGCCGCGATCCTCTTGTTCGCCAAAGACCCATTGCAGTGGCTCCCCCATGCCTACGTGCAGTTCGTTGCTTTTCCGGGCACCGACATGGCGGGAGATCCCACCGCAAAGCGATTCGCTGGCGATCTGCTTACCCTCTCCCGGGAATTAGACGCCTTCTCCCGGACCCTGCCCACTTCGCGCCCGGTTCCCGTCTCGGCGCTTCGCGAGGAAAACGTATGGGATTTTCCGCCCGCCGCCGTGCGTGAGTTGGTGATGAACGCCATTGCCCACCGGTCTTATGAAGCGGCTTCTCCCGTCCGCTTCTATCGCTTTGCCGACCGTTTGGAAATCCTCAATCCCGGTCCGCTTTACGGCGAGGCCACCCCGATGAATTTCCCGCGACAGACCAGCTACCGGAACCCCGTCGTTGCCGAAGCCCTGGCCGTGCTTGGCTTCGTCAACCAATATGGGCGCGGCGTGATTCGCGCCCAGGAGGCGCTGAAAAAGAACGGCAGCCCGGAAGCCCGCTTTGAATTCGGCGACACCTTCTTCGGCGTCACCATCCCGATTCGCCCGTGAAGACCATCGCCTTTTTCAATAACAAGGGCGGCGTCGGCAAGACCTCGCTCGTTTACCATCTCGCCTGGATGTTCGCCGAACGCGGCCTGCCCGTCCTCGCGGTGGACCTCGATCCCCAGGCCAACCTCACGGCCATGTTCCTCGAAGAGGATCGCTTGGAGGAACTCTGGCCGGACGCGGACGAGCACCCTGACACCATCTACGGCGCTGTCCGGCCCATTCTGCGCGGCCTCGGGGACATCGCCCCGCCTGAAATCGAGCGCATCCTCCCCAATCTCGGGTTGCTGCCCGGCGACCTCGGCCTCTCCCGCTTCGAGGACAAACTCTCCGACGCCTGGCCCCGCTGCCACAACTCGGACGAAGCGGCCTTCCGCACCATGACGGCCTTCCACCGGCTCATGGAGGCCGTCGCTTCCGGCTGGGCGGAACTCATCCTGATTGATGTCGGCCCGAACTTGGGTGCGATCAACCGTTCCGCTCTCATCGCCTCCGATTCCGTCTGCCTGCCCCTGGCTCCCGATCTCTACTCGCTCCAGGGCCTCAAGAACCTGGGGCCGACGCTCCTCCAATGGCGAAACACCTGGGCCGGGCTCGCGCCCAAAGCGCCCCCGGGACTCTCTTTGCCCTCCGCCTCCCTGACTCCGCTCGGCTACGTTGTCATGGGGCACGGCATTCGCGAGGGCCGGCCCGTCAAGGCCTACCAGCGTTGGATGAACAAAATCCCCCCCGTGTATCGAATGGCCGTGCTGGGCGAATCCCCGACCGCGCAGATTCCCAACGTCGCCGCCGATCCCTACTGCCTGTCTCAGCTCAAGCACTATCGCAGCCTGATGCCGCTCGCCATGGAGGCCCACAAACCCATGTTCCATCTCAAGCCGGCGGATGGCGCCATTGGCGCCCATGTCGAAGCCGTGGCCGACTGCGCCGCCGATTTCCTCCAACTCGCCCGCCGCCTTGCTTCCGCAACCGGGCTGACGATGCCCTCCACCGCCACCGCATGATGCTCACCTCGGCGAAACCACACGCTACACTCGCCAAGTGACGAATGACCGAATGACGAATGACGAAAAGAGCGGCGCTCGGCTAGCCCATGGCCATTCGCCATTCGCCATTCGCCATTCGTCCTTCTCCCTGGCCGAACTCCAACGCTGCATGGCCGACCGCGAAGCCGAGGGCATCGAGTTCAAAACCTCGCTGCTCAGTCGCAAAGAAATCGCGGAATATGCGGTTGGCATCGGCAACGCGGGCGGCGGCCATCTCCTCATGGGGGTGACGAACAAGCCGCCGCGCCAGGTTCAACCCGTTTCCCCGCTCTCCGCCGGCGACATCCAGCAAATCCGCCGCAGCGTTTACGACTCCGCCCAAATCTACATCCAGGTCGAGAATCTCGCCACGCCTTCGGGCAACGTCGTCATCGCCGCCATCCCGGCTCGTCCACGCGGACACGTCTTTCACACCCGCGACGGCAAATACCTCATCCGCGTCGGCGAGGACTTGCGCGGACTGACGCTGGCCGAACTCGACGCCATTCGTCACGAAACTGCCTTTGAACTGACGGCCCAACCGGTCCCCGGCGACTGGCAAGGCCTCATCCGCGCCGCTGGCCTGGAGGACCTTCGCGCGCTCATGACCGAAGCGCGGGCGGAAGCCGACCTCCTGAAACTGCGCGATGAGGATTTGCTGCGCGCCTTGGGCGTGCTGATGCCGGACGGCCAACTGCTCACCGCCGGCCTGCTCCTGGTGGGCCGGTCAGAGGAACTTCAACGCCGCGTCCCCAACGCCCAGTGGAGTTTCTTCCGCATGGTGTCCGACACGGACTACGACCAGGTCGAGCGCGGCCAGGATTGCTTCGCCATCGCCCTCCGGCGCTTGCGGGAAATGGTCAACGCCAACAACCCCATCGTCACCATCAAGGGCGACCTCGTTCACCCCGAGTTTCCGCGTTACCCGCATCTTGCCATGCGGGAATTGCTCGTCAATGCCCTCGCCCATCGGGACTACGCCGCTCCGGGCGGAGTGGTCGTCAAGCTCTACCCGGATCGGCTGGAGATTTCCAATCCCGGCCCGTTTCTCGGAGGTATCACGCCTCAGAACATCCTCCACCACGCCTCCGTGCCGCGTTACCCGGCGCTCTTCGGAGCGCTGGCTCGGATGCGCGTCGCCAACGCCGCCAATCTCGGCGTGTCTCGCGTCTTTCGCGACTTCCTCATCGAAGGCAAGGAACCGCCTTACTACTGGTCGCCCGGTGCCACCGTTATCGTCACGGTGAAGGGCCAGGACACCCAACCCGCCTTTGCCAACCTGACCCTCCGGCACCCCGACCTCACCGTGGATGAGCTGCTGGTGCTCCAACATCTCACCCGCCACCGGGAAATCAGCGCCCGCCAGGCCGCCGAACTCTGCCAGCGCCCGCTCGAAGCCGCCCGCGAAGCCCTCGCCCGCCTCGCCACGCCCGAGCGGCTGGTGGAACTCGGCGGCCCCGCCGGCAAAGGCCGGTATTATCGCCTCAGCATGCCTGCCTATGAGCAACTCGGCGAATCGCTCGCCTATCATGTGGACAGCCGCTTGGCGCAGGAAAACCTCAAAGGGCGAGTCTTGACCGCGTTGAAGCGAGGCCCTCTGAGCAACGCTGACATCCGGGAGATCACCCAACTGGGGCGCTATCAAGTGGTCCGCCTGATGAAGCAGTTGCAGGCTGAGGGATTGGTGACCTTGGCCGGACGACAACGGGCGACCCGATGGATGCGCCACCATTCGGCAGGAGGCCCAGCGTGATGCCCGCATGGTCTTTATTGGTCGCTTGGCAAAGTTATGTGCGCCGCACATGGTTTATGTGCGCCGCACATAACTTCCGCCCCCCGTTGAGCGCGAGAAATCGCTCAGTTGGACCGCCAGGCGGGCATGCTCCTGTTGGGTGCATCCCGACAAGCGGGACGCACCAGCCATTGGCGCCTTGCTGCTGCTCATTCGCGATGACTTCCGTCACCAACAGAGAATGGTTCACTGGACCATTTCCATCACGGCCCCGCTGCCAGCCCGGCAGACAATTGCACGGCGTGCAATTAATTGCCTCCCGTGCAATGGTTCGACGGCCCAGCCACCAATCTCCGACGCATGCGGCGAATTCTGGCGAAGCCCACGCCACCCGGAAACGCGGACTCCGCATTTCAATGCGGAGTCAGCGGCCATCTGAAGCCGCACCCCATTCATTTCCAGCAGTTTGGCCTGCGTTTCAAGAAATGCCGACTCATGCCACTAGCGTCCCCCTCTTCCCCACCCGTTGAACCCGTGCCCCCCAATCCCCAATCCGCAATCCGCAATCCGCAATCCCCGGACACCCGCCTCATTGAACGCTGGCTGCCGATCGCCGAAATCGGCGAAGAAAGCGTGCGCGAACGCCGCTCCATGACGGCGCTCCCACCGACCTACTACCTGCATGTCTGGTGGGCGCGGCGTCCGCTCGTGGCCTCACGAGCCGCCATCCTCGCTTCGCTGCTCCCGGCGGACGCGGACCACGAAAAGTTCAAGCATGTCCTCGGCATCCACGGGGATCCGGTGAAAGGCCGGCAACACATTGAACGGGCGAGGCGAACGGGAGTCAGGGTGGAAGACCCTTACGGCTACGCGCGTGCGTTTGGCTACGTGCCGGATGATGCGGACCGCAAATGGCTGGCGAGCTTTGGCGACCGCATGAAAGCCAGCGTGCTCGACCCCACCGCTGGCGGCGGCAGCGTGCCCTTCGAGGCCGTTCGACTGGGCTTGCCCACCTTCGCAAACGACCTTAATCCGGTCGCGACCCTCATCGAACACGCCACGGTCAAATGGCCAGCCGAGCTTGGCATGGCGGTGAAGGCCAAATTCCTGGAAGTCGCCACTGAGTGGCGCAAGCGCATCCAAAGCCGCCTCTCGGAGTTCTTCCCCCAACACCGCGCACCCGACGAAATTGACCTGACCTACCTCTGGACGCGCACCATTCGCTGCCCGTATTGCGAAGGGTTGGTGCCGCTCTCGCCGAACTGGCGACTGGCCCCGGACGGGACCGGCGTGAGGCTCAAATCAATGACGAATGACGGAATGACGAATGACGAAACCCGCGGCGAGCGGCTGTCCGAAGGCCATTCGTCATTAGGCATTCGTCATTCGTCATTACCCCCGCGTCGTTGCGCGTTCGAGATCGTCCGCAAGCTGGCGGACCATTCCGCCGGCACCGTCGCCGGTGGCGATGCCACATGCCCGTTCCCGGATTGTGGCCGGGTGATTGGCGGCGACGAGGTCAAGCGCCAGGCCCAAGCCGGCCAGATGGGGGAGCAGCTTTACACCGTCGTCTTCAAGCGCCGCGTGCAAAAGAAGACCAAGACCGGCCGCACCCGCGAGGCCTGGGAACGCGGCTACCGCGCCCCCCGCCCGGAAGACGACAACTCCGCCGCCATCGCCGCCTGCCTCGCTGAGAAGATGCCGGAGTGGGAGGCCATGGACATTGTGCCAAACGAACCCATTCCGGTCGGCAATAAGACGACCGAGCTACTACGTTACGGAATGTCCCGTTGGTGGCACATCTTCTCGCCTCGCCAATTGCTGGGCCACGGCATCTCAGTGGAGGTGTTTCAGGAACTGCTGGCCGAGGCACGCCAGCGTGGAGAATTGAGCGAGAGGCTCCAAGCCGCCTTCGGCTACCTCGCGCTGAGCTTGGACAAGCTGTTGAACTACAACTCGCGGATGTCGGTTTGGATGCCGACGCGGGAGGTGGTTGCCAACACCTTCAACCGTCACGACTTCGCGTTCTGCTGGTCCCATGCCGAAATGGCGCTGCTCATCGAGGGCTTGGGCTACGACTGGGCCATCGAGCAAACCGCCAAGTGCATCGGGGAACTGGTGGAACTGGTGCGCCCGCCCCACGTCCGCGCCGCCGACGCGGGCGAACTGGCGCTGCACAGCACTCCTTCGGATGATTCGTCATTCGACATTCGTCATTCGCCCTTCCCCCCGCCCATGACGCTCACCTGCAAGTCGGGTGATTCCCTGGATCACATCGCGGACGGCACCGTTGACGCCGTGGTGATGGACCCGCCCTATTACGACAACGTGATGTATGCGGAGCTGTCGGACTTCTTCTACGTCTGGCTCAAACGCACCGCCGGGCAGGTGCTGCCAGAGCTGTTCCGCCGCCCGCTCACCGACAAGGAGAACGAGGCGGTGGCCAATCCGGCGAAGTTTAAAATGACGAATGACGGAATGACGAATGACAAAAAGAGCGGCGCGCGGTTGGCCGAAGGGGATTCGTCATTAGGCATTCCTCATTCGTCATTGTCCGCACGCGAACTCGCCAAGAAGGACTACCAAGAGCGCATGGCCGCCATCTTCGCCGAGTGCCGCCGCGTGTTGAAGCCGGACGGCATCATGACGCTCATGTTCACGCACAAGGCCACCGGCGCCTGGGATGCGTTGACGAAAGGGTTGATGGAAGCCGGCTTCACCATCACCGCCAGTTGGCCCATCAACACCGAGGCCGAGGGCAGCCTCCACATCAAAGACAAGGCCGCAGCCAATAGCACCATCTTCCTCGCCTGCCGACCGAGGAGCATGACGAATGACGGAATGACGAATGACGAAAAAGACGGTGTGCGACTGGCCGAAGGCCATTCGACATTAGACATTCGTCATTCGTCATTGCCGCCGGAGCCAGTTTATTGGGAGGACGTTGAACCCAGAGTAGCCGCCGCCGTGCGCAACCGCGTCGCAGAGTTCCAGGCGGCTGGCATTCGCGGCGTGGACCTCTACCTCGCCTCTTTCGGTCCGGCCCTGGAGGAGTTTTCCAAACACTGGCCCCTCAAACGCGGCACGCCCAATCCGCTCCCTCCGTCCCTCAAGCGCGCCCAGAAGGATTTGTTCCCCGAAGAATGGGACCCTTACGCTGTCTCGCCCGAAGACGCGCTCGACGCCGCCCGCCGCGAGGTCAAACGCTGGCGCTTGGAGCAACTCACCCACAAGCGCGCCCGCACGGAACTGGACGCCCGCACGTCCTGGTTCGTCCTCGCGTGGGACGCCTTCCAAGCCCCGGTCTTCCCCTACGACGAAGCCCTGCGCCTCGCCCGCGCCGTGGGCGTGGACCTCGACAAAGACATCGTGGGCAGCCTGTGCGAAAAGAAAGGCTCGGACCTGACGATGTGGGACAGCGCTCAGCGCGCTACCAAGAGCGCCCTTGGCGGTGCGGACGGTTCCAGCGGCATGGTGGACGCCCTCCATCACGCCGCGCACCAGGCCCGCACCAAGACCGTGGAAGCGGGCCGCGAACTCTTGGAGCGCGCCGAGGTGCTGAACGACCCCAACCTCGCCACGGCCATGCAAGCCGTCTTGGAAGTCCTGCCCGTCGGCACCGCCTTCAGCAACGTCGAGTTGCCCGGCGACGTGGCCGGCGCGGGCAACGATTTCGACGCCCTGGAAAAACTGCGCCGCCTCGCCTTCACCGACCGCGTGGAAGCGCCGGAGCAGTTGGAGTTGTGGCGGGAGACATGACCCACAGAGGGCGACGTTGTACAGGATGGACATCAGTGCTTGAATAGCGACGTTCATGTCGAGCCTGCGAGACATAGCGACTGGCGAGGACTATCCGGCGGCGGCAAGCAAGCACTGCACGGACGCACGCGCACTCCTGAAGGCGAATCGTGCGGATGGCGCAGCCTATCTTTCGGGCTACGGCATTGAATGCGTGCTCAAGAGTCTGGTGCAGGTTGAGACGAGGGCGACCGGTCGGGTGGCCGGCAGGCACAACCTTCAGGATCTCGGCTGGCGGGCACTTGATCTGGCCACATTACCGACGGGCCGGACGTGGCGCTACTTGAAATCCGATCCTGTCAGCAGCGTGGGCCACGGCGTCCCCCCGGCAGAGTGGAGCGAGTCCTTGCGTTACCATCCGGAGTTCACCGTCCCGCCGGGGATCGCAGCCCAATGGTTGCAGGAGGCAGACCGACTCTACTCGGAGGTCATTGGCGGCATGGCTAAGGACGGCGTGATCACACTATGAGTTATTTGCATCATGACCAGGCAAGGCGGGCGGCGGAAGAACGTCTGGCACAAACGCTTACGAAGTCGTCCGACTGGGAGCGGTTGGTGCTGATCGATGACCTGTACGGCAGGCTGAGGCTGGTGGCTTGGCCGGGGGCGGGAAGCCGGGATGCGAAGGGTGAGCAACTCGGCCGGACTCTCGGCGAGGAGTGTGGTCGCTGGTGGTCGGGACAGATTTGGGTGGTGGGCGGCGCTCCGAATCCCTCCGATGAGGCCATTTATGTCAGCACTTGGGAGGAAGCCAGGCCCAGCGAGCGAGACCGCCGCTTACGAATCATGGACCGGGTGAGGGCCAAGGCCAGTTGGACTGCCAGCCTGATGGCACCGCCCTGGCCCAGGCAGCCTGGGATGGCGGACGGGCCTCCCATCCTCGTCTTCTACTCATTCAAAGGTGGCGTCGGGCGCACGACTGCCCTGGCCTCCTTCGCCGTCTTGCGGGCGCGAGCCGGGGAGCGCGTCGTTGTGCTGGACGGCGATTTGGACGCACCGGGCGTTGGGGCCTTGCTGACACCAACCGCATCGCCCGTGCTATGGGGTGTTGCGGACTATCTCCTCGAGGGTCCGGCACCAGAGGAGGCGAGTCTGGCGGACTACTACCATGTATTGAGGGAGGATTCCTTCACCGGCGGTGTAGGCGAGATCTACGTGCTCCCGGCCGGCCGGCTCGACGGCCAGTACTTGGCAAAAGTAGCGAAGCTGGACTTCGAACCTCCGCCCCCGGGGCAACCCCATCCGTGGTCGCATCTCGTTGAGCGAGTGCGGAAGGAACTGGCGCCGCACTGGATTCTGATCGACTCACGGGCGGGGCTCGGGGACCCGGCCGGCTTGCTCCTCGGCGGGTTCGCCCACCTCCAGATCCTGTTTGGCACGCATTCCGATCAGAGCTGGCAGGGGATCGGCCTGGTGTTGGATCGGCTCGGCAAGGAGCGGCTCTGCCGAGACCAACCTCAGTTAGACTGCGTCCTGGTGCAGGCGATGGTTCCTGAGAATGTTGATACCGCCAGGAGCCAGCGGGAGGCGTTTTCGCTCCGTGCGCGCGATGAGTTCGAAGACCGGTATTATGCCGGCGAGGACCAACAAGACAGCTTCTGGTCCCTGGCTGACGCCGAGTCGCGAGACGCGCCCCACCAGCCCGTCAGCATCAGCTACAAGCAACCGTTGGCCGCGTTCTCGCGCCTCGCGGACGTCACCGACATCCTGACCGGTCCGGAATACGAAGCCTTGAGCCAACGTATCTGTAGCCATTTCCTGGAGGACGTGGAATGAACCGACTCTCGCCTGAACTGCGAAACGCCCTCTTGGACGGGCTTGCTGAGATGGGGGGTGCGGGACAGGCCGACCGTGAGCCCGAGCAGATGTTCGGCACACGATTTCTCCCTGTCCCGGAGCACTTGCGTGCGTTGGCGCCCGAAGTCACTCTTATCGTGGGAGAACGCGGTGCCGGAAAGTCGGAGCTCTTCCGGCTGCTTCAACAGCCGCGTCTGCTCCTGGCGGTGGTCCAGCAGACCCCACAGGTCCGCGTCACCCCCCTTGCCGGCGACCGCACGGTCTGGCGGACCGCCTACCCTTCGGGAGCGGATTTCCCCGATCAACGGGGCTTACGGGGCTACTTAGGGGACCCGAACCTGAAACCTGAGACCCCCGAGGAGTTCTGGCTGGCGTACTTGGTTCGCTGCCTGAAGCAGGAGTTGGAGGCGGATGACCGAGCGGCGCTTCGGCCCCTCTTGAGCCCGATGGGGGGGGATGTAGAATCCGTGATGACAGCTTTTCATCAGGCGCGGTCTGCACCTCTCTTGGCCCTTGACCGCGTGGACGAGCAGCTGCGGGCAAATGACCGATGGGTATTCGTGGCTTATGACGAGCTGGACACGCTTGGGGGGTATCATTGGGAGGTGATGGGCAGAGCCATTCGCGGCCTGATCTCCTTCTGGTCCGCTTACTCACGCCGCTGGAGCCGACTGCGGGCCAAGCTCTTCATGCGGACCGATCTCTATCGTCGCAACAGCGCAACGCTCAGTGCGGACTTGCCGAAACTGGCGGCCAACCGGGCCGAACTCGCCTGGAGCGATCGGAATCTGTATGCCCTGTTGGTGAAGCGCATGGCCAACAGTTGCCGCGAGCTGGCCCAATACTGCCGGGAAGCGAGGATCGAGTTCGCTCCCGAGCACCCAGGCTTGGGACTCATCCCACAATTGGCGAATGCAGATGCCGTACGGCCCCTCATTGAGAGACTGGTCGGCGTCCACATGGGGGCCAACAGGAACAAAGGGCTATCATTCAACTGGATCATCGACCACGTGCGGAATGGTCTCGGCAAGGCGCAGCCCCGAGCTCTTGTCCGACTGATTGAAGAGGCCGCGGCCAGGGAGAAGGAGCAACCTCGTGCCCAATACCAGCGCATTCTGCACCCGACGTCCTTGCGCCGGGCCATCGAAGAGGTTTCTAAGCACCAGGTGATGCAGGCCATCAACAACGAGTGGCCTTGGATGGAAGGCCTCCGGGACCGGTTGCAGAACGAAGGAATTCCCATGCCACGGCGCAAGTTCGAAGGGCTGCTGCGCAAGGAATGGACCGCAAGCTGGAATCGGCGGACGGAAGCGCGTCCTCCAGCAGAGGACCCGGCGCGGCTGACTGACGATCTCATCGAACTCGGCATCATCCGCGCACGAGGGAGTGACCGAGTGGACGTTCCCGATCTCTATCAGGTTGGCCTACGCTTGGTACGGAAGGGTGGCGTACGACGCGCCTGAAGCCGCACAGATGAGCCTCTTGTGTGACAGGGACTGGAAACTGAAATACACGCCGGATGACGGCGACCTTGTCACGCAGTTCTATGTCCCGGCGCTGGAGTGCGCTGTCCGCTACGACCGGCTCACCGGGTATTTCCAGGCACGGGCGCTCACGCTGGCGGCGCGTGGCATTGAAGGGTTGGTTCGCAACAGCGGGCGCATGCGGCTGCTGGTCGGATGCACCCTCGATCCGGCCGAAGTCGAGGCCATCGCCAAAGGCGCGCAGTTGCGCGACCAAGTTAAAGCACACCTGCTCGCCCATCCGCTCAAACCAGGCAACCAGCGGGAAGTCGAGGCGCTCGAATTGCTTGCCTGGATGGTGGCTAACCAAGTCTTGGAAGTGCAAGTCGCCGTGCCGTGCGACGAGCATCGCCGCCCCATTCCCGCGCAAGGCATCTTCCACGAGAAGGCAGGCATCCTCGAAGACAAGACCGGCGACCGGCTCGCCTTCAACGGCAGTCTGAACGAAACGGAGGCCGGGTGGACGCGGAATTGGGAAAGCCTGAACATCTTCCGCTCCTGGCTGGGCGACGATCCGCGCGTCGCCGCCGAGGAACACAACTTCAAACGACTCTGGGAGGGCCAGTCCAAGCACGTCATCACCATGCCGGTGCCGGACGCCATGCGGGACGATTTGCTGCGTTTCCTGCCAGAGCAGGACTTGCCGGCTCGGTTGAGGAGAATGACGAATGACGGAATGACGAATGACGAAAAGGAACGCACGCCGGAGACCGATTCGTCATTGGGCATTCGTCATTCGTCATTGGGTACACAAGGCGCAGCCGAAGTGACCGATTTGCGCCGCTTGGTCTGGGCCTACATCAAGCAGGCACCCAAGATGCCCAACGGCGGCGAGCGCGTCGGCGAGGCCACGGCCAGCGTCGAGCCGTGGCCGCACCAAATCCGCGCCTTCCAACGGCTCTACGGCCGTTGGCCGCCGCGCTTGCTCATCGCCGACGAAGTTGGCCTGGGCAAAACGATTCAGGCGGGCATGTTGATCCGCCAGGCGTGGCTGGCGGAGAAAGCCAGCCGCGTGTTGATCCTCGCGCCTGCAAGCATCTGTCGGCAATGGCAGGTCGAGTTGCGCGAGAAGTTCAATCTGCACTGGCCGGTCTATGACGGCGACCAGTTGCTCTGGCTGCCCACGCCCGGACGCCCCGCGCCCGTGCAGGAACCCATCGCCCGCGCCGACTGGCACCAACAGCCGTTCGTCATTGCTTCGAGTCATCTCATGCGCCGTCGCGAGCGCGCCGCCGAACTCGCCGAGCAGGCCGAGCCCTGGGATGTCATCGTCATTGATGAAGCGCACCATGCGCGGCGCAAGTCCCCCGGCCTCGCGGGGGAACACAGACCGAACCGGTTGCTTGATTTGGCGCAGCGCATCCAGCACCGGACCCAGGCGCTCTTGCTCCTCACCGCCACCCCGATGCAGGTGCATCCGGTCGAGGTGTGGGATCTCCTGTCCCTGCTCGGTCTGCCGCCGGAATGGCACGAAGCGGCGTTCCTGAAATTCTGCAAAGCCGTCGATCGCCCCTCGCCCTCGCACCAGGACATGGAATTCCTCGCGGCCATGTTCCGCGCGACCGAGCGCAGCTACGGCCGCGCTAGCGAACAGGACGCCAAACGGGCAGGCGCAACGAGCGGCCTCCAGGCCAAGCGCGTGCTGTCAGCCTTGCGCGACTCCGCCGCCATTCCCCGGCGGCAGATGGACGCCAGCGCCCGCGGCGTGGCCTTGCGCCTGATGCGTTCCCAATCGCCCATTGGCCGGCTCATCTCCCGCCACACGCGCGACCTGCTGCGGCGTTATCACCAGGCCGGCAAGCTGCAAACGCCCATCGCCAACCGGGAAGTCGCGGACCGTTTCGTCACCCTGTCTGAAGCCGAGGCGCGCATTTACGAGGCCGTCGAGGACTACATCAGCACGACCTACAATCAGGCATCCCCGAAACAGAAGAACGCGGTCGGCTTCGTCATGACGATTTACCGTCGGCGCTTGGCCAGCAGTTTCCACGCGCTTCGCCACACCCTGGAGGACCGCCTGGCAGCCCTGCGGACGGGCAAGCCGCCCAAGCCGCAAGAACCTGACGACGAAGCCGACAACGAAACGCCCGATGCCGAAGGCGACGTGTTGGCACCGGAGGAAGCGGCGGAATTGGAGAAAGCGGCGCTGGCCCAGGAAGAAAAGGACGACATCGCCCGGCTCCTCGAAGACATTCGGCGCTTGCCCACCGACACGAAAGCAGACCGGTTGCGCGATGAACTCACCGCGCTGCGCGGCGCCGGCTATGCGCAGGTCATGGTCTTCACGCAGTACACCGACACGATGGATTTTCTGCGGGAAGAACTCACCACCCAGACCAGCTTGCGCGTGATGTGTTTCTCCGGTCGTGGTGGAGAAGTCCGCGATTCCGATGGCCACTGGCGCAAGATTTCGCGCGAGGAAGCCAAACGCCGTTTCCGCGAAGGCAAAGCGGACGTGCTGCTTTGCACCGATGCGGCCTCCGAGGGGTTGAACTTTCAGTTCTGTGGCGGCCTCGTCAATTATGACATGCCGTGGAATCCCATGCGGGTCGAGCAGCGGATCGGACGCATGGACCGTCTTGGCCAGCAGCACGCCATGATTCGCATCGTCAACCTGCACTACGAAGGAACGGTCGAGGCGGACGTTTACATGGCGCTTCGCCGACGCATCAATCTTTTCGAGAGCGTGGTTGGACGGCTGCAACCGATCCTCGCGCGACTGCCCGGCGTCATCACCGGCCACGTCCTCGACCGCCGGAACCGCGATCCAGAGGCGCGGGCCGCCATCACAGGCGATTTGGAGCAACAGGCCGAAGCGGCGAAACAGGAGGGATTCGACCTCGACGCCATGCTCGACGCGGACCTGCAAGAACCGCCGAGGCCCGACCCGAAACTGACTTTGCTGGACCTCGACTTGGTTCTCGATCGCCCCGACGCGCTGCCTCCGGGCATCATGGTGAAGAAGCTCCAAGACGGTGAATACGCCTACCAGGCCCCCGGCATGGCAAAGCCGGTCCGCATCACCACGCGCCCCGACTACTTCGACGAGCACAGTGAAAGCCTGGAGCTGTGGTCTCCGGGCAGCCCGGCGTTTCCGGCTGCGGGTGAGGCCGGAACGGAAGGCTCGAGCGGGCTCCCTTCTCTTGCCGAGGTGCTCAGGTCAGCCGGCTAGATTCGCCTCAAGCCGGACCCTGGGGCAGCCGCAGCCAGGGATCGCCACGATTCGCTGTCCGGGATCGGCTGGTTCGACTAGCGTTGGCGCGTGGCCAAACCGGACTACATCGAACTGGGCGACGGCGAGCGGATCCCCATCCTGTACGAGGACCGCTCCGTGCTCGTCATCGATAAACCGGCCGGCTGGATGTTGATCCCGCACTCGTGGCAGAAAACAGACCGCAACTTGCAGGCCGCCATCCAGTCCAGCCTCGCTGGAGGCGCCTTCTGGGCGCGCGCGCGCAACTTGCGCTTCCTCCGCCACGTCCACCGGCTCGACGCAGAGACGAGCGGGTTGCTGATGTTTGCCAAGAGCCGAGGTGGGGTGGACACGTTCGGCGACCTGTTCGAGCGGCGTCAGATCGAGAAGGTTTACCTGGCGGTCGCGCGCGGCGTTCCCCAGCGCAAGAACTGGGTCTGCCGGTCTCGGCTTGCCCCCGAGCCCAACACCCCGGGCCGCATGCGCATCGACGAGCGTCACGGCAAACCGGCCGAGACCGCCTTTCGCGTGTTGCAGCAGCGACAAGATGCTGCGGGTGGGTCGTTGACGCTGCTCGAGGCCCGGCCGGTGACCGGGCGCACGCACCAGATCCGGGTCCACCTGGCCGGCGCAGGACTCCCGGTTGTGGGCGACGAACTCTACGGCGGTCTGGACCCGGCAGGGCGAGGCACAGGTCCCACCGCCGCGCGCCTTGCGCCAGGGTCAACGCACCTGGGCCTCCTCGGCCTGCGGGCGGTGGGATTGTCCTACACCGATCCCTTCACTCGTCGCCGGGTCCAAATCCAAGCGCCCGCGGGGGGCTTCCTGCAGGCTCACGGCTTCGCTGCGGCTGCCTGGCCGGCCAACGCGTGCAAATAAATCTCGAGTGGAGTGTAGCCATCGCCCTCGGGTACTAGGCTGGCATCGGCCGGGTCGTGCGGATCCAAGCCATGAGCTCGTTCCCAGTCGTCCGGTAGACCGTCTTGGTCGGAGTCCGCAAGTGGTGGGCCGCCCTGCATCGCCGGATAGCCGCCCACATCGTTGGGCCAATCGATGATGCGGCCTTGACCGGCGCGAACTTCATTGACGATGCGCTGGTCCACCGGATCGCGCCGGGGCAGCGTGGCGCCGGCCCCAACCAGTACCAGCTCGAAATTGTCCGCCGCCGGTAGGCGCGTCACCGGCTCGACCAGGAACGGATCCAGCGCCTGGTGCGTGCGCGGCGCCGGTTCTTGGCCCCAGCCACGCCCGACGATGGCCCAATCGTCCACCTCGACCCCGGAGCGCTGAGGCGTCAGGTTGTCGGCCACATAGATCCGCGGTGAGTCCGGCGCCGCCTGCCGATCCAGGATGATGGAAGAAGCGCGGTGCTCGGTGGTCGGCCCGGGGCGATAAGTGTTCCCGGCGAAATTGACGTGCGTGAAGGCGCTGTGCCGGTCGTAGAGCTCGGCCGGGATGTTGCCCCAGTTGTAGATCACGTTGTTCACGAAGTCGTGGGTGCCACCCCCGACGATGAGCGGGTTACGAAAATCGTTATGAGCCAGCAGGCAGTGGTGCACGCTCACCCGGTCACTGCCATCGCCCACCAACAGGCCAGCGCTGTGCGTCCGTTTGGGATGCCGCGCCCGGTTGAGCGCCTCGGTGATGAAACACCAAGACAGGGTGATATCGCGCGGGGCATACCAGGTGCTGACCGTTTCGTCCTCGGCCCAACTGAACGAGCAGCGATCCACGACCACGTTGTAGACTTCGTCCTCGCCCGCGCGCGGATTCAAAATGGCCAGGGCGTCGTTCACATCCGCATCCACCCGGCCCCCGATCCCCGGCCGGATCCTCAGATGTTGAACCAGGACATCGTGCGTCATCACGTTCAACCCGGCGTTCTTAATGAGAATGCCGTCGCCCGGCGCCGTCTGACCTGCTACCGTCACGAAGGGATGATGAATAAAGAGCGGTTCCTTCAGTTCGATCGTGCCACCGACCCGAAAAAGAACCGTGCGCGGATAGGACTGGTCCAACGCCTCCCGCAGGCTGCCCGGACCGCCGTCCGCCAGCGACGTGACGAACAAGACCTTGCCTCCGCGTCCGGCGCGCGTGCGCGTGCCGAATCCTTCCGCGCCGGGAAACACCGGCACCGAGGTTTGCGGGGGAAACGGGCGCGACATCGCCACCGGCTGCGGCCGGAACGCCCGCTTCACCAGCGGCACAGCCATCAGGGCGACGAAGGCCATCGTCAGCAGGGCGCCACTGGCGGCCGCCGTCCAGCCCAGCCACCGCCCGCCGCCAGCGCGGAGTCGGCGGATCCCAAGGAGCAGGCACAGCAGCGGTCCGCCCAGCATCATGACGTAGATCAGCGGGCCGAAGAACTTGTGGACGGGCAGAAAGACCCGGGTTACCCGCACCAGAAAAAGAAAGGCCAGGCTCCACAACAGCCAGGTGAGCCCCAGGCCCATCGGCAACGCAAGAGGCGTCGAGGGCTTGAATCCCGGAGCTTCTTGCCGGCAGATCGGATCTGGGGCGCGGGCATCTGGCTCCAGTGGCCTCGGGCGGGACACCCAGGCTCCGTTCTGAGGCGCTTGCTCGCTAGAACGAAGGTCTCGGTTCATGCGGTCTGGGCCCGACGTGGCCCGCCGCCCATGGTCGGTCTGGGGGCGGCGGTGCGGGCTCGGAGCTCTGCTACCCCATTCGCCTCTCGTGGGGAAGCATAAACGCCACACCAACAGAACACCGAAACGGAGTCGGACGTCACGTCGCTTCAGCCTAGTTCACTCTGCAGGCCCTTGCTTTGCTGCGCCGCCGAGTTGCTTGATCCAGGAGCGCGCCACTCACCCCATCACCTCGATAAGACCTCGAGGACCCGCAGCGCCTCAGACACGCTCCAGGCTTGGGCATCGCACCCGCGCTGCGCATGCGGGGCGTCGCCATCCACAATCTCCGGTAAATGCCCCAAGCAACCTTCGCTCAGCAAGCCGTCCATACTGCTCAAGTAGGCCCGAGCCGCCTCGACCGACGCCGGCTCGAAATCCCAAGCCCGCGCCAGCGCCTCGCAAAACGTCGGCAAGGTCCATACCCAAGCCGTCCCGTTGTGGTAAGCCGGCTTGCGGCGCGTGTCTTCGTCGCCCTCGTAACGCCCCAGGTAGGGAAAGTCGGGATCGTTCAAGAGCCGACCGTCATGTCCGCGGATCGGCAAGGGCGGCGTCACGGGCAGCGGCGCCAAGGACCGTAGCGCCCCAGGGACCACCAGGTGGCGCCGAGCCGCCTCGACAGCGCGACGCGCACGCGCGCCAGTCACGAGCCCAAGCGCGATGCCGAAAAGACAATTGCTGCGCAGAGCCTGGTCCGGCACCCCCTGCTCCGCCGGTTGCCCAGACCGGGCCAGCAAGACATCGGCGAAATACCCGCGATCGTCGAGCCAGAACAACCGGTCGAAAGCGGCTTGGGCCCGTTGCGCCAAGGCCGCCCAGGGCTCGTCGACCGCCGGCAGACCCAACCCATCGAGCTGCCGTAACAGCCGAATCCACAAGACCTGGATCTCCACCGGGTACCCTTCGCGGGGTGTGCCCGCGGGATAGTTCGTGTCCATCCAGGTGAAATGGCTCGGGCTCCATACCAAACCGGTGGCTGGGTCCACACGGATACCGTTGGGAGTGCCCCGCAAATAGCCGGCGGCAATGGACCGCAGCACCTCGGCTATCGTGCGCCCCCCCGGGGACACTCGCTCCCGATAAACCTCGGGCGCGCTCAGGCTCGAACCGGCGCCCGCCCCGGCCGCCTCCCCCACGCCCACCGCATGCTGGAATTCCTCGCACACTAACCCGTACCACAGCGGCGCGTCGGTGGTGTCGCGGTTCGAGGCGTCTTCGCCATGGATCGTGTTGGGCAGGGTACCGTCGCGCTCGAAGCGACCGAACACCCGCAGGATCTGTCGAACCTCCTCCCGCCAACCCGCCGCAAGCAAGCCTCGGGCACAAATCAACGTGTCCCGGCCCCAATCCAAAAACCACGGATAACCCGCGATCACGGTGCGGCCATCGTCCCGCCGCACCACAAACGCACGCAGCGCCGTCGCCAGGCGCTCGGCAAACGCCGACCAGGCCGGCCCTGCCTCCGCCACCTCCGCAGGCGTCGCCGCCGTGGCTTCCCCTCCAGGCTCGGCACCACCTGGCCCAGCCCCCACGCTCGCCTCCTTGCCCTCCAGCCGTTGACCAGCCTGCGCCCAGGCCATCCCGGGCTCGGCCGAGACGATCAACGTCGCCCTTGCACCTTCAGCCAAGGGCAGCTCGAACCAACCCGGGCTGTAGGCGTCCCCCTGACCCACCTGCCCACGGCTCGCCTCGACGGGGTGCGGCACCCGCTCACACCATTCGGCCTGGGGATGATACTGGCCCGTGTCGGCCCACACCTCGAGCTGCCGGCCCGGCGCCGGAGTGAAGGCGAACCCCGTGTACCCAGTCGCGCTTTGCAGCCAACCCGTGCGACCTCGGCTCGCCGCGCCCACCCGATCAAGGTCCGCACCCGAGACGCCAGAAGGCCTCGAGTCAGCCGGCACTGCCCCCTGGCCAGATGCCGACTCTCGCGCAATCGGATGGCAGTGACGGCCGAAGTGCGCTTCTGCGCCGCCGTTCCGCTCCGTTTCCCAGTGAAAACTGCGATCCTCGAGATCCACCCGGACCGTCAACCGGACGTCCCAGGCGCCAGCCTCGCCCGATACAGCCTTGGCCGGCCAAGCCGCCGCGTCGACACTCGGACGGGCGGAGGCTGCGGCAGTCAGCGCCATGTGCCCCAACGGCCCGCGAGTGAACCGCAGCACGGTCGCATTGCGGTCCCACACCATCCCAACCTCGAGCCCAATCTCCACCGTCCGTCCGTCGCCGGCGTGAGCGACAAACCGCCAGCGCGCCGGCGGCCCCGGGTCGAACCCAGCCAAATTCCCCGCGTCCAACGGCGACAGAAAGCCGTCTGCATTCACCCACACGCGAGCGCGCTTGGCGAACACATGCCGGTCCACCGGCGCCCCCGCATGCAGATTTGCAGCCAGCAGACAGTCGTACTTCGATCGGACGCTCCCCAGGTTGACCCGCAACCGGGCCATGCCACCCCGGCCATTGGTCAGCAACACCAGCGAGAGATCCTCCGGGTCCAGCCTCCCCGCCATCGGCGCTGGTGCATCCCCGAGGAATCGCAACGCCGCAACCACATTCGTCTCCCCCTCCCCATACCGTTCCAGCTTGAGCATCGCGTCCCCTGTGAACGATGCCGGCGCAAACGCGGCCACAAAACCCGCGCCCACGGCGCAGGACTCGATGTGACGCGGCAGCACCGTGCCGTCGTGTTCGATGGTGGCCCGGAAAGGCACGTCATCCTCGAGCACCAGCCAATGCTCCGCCGGCACCAGCGTCACTCGACGCCGATCCCGCCAACCCCAGCGCACCACCCGCGGATAGCGACCCGCACCCGCCTGCAACGCCGAGGTCAGCAGCTCGACCGGCGTCTCCGGGTCAAGTTGTGCCGCGCCGGCCAGAAAACCGGCCACGTCGCGCTCGACCCACTCGCCCAGGGCCAAGCGGCCAAAGGCACTCACCCGATCGATGGGCAGGTAATGGCTCAAGGCCGTCACGGCAAGAGCCTCATGCGCATGCCGCCGCCGGTAGGCCTCCCCGCCCAAGCCTCGCACGTCGCCTCCGGGCGAGAGGCACACCACCGCGCCAGGAGCCAGCGTCAAACGCAACTTGTCCCCGGCCAGCTTCTGAACCACGCCAGCACCGCTGGCAAAAACTTGGCCCCGCAGTCGCCGCTCCGACCGCGCCCCAATCGCACTCGGCGATTTGGCCGCCGCCGCCGTCTCGCCCGCCCCCGACCCAGCCGACCCGCCCTCTGCCCGCTGCAGAACCGGCGACGACGACGACAAGAGATCCACCCACATCGACCGGTGACCGTCCGGCGAAGCCTCAAACCCAACCGCAGCCAATCGGTCGGCCTCGAGCTCGAGCGCGTTCGGCCGATCGACCGCCGTGTTCGCCACCACTAACACAACGTCCTTGCCCTCCGCCGACCGCCGCAGCAAGGCGTAAACCGGCCCGCCCGCCGGACTCAGCCGGGTGAGCGCGGCGCCGTCGAAGAAGCAAGGGTGCTCGGCCAAGAGCCGGTTGAGCTGAGCCAGTTCGGCGACCAAATGCTCGGGTGTGTCCCAGGCCAAACCGCGGCTCGTATGCACCTGGATCTTGTCGCGGTCCAACCACTCCACACCGCAGGTGAAGCCAAAACCCCCACTCACACTCGTGAGGGCACAAAGCCGGTTGCGCAACAGCGACCAAGCACGACCCCGCGCCGCTAAGCGCGGGTTGTCGTGCGTCTCGCTATAATGCACCAAGAGACCCACCCGTTCGCTCTGGCGTAAGGCATGATCCAGGTACCCGGAAACTTGCTGCCCGTCGTAGTTCTGAAATAACTCGGAATACGCCCACTGCAGCCCTCCCTCCGTCAACAGCAGCTCCGTCGCCTCCCACGCGCCCCCAAGCCCCTCGAGCAGAAACACCGTATCGGGAAATTCCTGGCGCACCCGCGCCGTGATGAATTGCCAAACCGCCACCGGCACCTTGTAACCCGCGTCGCAGCGGAAGCCGTCCACGCCCCGCCGGCACCATTCCAGAAAAACCTCCGCCAAGTGCTGGCGCAACGCCGCGTGGCCATGCTCCAGTTCGACCAAGTCCTCCCAAGTCGTTCCCCACGCTCCCGGACTCACAAACTCCCCCCCAGGTGAACGCAAAAACCACTCCGGATGGGTCTCCTGCAACCGCGCCCCCCAGCCGGTGTGGTTGATCACCATGTCCAAAAATACCCGCCCCCCACGGCGATGCACCGCGAACGTGAGCTCCCGAAATTGGTCGACACCGGTCGTGCGCCGATCGAACTCGACCAGCGCCGGGTCAACGGCCAGCAGGTCCTGCGCGGCGTAGGGGCTGCCGAACCGGCCGAACCGCGCGTACGTGGTCGGCGCCGGATTGACCGGCAACAAATGCAGAATCCGACATCCCAACCGACCCATGATGTGCGGCAGTTGCCGCACCAAGTCCCGCAGCTTGCCCGACGGCGGAATCACCGTGTAACCCTGCGCGTCCCAGGCGGACAGTTGGCCCTCGCTGGGCGTCGGCCCGCTCGACGCCGCGGCGCCGGCGTGGCCGAAGAGCCGCGGCCAAGCGCAGTAGATCGTGTTGCCGCTCCGGTATCCAGCCGGCTGCACATTCACCCCCAGATCCGGCCCGACCGGCCAGTGCTGCCATCCTCCCGCGTCCGTCGCATAAGCCTTGGCCCGAAAGAACCCCACTTCCGTCAGCGCGACCTTGGCAACCCACTCCCCCTCCACCAGCGCCAGCGGGATGTCGTGCCACGCCCCCAACGTCGGCGGCCGCCCACTCTCCACTGCAGCAATGATCTCCTCGCGCAGGGCCGCGGCTCGCCCAAGATTCGTGCGCAGCGCCGCCCTCCAACCCTCCGGCCAAGACGCCCCGTCCCTCCGCCGCAGGACCACCTGCAACGAGTCCCCCACAAAACACACCCGGCGTTCCCCCGGGGCAGGATCCTGAACCAGTTCGAGCATTCGAGCGCGCGCCCTTGCCGGCGCAAAACGACCGCGCCGCCGATTTGTCGTCCAACCGCCCCCCGAAATCAATCCCGGAAGTTGCCCCGGTCGCTCTCCCGCTCGACCACGTCTCTCAACTGGCACAGCGAGTGATTCCACACCACGTCGTGCACAAACGCCGGGAACAAATGCCGAAACAACCACGCCCAAACGCGGCTCAGCCCAGTCGTCCCACGCGCAAAGTTGAATCCCACATAGATCGACAACGCACTCAGTTCCCCGGTCAGCGGCTCAATCTCGAAAATCAGCACCCCGCCCCGCGCAAAGCCATCTCGCACCCGGTAAATCGCCAACCGCTCCTCGACGAGTTGCTCCAGCTCTAGCCGAAACCGGAACTGCCGACTCACCACCGTATACTGAACCACGCAACCCGGCGTGTTCGGCCGCCCTGCCACCCGCTCGATCCGCACCCCGCGCGGCCACAAATACCCCCGGTCCGGCTCGCCAAACCGACCCAGTTGCGCCAAAATCCGATCGCGCGGCGCCCGGATCTTGATCGTGTACATCCGCTCAAACTCGGGCCGGTCCGGCGCCACCACGTGGGACTCGGCGATCAACCGCGCGAAGTGCTGTCGCTTGGCCTCGAGCCGTTCCTTAGCCACCCCCGTGGTAAAACGCCCAAAGCCCTCCCAGCGTAAGCCGAACAGCACCTCCGCCACGTAATTCCGCATCGTGATCAGGACGCCCCCGACGAAGATCGACCCCACCGTGGCCGGATGCAACATCGCCCAGAAGATCTCCTCGTAACGGTCGTCCCCACTGCTAATCCGCCACAGAATCTGCTCCAGCCGCCGCTCCGCCCGAGGCCGACTCTTCCGCTCCGTGATCACCGCCTGGTACAGCACCCGGCTCAGCCCGGACGAACCGAAAAACACCCGATGCAGCACGAACACTACCGCCGCAAACCGGTTGTCCCGCCTAAATCCCCGCAGCGTCGGACCGTAGCCCCGCCGCAGACTCTCCGCATCCACGCCCCATCCCAGCACCGTCTCGGCCAGCGCGCGCGCCGTCTCCTGCGCCGAGAGTATCCCGTCCTTGTACAATCGCGTCGTCACCAAATCGCCCACCGCCGCCACCCGCTCCCCAAACGGCTGCCGCGCCGAACCCACCACCAGGCTCGGACGGCAAGCACACACCGCGTGCCACCGCACATTCGCGGGCGCCAGGCGCCGAATGTGCGGTAAGTCCAAAAACTGCCGGATCACCTCCCGGCTCTCCCCGCGCTCCCCAAGCCCGTCCACACTCGGCCCCACCAGCACCACCGTCAGATACCCTCGCTTCGGCACCAACGAACACATCTCCAACCGCAGCGACCTCGATCCGTACTCGACGAAATGCACCGTGCTGGCCAAGCTCGACGGTACCTCAGGCTCGACTTCCAACTCGAAAACCACCGCGCGCCGTAACCGCGGCGGCGCAAACTCCGGCAGCAACCGCCGCAGCGCGCCCACCATCGTTCCCCCGTCGGCGCCCTCGTTCACCCCAGTCGCCACCACCACGAAGTCCGCCTCCAACTCCCCCGTGCCCTCGCCCGACCGATACTGCACCACCGGCCGCCGCCGCTCCGAGTACGCTATCTCGATGACTTCCTCGCCCACCAACTCGGCCCCCGCCGCAACCGCCGCGTTCAACAGGAACGCATCGAACCCATGTTGGCGGTCCGGTCGCCGCGAAGGGCGTGAGCCCCGGTAGACTGAAAGCAACTCGCGCCCCGGCGGCACATCCAACTCGATGTTCTTCCAGTAGCCCTGCACCGTGATCGAGTCGATGCGCCGCTGGATCACCTCTTCCGGCACCGCCAACCCCAGCTCCTTCAGCACATCCAACAGTCGCGGCGACAGACCGCCCGCACAGTAGTTGCACCCCTTCCAGCATCCTTCCCCGCACGTCGCCAACCCCGCGCCCACACTCCGCTTCTCGAACACAACCACTTGAACCTGGCGTCCCGACCGCTCCGCCTCTCGCAACAAGTGGAGGGCGAAAAACGCACCCGCCGGCCCACCTCCAATCACCGCCACCTTGGAACCTGGCTCCAAGACCTGCCGCTCCGACCCTTCATTCACCTCAGACGTTCTCACGCGTCGGCGCGCGACCTGGGCGATCCCGGCTCACCGGCACCTTGTGCCGGACGTGGCCTGGCCTCCCGCGCGTCCCTAATCCCAAACCCCAACCGTTAACCTCTTGCTAAGCAGCGCCGCGCCCATATCCAGCCGCACGGCTCCATGAAATCTCTGAATCAGCTTCATAACGTCAGTCTGCCAAACCGCCCCAACCGTGCAATCAGAATTCCCAGGCCGACGCGAGGCCGCTCTCTCCTTCCTTCTCCATCCCTCTTCTCCCTCCTCCCTCCACTCCACTCATCCCCCCCGAGATCGATCATGGGCGCATCCGATTATTCTGCCAGGTACGAAGACATTGACAGCCCTTCTTCACTATTCGTTTCGGGCCAAGTTGGCTCGGGCCAACGGGCTACAGACTCGCCCGCCGAAGGAGCGACCTCAAGAACGGTCAAGTCGTCCCTCGTCCAACATCATCATCATCTCGAATCCCGAGCCCTCCCCCTCCCCTCATCTCACCCAATGCTGGACTGCCTCATGAACTCACCGACACCTCCCCAGCCGTGCCGTGCCATGCGCGCCCACCAAACCATCTATGTCTGTATCTGCCAAATCTGCCCACTTCCCTTCCGCTTCCGCAGCTCCGGGTCCATTCGCTCCCTCGGCCCTTCGCCTCCCCGCGAAGTTACAGTTCATCTCGGTCCCATTCCAACAGCCTACTTCTAAGCGCCGCAGTCCAGAATGCACCAGCACGATCGCAAGTCCCTCGACCTGGGTTTTCTTGTGGCAGTCGGCCGAGTGGTTGTGGATAATGCGTCCGCTCTTCCAACCTGGCGGCGCGAGCATAGCGAAGTCCTAGTCCGTCGGACCGAACAGCAGGCATGATGGCACCGAGCAATACCAGCGCTACCGCGCTCAACCAGGTCGCCCTATCCCTATCCCTACCGAGGAGACCCGGAACGGCGAACCGGACGCTCCGCCCCCAGCGGGGGGCTAAACGAGGACCGCGCGTGCTCGCTGGCCCCATGAGTCTTCTGGTGTGGGCAAGCGTCGCGGCCTGGTGCCAGTCACCTCAGACCCCAATTCCCATTCCCATTCCAGGCGACTCCGAAGGGCTCCGCCAACACTTCCTCACCCACATCTCCCAGCCACGGTTCCAACACGCCCGCTGGGGCGTCCATATTGTCTCCCTCGACACGGGTCGAACCGTGTTCTCGCACAACGCCAACGAACTCTTCATCCCCGCCTCGAACACGAAGCTCTTCACGGGCGCCCTCGCCCTCGACCGGCTGGGCCCCGACCATCGCATCCGCACCTCCTTGTATGCCGCTACCCCGCCGGACGCGGACGGCGTCGTGGCCGGGGACCTGACGCTATACGGCCGGGGCGATCCGACCCTGGCGGCACGCTTCCACGAGGGCGATCTGGGGCGTGCCCTAGCCCCGTTGGTCGACGGTTTGGCGGCCGCCGGGGTGCGGCGGGTCGAGGGCGATCTGGTAGCCGACACCACGTACTTTCAAGGAGCGCCTGTGGGGTCGGGGTGGGAATGGGACGACCTCCAACATGCCTACGGCGCCGAGGTATCCGCCCTCAGCGTCAATGACAACACCGTGATGGTGCGCGTGCAGCCCGCGCCACAGGTCGGTTGGCCGGCCCGCATCTTCCTCCAGCCGCCCACGACTTTCGTGACTCTCAGCAACCTAACTCAGACCGTCGCGGCCGGTGCCCGTCGTGAGCTGCAGGTGTCGCGCCCGCTCCATTGCAACGCGATCTATGTGCGCGGCGTCACACCCGTCGACGACCCCGGCTACAACGAATCGATGTCGGTCCATCAACCCGCCACATGGTTCGCCCACCTCCTCCGGGAGCAACTCGAACGCCGCGGCATCTGGGTGGCCGGACAGATCCGCACCGCGACCGCCACTCTCGAATCGCCACTCCCCGCACCCTCACCCTCGGGCGTCGAGTTGGCCGGGCATGAGTCTCCCCCGCTCAGCGACCTGCTCGACCGCATGCTCAAACCGTCCCAGAACCTTTACGCTCAACTCCTCTGGCTGCAGGTCGGGGTCGCCGAACTCGCGCGGCGCGCCTCTGCTCCTCGAGGCTCCACCCCCACATCCAGCTCCCTACCTTCGAGCGCGGAGCAAGCCGGCCAAGCTGCGCTCGATCGGTTCCTCGGGCAAATCGGGGTCGCCACGACCGAAGTGCTGCTCGAAGAGGGCTCTGGCTTGTCCCGGCGCAACCTCCTGACCCCTGCTGCCACCGTGCGTCTGCTGACCTACTTGGACCAGCATCGACACGCCGAGGTTTTCCGCCAAGCCTTGCCGGTGGCTGGCCTCGAGGGCACCTTGCGGAACCGAATGCAGAATACCCCCGCGTCCCACAACGCCCGCGCCAAGACCGGCACCTTGCGCTACGTGCATGCCCTCTCCGGTTACGTCACCTCGAACGCCGGCGAACGCTGGGTCTTTGCCCTGTTGCTCAACGGATTCCACCGCCCCGATTCCAGCCGGTCAGCGCGCGCCGACCTCGACGACATCGTGGTCACCCTGGCGCGGTTGCCCTGGCGCTCTGCAATCCCGTCCGAGTGATCACACCATCATGATGACCTCACCCCGCCTCTGCGACCGGCGCCTCCTTGCCTCCGGGATCCTGGCCCTGCTCCTCGTGCCGCTGGGTGCGACGGCCGCCACCCCGGCGCCAGCCGATGCGCCCCCGCGCCCGTTGACCACGCTCGATCGGCTCGAACGACCCCAACTCGAGGCCCTCCACCGCGCGCGCCAAGACCTCGCTCGCCAACGCCAACCCGTCCCCAGCCACGGGCTCTACGAGGATTTCCGCGCCGTGCTGCACACCCACGCCGAGGACGCCGACCACACCAAAGGCACGCGGGTCGAGTTGTTGGCGGCGGCCCGCCAAACGGGGATTCAGATCGTCGGGTCCACCGATCATCGCGGACCTCAGCCCGACGCCTGGCGCGGCCTGCGCGAGGGGGTGTTGTTCCTGGCAGGCGCCGAGACCGATGACGGCCTGCTGTGGTTCCCGGAATTCGACCCTGCCGGCCGACCTGTCCCGGAGAGCGGCTTGAAGTTCCTGTCTCATGTCGAGGAACGCTACGACGCGCCAACCGCCGGTCTTGCCGGCATGGAGATCGTCAATCGCCACACCGACGCCCTGCTGGACCCGACTTTACTCGACCACCTGAACGCGACGGCAGCAGACCCCGCGCGCTGGGCCCGAGTGGTCGAGGACTTCCGGGCCTACCCGGACGAGTTCTTTGCAGCGGGTGTGGACTATCGGGCGGGGCTGTTGGCGAAGTGGGACCGGGAACTGGCGCAACGGCCGTTCACGGGCATCGGCGCCAACGACGCCCATCAGAATGTCATCTTCAACGGCGTCACCTTCGATCCCTACGCCGTGAGTTTCCGTCACCTCACCACTCATGTGCTCGCTCGTGAACTCACCGAGACCGCCGTGCGCGAGTCGCTCCGCGCGGGTCGCGCCTACGTCGCCCACGACTGGCTTTGCGATCCGGCCGGTTTCACCTTCGGCGCCGTCAACAATTTGGGCGTCTACCTCATGGGCGACTCGGCCCCGCAGCTTGGGCGCACCCGCCTGACCGCCATGACCCCAGTCCCAGCCCGCCTGAAACTGTTCCACGCGGGCAAGGTCCTCCACGAGACCACCGGCACCAACCTCACCTTCGAAGCCAAGAGCCCAGGTGCCTACCGCCTCGAGGCCTGGCTTGCATTAGCCGGCGAGCTGCGCCCCTGGATCTACGCCAACCCCGTCTACCTCCGCCCCCCTTCCCTCGACGACATGCGCCTGCCGCGCATGGACGTGTCCCCTCGAGTCGAGGTGCGCAACCATCTGACCTACCGCGACGGCCCGCCCGACGACGCCGCCAAACACCAACTCGACCTCTACCTGCCCAAGGGAGTCGAGCGCGCGCCGGTCTTTGTCTTCATCCATGGGGGCGCGTGGAAATACGGCGACCGCTCTCAATACCCCGCCCTGGGCAGCCGCTTTGCCGAGGCGGGTTACTTGACGGTCATCCCTTCGTATCGCCTGGCGCCCAAACACCCCTTCCCGGCTCAGATCGAAGACGTGGCGGCCGCGTTCGCGTGGACCGTGCGCCACATTGCCGCCCACGGCGGCGATACCAACCGCATCTATGTCGGGGGCCACTCGGCGGGCGGCCATCTCTCCGCCCTCTTGACGCTCGATCCCAGCCACCTCGCCCAGCACGGACTCTCGCCCAAACTCATCCGCGGCACCCTCGCCCTCAGCGGCGTCTTCGACCTCACCCTGCTCGAACGCCGCTCGGACGTCTTTGCCGAAGACGCTGCTTCGCGACGAGCCGCTTCCCCCCAACACCACATCGCACCCGGTGCATCCCGCTTCCTCGTCACGTACTGTCAATGGGACTACTTCAGCTTGCCCGCCCAGGCCCGCACCTTCCACGCTGCGCTCCGGGAGGCCGACATTCCCGCCACCTTGGTTTACGTCCCCGGCGAGAATCACATTTCGGAAATGCTCGCCGTCAGCGATCCCGACGACGCCACCGTCGGCGCCGCCCTCGCCTTCATGCGCGACTGAGGAGACCTCGGGATAGGCGGCAGTCTGCCGGTGGAGCACGCAGTCAACTGCGCGCTGTGAACCACGGTGGACCGCCCAAGCCGACGGCGCGCAGTGGACTGCGCAATTGGGCACCGACTCGAGCCACAACCTCGTGGTTGCGGTTTTCCCACGAGCCGATTAGGTTCGCCCCATGATGGACTTGGCCGAACTGAAAGCCCCGGACGTCGACCGCTTTCCCGTCCGTCGAGCCGCCGCAGGCGCGCCTCACGACGCCTTGTCGCGCGAGATCCTCGAACTCAAGCGCCACCTCAACGCCGTCATTCTAGCCCACAACTATCAAGTGCCGGAGATCCAGGACCTGGCCGATTTCGTGGGCGACTCGCTCGGCTTATCCCAGCAAGCGGCCCAGACCCAGGCGGACGTGATCGTCTTCTGCGGCGTCCATTTCATGGCCGAGACGGCCAAGATTCTGAACCCGGGCAAGATCGTTGTGCTGCCGGACAAGGACGCAGGTTGCTCGCTCGAGGAAGCCTGCCCAGCCCACAAACTGCGAGCCTTGCAGGCCACCAACCCGAACTTCTACACCATCGCCTACATCAACTGCAGCGCCGAGGTCAAAGCCCTCAGTGACGTGATCTGCACCAGCAGCAACGCCGTCCAAATTGTCCGCGCTGCCCCCCCCGACCGCGACCTGTTGTTCGTGCCGGACGAAAACCTGGGCGCATGGGTCATGGAACAGACCGGCCGCCCCATGACCCTCTGGCAGGGCAGTTGTTACGTGCACATCGAATGGACCCACGCCAGCATCGTCCGCATCCGAACCGAACACCCGGGCGCGCCCTTGGTCGCTCACCCTGAGTGCACCCGGGCAGTCCGCATGCTCGCAGACGAAGTCTGCTCGACTGAGAAGATGGTAGGGTTCTGCAAGCGCACCCCGGCCAAGACGATCATCATTGCCACTGAAGCCGGGATGCTCCACCGGCTCAAACGCGAATGCCCCGACAAGCAGTTCATTGCCGCTCCCACCGAGAACTGCCGGTGCAACGAATGCAAATACATGAAGTTGAATACTTTGGAAAAGCTTGCCGACTGCCTGAGCGCGCTCGAACCGCGCATCGAGCTCAGTGACGACCTCATCGCTCGCGCTCGCCTGCCCATCGAGCGTATGCTCGAGATCTCAGCCCGGCCCATCGCCGCTGCCGCCTAAACCGGTTGCGTGCCAACGGCATCCAGGCACCGTCAATTCCGGACGACACCTCGACGCCCCCATGAACCAGCCGTACAACCGACTTCCAGTCGGCCCTGAACCACCAGGTAGGGCCGGACCGGCAGGCCCGTAACCGACCGGTGCGAAGTCAAGTCACCAAACGTATTGACATTTCTGTGGACGGTCGTAAAGTCGGCCTTAGGAATTTGATTCGGGTAGCGGTACGTTTCTTCAGCGGGGTCCCCCACCCCCACCTCCTTGGCGTCTGCTGCCCGAATCGGTGAGTGTTGATCTTTGAGAGCGAAGCGAAGAAGAACCGGATTTGATCCGGGTGTCAGTACGTTTCTTCAGTGGGTTCCTCACCCTCTCCTCCTTGGCGTCTGATGCCCGGATCTTCTTTTTGCATTCGAAGCACAAGCGCGTTCGAGGTCCGGAGGTCCTCGACCCTTGCCCCGACGAGAGGGCGAACCCGTTGAGAACTGGCCGAGGTTGACCACCTCCATCACCTCGTCGCCCATGGCGATGCCGTCCCGGCCTGGCAGCGCGCGGTGCGCGACCCCATGGATCGCCTGGGAGCCGACCCAACCTGCATCGGGTCGCAGACCCCTTTCAGGAGGCCGAGCAGTGGCTGGATTTCTTTCACGCCGAACTCACCGCCGCAGCCAACAACTAACCGCCGCGCCGATGTCGCCCCTGGATCCAAGATCCAGGTTCACGCGAGACCGTGAGTTGCGCCCCGCTCGACTCCTCATCGGAAATAGCCGTTGACGATGCCGTCTGCTTTTCCTATTTTCGCCTCCCCCAATTGCGGGGGCGTAGCTCAATTGGTTAGAGCGCTGCCCTGTCACGGCAGAGGTTACGGGTTCGAGCCCCGCCGCTCCCGCCAGGTTTTTTCCTGCCGGGCGCACCAAAAAAAAGAGACCGGATCGCTCCGGTCTCTCTGATTCACGTTGGGGTGTTCAGCCTACCGTTTGAGGCGGAACAGTTTCACCCCTGGGCCGATGGCCTGGGTCTGCGGCGCAGGCCCCACATCGGTCCATGGCCCTAGCACTGAGGTGGCCGACTGGACGATGGCATTGCTGGGCGGATCTTCCGAGATGGTCACGTTGTTACCACTGACAGTGACTTTGGCTTTGCCTACCGCAACCACTGCGGGAACAAAGGCCAGGTAGTCGGAATCGCCACTGTCGTAGTTCCAGCGGATCGTCTTGGTGCCGCCGATCTCGACCGTCTTGATCTTGCCCGTGTCATCCGTGAGGGCCACCAGGTTGTTGCGGCTCCAACCGCCGGTGCCAGGGGAGCGGAATTGGCCGAGCAAGTCGACGGTTTGAGTGGTGGTGCCCACCCCAGCCGTCACAATGCCCAGGCTGCTTCTGAGCATGTTGTCGCCGAAACCGTCACGCGATTGTGCAGCGAACACGTAGTACGTCTTGGCCGGAGTCGGGAATGTGCGGGTGTAGTTGCCCCAGTCACCCGTGTCGACCCAGCCAATCTTGTAGTTGGCGGTCACCGTCCACTCGCCCATGCGGGTGCGGGCGAACTGGCCGTTGTCGCTCGACATCGGCGAGGTTGTGGGCGCAGTGACAGGGTCGCCGGTCCGATAAACCGGCGTCCAACCGCCCTCCATACCGTTGCCGCTGTTGTAGTCGATGCCCACAAGGGCGTTGAGCCCGTCATAGGCTCCACCCATGTATGGCATCACACTGGCTTCCGGCTTGGTCTTGCCACCCTCGTAGTCCATGTCTTCGGCATCGATGGCGAACACGCCGGTCGCGGTGACCAGCACGTTGATCGGCGGCGTGCGGGCTGAGCCGTTCTTGTTGCGCACGATGGCCCAGTATTGGCCCGTGTGCGTCACGTGTGCATTGGCGATGACGTAGTCGGCGCTGGTGGCGCCCGGGATGTCACGGCCGTTGAGCTGCCATTGGTAGGTCAGCGCGGTGCCACCGGGCCCTTCGGCCTGGACGGTGAGTGTTGTGCTCTCGCCCGGGTTCAGCGTGATGGCTGAATTGGCCGTGGGCGCAATGATCGTGGGCGGCAGGATTGTCGGGCTCGCATAAACCCCGATGACGTTGCCGCTGAGAGCGGAGGCGGTGCCGTTGGCTGGCACGGCGGCTCCTTCCATGACGTAGGTCACCTCGACACCGTCACCGCCGCCACCTTCCTGCCAGAGCGCTTCCATGTAGTACACCTTGTCTTTGACGAGGGTGATCGTGTTCCACGTCGGCCACTCGGTTGCCCAGTAGGTGTCCGAACGCTGTTCTTCGGTCATCGCGCCCCAGTCGCGGTTGTTACTCCAGGTCGCCTCAGCCGCGATCGCCTTCTTGTTGGCCGGGTTATCGTCCGTGCTCAGGAACAACCGCGCGTTGTCGTCCACGGTCATCATGAACACGTAGTTGCCGCTGGCCGGCGCCTTGAACCAACCCCAACCGCGCCCGCGATACTGATCGGCCAGGTCACGACCGGACTCGAAGAGTGTCGTGTACCACTGGATGTCGGACGGTCCGATGGAGCCATCCGCCACCGAAGTGATCAGATTGGCAATCGAGCCGCCCCCGTTCCATCGTTCCCAAGCGACTCGTCCGCTGATGAACTTGGCGCTGTGGAACTGAACGGTCGAGTTGGCTGCGATGGCGTTCCCGCCGCGGTCCTGCACATTGTTCACCGTGATGGTGTAGACGGTGTCCTCGGTTTGGCGCGGCGTGGTCAGGGTCACGCTGTATCCATCCGCCGAGAGGGCGGCCGCACTCACCGCCAGGCTGGGGGCGAGGGTGTAGTTGCCCGCAGTCGTCGCCGACGGGGCCGTCACCGGCTCCGAGAACGAGACTCGGACCCGGACCAAGTCTGAAGCCCCCACAGCTTCCACCAGTGTGGGTTTGGTGGTGTCCGTGGTGATCGTGACCACCGTAGGTGAACTGGTCACTGCGGTTTGCCCGGCACCGTAGCAACGGACCCGGTAAGTCCCCGCATCCGCAGGCGCCGCCAGCGCCACGGCGAACGTCGCCCCGGTCGCCCCGGGGATGTCCGTGCCGTCCTTGCTCCATTGGTAATGGAGCGGATCGCCCGTGGCCACCACGCCGAACTCGAGCCGGGAATTGGCCGGCACGCTCACCGTCGCCGGCGGCTGCGTCGTGATGCCGATCGGTTTGGGTGTCCACTTGGCAAAGCCGCTGAACACGCCAATGCCACCGGTCAGATCGCCGTCGTTGTGCGCCGTCACCGCCATGCCCAAGGCCAGGGTGTTGGCCATGTTCCCGTCCACGCGCGGCGTAGTCTCGTTGCCATTGAGCGCATTGAAGTCGTACGGGCTGCCGCGCAATAGGGTCCAGCTCTGTCCGTCCGTGCTCGCATAACCCCAGAACTTCGAGCCCATGCGCTCGAGCCGCAGCCAGGTGTTCGGATAGGTCGGCCGCTGCACCG